>OHBJ01002955.1_pt1 | contig 11318 bp, 8 predicted proteins | sample 1577241 | NCBI WGS metagenome assembly OHBJ01 (sample SAMEA3541594, study PRJEB24748) | human gut metagenome | biome: human gut; feature: human-associated habitat; material: faeces | place: China | collected 2012
CATTCTCTGCGGATTGGATGGCTGAAATCGGTGTTCCGGAAGCTTCTGATGCCGCCATGAGCTATATGAGCGGCAGTTCAAAATACGCAGATTACGAGATCATGTATTTCCCGGATATTCCGGTAAATCGGGACGCTAACGGCAATATCATTGCGGATGAGCAGGGAACATATGTACTGGAGAATGAAGTGACACACTATTTCTTTGTCAATGGTACAGATGTCTGTGATATTTGGTTCTACAACAATCAAATTCCGGATATTATGCGGGAAAATGTTCTGAAAACCTGTGTTTTGGAAGGCATTACGGATATTGCGGTTACGCAGACTGCATTGAACGAGGAAAAGGAAGCTTTGCAGCAGTGCCGTTCCGTTCTGGAACAGATCCAAAGCAGCGACACCTGCAAGATTGAAACAAAGCAGGAGAATGGGCCGGGTGCGCTGAACGATACTACGCTCTGCACTGACTGGATTCATGGTAAAGACCGGCTGCGTATCAGCATTATTCCGGAAAGCGGCGGCGCCTCAATGTTTGGTGGCTTGCTTGTAGATGGGAAACAATATGACTGTGATTCCGCACAGCAGTGGCGGGAAAGCTCTTGGTGGGAATGGACTGATCCATGGCTGGTAAGCTTTCAGTGGGATGATTCTGTTGTTGCCTATATGGATACGCTCGAAGACGAAAGCGGAATCACGGTAATGCTGCGGATCGACCAGCCTTTTGCCGAAGGTGAAAACGAACAGCCCCATTATTTCGTAAATTTCAATTTTGATACGGATGGCGCTTTCAGGAACGTCTATGTGCAGACCAATCTTTTCATGAATTATTCCACTTCAAGAACAGAATCTGTTGTATCGCTTGATTCTGAGTTGATTGAAGCGGAGATTCAGAAGGAATATCAGAAAGCGATCGGATAGCAGTCAAAATATATCAGACGCAGCTTCCATACGGAGGCTGCGCCTACGCTAAAGACCCAATTCCTCGATGATGATGGCGTAGATAAAGTCGGAAAAAGCCTGGCTCAGAAAGTCGCGCTCAACCGAATTGCCCGGCATCTTACCCACAATGCCGCTCGAAGCAATGGCAATGTTGGCGTGGGCAACTTGTGCGTCGGCATCGATGTCGAAAAGCGAAGGGTCGTTTTTTACGGCTTCGTTATCCTCGCCAAAATGCGATTCAATACGCGATGACCAGGTGCCCAGACGGTGCAAACCCGGCACTTCGCTAAGTTCGCTGTTTGAGCCGATGCCAATAATCAGGCTGATGCCCATCATGCCCAACAGCACGATGACACCCAGCAGCTTGCCGATTTGGATGAGCGATACGCGGCCTATAAACATCATGAGCACCACAACGCCAAAAAGCAGACAGGCTGTTGAAAGGTTTTCGGTGAAAATGAGTCCACAGATGGGTAGCGTGCAGTAAAGAATGTTGCGAAAGGCATATTTGCTTGCGCCCGCTTCAGTTTGCATGCGCGAAAGAATGAGGGCTACGGCAATGACCACGGCTCCTTTGCCAAGTTCGGAGGGTTGGAAGGGAATGCCGAAAAAGTCGTACCAACGGCGGGCACCATTGGTTACGTCGCCCGTGATAGAGGTGACTAACAGCAGAATGAATGCAAGCGGGTAGAGCAGAATGGGAATGGCCTTGAACAGCCGGCAGGGTATTTTGTGAACGAACAGCACAATGATAGTGCCGCCCGTGAGAAACAGTGCCTGCTTGATAAGAGGGTCCCAAAAACTGCCACTGCGGTAGCTGAGCGTGCTGGCGGCACTGAACACCTCGACGAGCGAGATGATGCAGAGCAAAAAGTAAACGGCCCAGACTACGCGGTCGCCCATGAATAATGAACCTAATGATTTCATGCCAAATGATGGGAATGAAGTGTTGAAGGGAAAGGATAGTGAAGTGAAAGCGGTTTCAAATCAGCCTATGCCCGTTCGGCCCAGTTTTTTACCCAGGTCTTGAACTGTTCGCCGCGGTCTTCCATGTTGCGGAACAGGTCGAAACTGGCACAGCACGGACTGAGCAGCACGGTATCGCCGGCATGAGCCAACTGAACGGCTTGCTCCATACATTCGGCCATAGAGTGAGTGTCGGCCACGGGTAAACCAAGCGCATCGAACGAAGCATGCAGTTTGGCATTGTCAACCCCCATGTAAACCAAGGCACGGCATTTTTCGCGCACCATGGGCACAATGTCGGCATAGTCGTTGCCCTTGTCCTTACCGCCAAGAATCAGCACCACGGGCGTAGTCATGCTTTCAAGAGCGCAGTGGCAGGCATCGACGTTTGTCGCCTTAGAGTCGTTGACAAAATGAATGCCATTGACTGTACCAGCCTTTTCAAGTCGGTGCTCCACGCCGGGAAAGTCAGAAAGGCCCTGACGCACCACTTCGGGGTCGACCCCTGCAGCCAGTGTGGCCAAGGCAGCCGCGATGGAGTTGCGCAAGTTGTGTTTGCCCGGCAGCGAGAGTTGGCTGAGCGGCATGCTGAACGGTACGGGACTATTGATTACCAATTCGCCATTCTGCGCCCATGCCACAGCACCTTCCGATGGTTCGTCGGTAAATCCGCAGCGTTTTACTGCAGTTTCTCGCTTGTTCAAGGCCTGCGGCACATAGTTGTCCTCCATCCAGTAAATGAACGAGTCGGTCGGCCCTTGATTTTGCAGAATGCGCATTTTTGAGTTCACATAGTTCTGCATTTCAAAGTTGTAGCGGTCGAGGTGGTCGGGCGTGATGTTCAGCAGCACAGCGATGTCAGCGCGGAACCGATACATATTGTCGAGCTGAAATGACGACAGTTCGATGACGTAGGTGCTGTGCGGAGTTTCGGCCACCTGCAGTGCCAGGCTGTGTCCGATGTTACCAGCCAGTCCCACGTCGGCACCCGCCTTTTTCAGAATGTGGTAAATGAGCGAAGTGGTAGTAGTTTTACCGTTGCTGCCCGTAATGGCAATCATGCGTGCATCCGTGTAGCGCGCGGCAAATTCAATTTCGCTGAGAATGGGCGTACCCTTTTCAATGAGTCGGGCCACCATGGGAGCCGTGTCGGGAATGCCCGGGCTTTTCACCACCTCGTCAGCATTGAGAATCAGTTCCTCGGTATGTTTGCCTTCTTCAAAAGCTATGTGGTGTTTGCGCAGCATTTCCTGGTAGCGCGGTTTGATGCTACCCATGTCTGAAACGAACACTTCGTAACCTTTTTGCAGTGCCAGAATGGCGGCACCCACGCCGCTTTCGGCGGCACCTAAAACAACTAATCGCATATTTCTTTGCATGCTATTTTTGCGAAACTGCTTTGAAACTGATTCCTTCCTTCGAGGGGCGGACTTCTGGTTCAAAGCAGTTTCAGTATGGTTCGTTATCTGATTTTCAGCGTAATGATGGTCAGTGCAGCCAGGATGATGGTAGTAATCCAAAAGCGGACGGTGATTTTCGACTCGTGCCATGCACCATTGGGCCATTTCATCAAGTATTTACACTCAGGGTCGAGCTGCGAGGGCAGCACTCTGAAATTATCGTGAATGGGCGTGCGCTTGAAAATACGCTGTTTCACGCCTTTGCGCTTCCCCAGTTTGAAGTATTCCACCTGCAAGATGACGCTGAGGCTTTCAATCAGGAAAATACCGCAAAGAATGGGAATGAGCAGTTCTTTGTGAATAATGATGGCCAGCACGGCAATGATGCCGCCGATGGTCAGCGAGCCCGTATCGCCCATGAATATTTGTGCCGGATAGGCATTGTACCACAGGAAACCGATGAGCGCACCAATCATGGCACAAATAAATATTACCAGTTCCTGCGACCCCGGCACATACATGATGTTCAAGTACGAGGCAAATTCAATGTGGCTCGACACGTAGGCCAATATGCCCAGCGCAATACAGATGATGGCCGAATTACCCGCAGCCATGCCGTCCATACCATCGTTGAGGTTTGCACCGTTCGATACCGCTGTAATCACGAAAATCGTAACCAGCACGAACACCACCCAACCGGCCTCCGTTTTGTATTTTCCGCAAAAGCCTACGAGGTCAGCATAATCGAAGTTGTTGTTTTTGACAAACGGTATGGTGGTTATGGTACTTTTAACCGGTTCGCTTTTATGCACAATTTCGGTGACGTTGCCGCGACGTTGCATTTCGATGTTTTCGCGAATGGTGGCATCAGGGCTCAAGTAGAGCGTCAGTCCCACGAACAAGCCGAGTAGCACTTGTCCCACGATTTTGTATTTGCCCGCAAGTCCGTCTTTGTTTTTCTTGAAAATTTTGATGTAATCGTCCAAAAAACCCAAGATGCCCAGCCATACGGTGGTGACAATCATGAGAATCATGTAAATGTTTCGCAAACGGCCCAGCAGCAGGCAAGGCACGAGAATGGCCACAATGATGATGATGCCACCCATTGACGGTACATTGATTTTTTGTACCCCGAACGGGTCGATTTTAGCATCGCGCTGTGTTTCGCTGATGTTCCGACGCTTCATCCACTTAATGAAATATTCGCCGAACCAAGCCGAAATAACCAAGGCGAGAATAAGTGCTAACAGCGAACGGAACGAAATGTACGACCACATTCCGGTGCCGGGCAGACCGAACTGTTCGAGATAGCGGAAAAGATAGAATAACATATCGTGCTATTTATATGTATGAGTGAAAATTTAAGCTTCAAGACCGAAGGCACGGCGCACTTCCTCGTGATCGTCGAAGTGATGCTTCACGCCCTGCACATCCTGATAAGGCTCGTGGCCCTTGCCGGCAACGAGAATCACGTCGCCCGGTTTTGCCAACATCACCGCCGTACGGATGGCCTCGCGCCGGTCGCAAATGCTCAGCGTCTTCGCCTTCTGCTCCTCGTCGAGTCCGGCCAGCATGTCGTTGATGATGTCCTGCGGATTTTCGAAGCGCGGATTATCGCTCGTAATGATTACGCGGTCGGAACGCTTGGCAGCCTCCTGCGCCATGAGCGGACGTTTACCCTTGTCGCGGTTGCCACCCGCTCCACACACGGTAATGACCTGCGCCTTTCCACGCACAATTTCGTTGATGGCCGTCAGCACGTTTTCGAGCGCGTCGGGCGTGTGGGCATAATCAATGACCGCGCTGACACCCTTGGGCGAGCGAATGGCCTCGAAACGGCCGTTAACCGGTTTGAGAGCCGACAGGCTGCAAAGCGCAGTGTCGGGCGCAACACCCAGTTGCAAGGCAGCGGCATACACGGCCAGCAAGTTCGACACGTTGAAGCGACCCACAAAGCGCACGCTCACTTCGCGGTTATCAATGTCGAGGAGCATACCCTCGATGCTTTCCTCCAGGATGCGTCCTTTGTGGTCGGCAGCCGTACGCGTTGAGTAAGTCAGCACCTTAGCCTTTGTGTTCTGCACCATGAACAAGCCATTGCGGTCGTCGGCGTTGGTAATGGCAAAGGCATCGCTTTCGAGGTTATCGAAGAAAGCCTTTTTCGCATCGCGGTAATTTTCGAACGTGCCGTGATAGTCCAGGTGGTCGCGTGTGAGATTCGTGAAAATGCCCCCGGTAAAGTGCAAACCACCGATACGCTTTTGATGAATGGCGTGCGACGAACACTCCATGAAAGCATATTCGCAACCCGCATCCACCATTTCGGCCAGCAAGCGGTTCAGCGTCACGGGGTCGGGCGTGGTGTGGTCAGCCTCGATGGCCCGACCGTCGATGAAGTTGCACACCGTAGAGCACAAGCCGCACTTGTGTCCCAGCGAGCGGAACAAATCGTAGAGCACAGTGGCAATGGTCGTTTTACCATTGGTACCCGTCACGCCCACCAGCTTCAGTTTGCGTGAGGGGTCGCCGTAAAAGCTCGTAGCCACCTTGCCGATAGCATCTTCGGTGTCGGCCACCTGTACGAGCGTCACGCCCTCAGGCGCATCGGTCGGCAGTGCATTCGTTTGCAGAACAGCCACGGCACCCAGTTCAATAGCCTTGCCGATGTAGGCATGGCCATCGGTTTGCGTACCTTTTACGGCTACAAACAAATTTCCGGGTTTTACTTGGCGTGAATCCATGTTCACGCCCGTTATCTCGCGTTGCAAGTCGCCGGCAGAGGCTACAACGTGAACGGTTTGAAGAATGTCAGACAATTTCATTGTCGTTCGGGATATTTTGTGGAAACTTTCGGGTTCGGGAACATGTGAAATGTTCTCCTTCCAGAAAAAGAGGTGGTAAGCAGTTATTGCGCCGCCTTTTTTTCTGCCTTTTTCTGTTTAGCCTTCAGTTCCTGTTTATATTTTTTTTCGTCCTGAAGCGTCGGCGTCAGTTCCGGGTCTTCAGGTTCAGTTCTTTTAGATTTGGGCAGCTGTTCGGCAGCCGTTGTTTGCGGTTTCGGTTCCATTTTGGGTGCTGTTGGCGGATTACTGAGCGTCAGGATGATGGTTTGTCCGCGCGTTAGCTTCGTTCCGGGTTTGATGCTCTGCTTGTTTACGCGGCCCACGCCATAGAGCTGCACTTTCAGTCCCATTTTTTCCAATCGGAAAAGCGCATCGCGCGGACCGTAGCCCGTGACATCGGGCACCACATCCGTTCCGTCAGCCTCTTTGCGGGTCAGCACCAATCCCGAGCCCGAAGTGTTGCAAGTGCCCCAGTTCGTGCCGTCGGTCTTGCTTTCAGTTTGTTTCCGGTAGCCGATGCCCAGTTGTCCGAGCACCTGAGCCGCCGCCTCGATGTTGCCCGAATTCACAAGCGGCATGAGCACGTTTGTCGTGTCGCGTGCCACACTGTAATCGTTGCTCCGACGCTGCGCCATGATGGTTTCAGCCACCCGCTTGAACACAGGGGCACACATACCGCCGCCCGAAGCCGGTGCACCCTTTTGGATGCAGACGATGCACGAGTAAAGCGGCTGTTCCGAAGGAAAGTAGCCCGCAAAGGAAATGAGATACTGCGCCGCAAAACCATTGCGCGTCCAAATCTGCGCCGTACCCGTTTTGCCCGAAGCATGGAAGAATCTGGAACCCGCTTTCTTGCCCAGCCCAACGCTTACTACCGACTCAAGAATGTCCTGAATGTTTTTTACAGCCTCAGGTTTAGCCATTCGTTCGCGCAGCACCACGATGGGATATTCCTTCACGATTTCGCCATTTTTCATCACCGCTTTCACCAAGCGCGGCCGGAGCAGTTTACCATTGTTGGCAATGCCGTTGTAAAAGTTGACCGTTGTGATGGGCGGCACCTGCGATTCGTAGCCTATACTCATCCAGGGCAGAGCCGTTTTCGACCAGTTCGAGCCATCGGCCTTCGGCATACGGATACGCGGTTTGGCGTAGCCCGGAATCGGAATTTTCAAGTCCTCGTTCACCCCGATGCGGTAAAGCCCTTCGACAAACTTTTGCGGATTGTCGTGATAGTAGCGGTCGATGAGTGTGCTCACACCCACGTTGAGCGACTTTTGCAGAATTTGCGGCACAGTCACCACACCACTACCGCCCGAGCGCCAGTTGGCATCGCGCATTTTGGCCCCGTACATGTCCTTGATACCGCAGCCCACATCGACCACGTCGTCCATGTGAATGAATCCATCGTCCATGCCCACGAGAAACGACATCGGCTTAAACACCGAGCCCGGTTCGTACAGGTTCTTTACAGCGTCGGCATTGATTTCCTGGTAAGTGCCATTAGCCGTTTTTTGCAAACTCGTCATAGCCTTGATGTCGCCGGTGGCCACCTCCATCAGGATGCAGATTCCCGAATTCGCGTCGATTTCGCGCAATTTGTCGGTCAACGCCTTTTCGCAGATGTCCTGCATACCGACGTTGATGGTTGTCACAATATCGTAGCCGTCCTCCGCCGGTTTGTCAACGATGGTCAAGTATCGGTTGCGCACACGCTGTCGGTGAGCAATGCCCGGTTTGCCACGCAGCACGCTGTCGAAGCTCAGTTCCAGGCCCGTTCGTGCCGAGTCCTTACCTTTGTACAAGTCGCCGATGGTTCGCATCGCCAGTTTGCCGTAAGGATTCTTTCGCGTTTTGATTTCCTCAACGTGGAAACCACCCCGGTTCGCCGAAAGTTTGAAGAGTGGCAGTTCCTTCACTTTTCGGTAAGTGATATACGACACCCTTTTGCGGTAGAGCGGCCAGTGGTGGCTTTTTTTAGCCCTTCCGTTGAGCAAGTGCTGTTTGAATTCAGCCGGATTGATATCAGGAATAATGGCGTGCATGCCCTGGCAAATACTGTCGATGGTGGCATGCAGTATGCTGTCGCGTTTGTGCTGTTCTTTTTGTTGCCGTTTCGGATTCTTTTCCCACGACATGAAGTCCATGAACATTTTGTACTCGGGCAGCGAAGCCGCCAGCACCTCGCCGTTGTCGGCCAGGATGTTGCCGCGTGTGGGCGGCACCTCGACATTGTTCTTGACAAACCGTTTGCTCACCGACATCCAGTAGTCCTGATCAACGGTCATGGTTAGAAAAGCACGAATCACCACCGCAATACATATTACCACCAGCACAAAGGCCACAAAGGCATAGCGCCGGGTTACTTGTTTGGCAGGGAAGTTCATAAGTCAGAAGTGCGATAGTTTATTCAATTTTCAAGTTAAACGAGGGCGTGTTAGCCGTTTGCAGGGTAGTGTCGACCAAGCTTTCCTCGATGTAGCTGCGTCGCGTTTTCTCCTTCAGCTGGCTTGAGCGCGTCAAGGCCTTGTAGCGTCGGTCGAGCAGCGTGTCGCTGAGTGCTTTGGTTTCGAGCATTTCCTGCTGGCAGTAGTAACGGTTGCTGATGTAAACAATGAGCATCGCCGTAAGTGTAACGATAAACCAGAACTGCTTACGGAACCATTGACCGCCCAATATGTCGCCACCCAGAATGGCCGACAGTTTTATTTTGCCGTTGTGCGGCATCTGTTCGTCGTTGTCCGACGTCAGGTCGCGCAAGGCCCTGAGCGCATGTTCAGCGTCGGCCACATCGCGGTCGCGCGTACTGGCGTAAGTTTCAGTTTCCTCATCCTCGTTATCCGCGTTGTCCGCGTTGTCATCGTTTGTATTTGCCTCCGCACCATCGTATTCCTCCTCTTCGTCGTCGAGCAAATTGTCGGTGTCGTTTTCGTCAGTTTCTTCTAAGTCCGTATCGTTGTACTCGTCGGTGTTGTCGTAGTTTTTTTGATTGGCGATAGGTTTTCTTTGTTCGTCATCATCATACGCAGTGTAAGCCATTGTGATGTAATTGTTAGGGAGTATTCTGTGTGTTAAAATCAAAGGCAGGACAGTTCCGCAATCGTTAGCGAGCAAAACCAACGAAGCACCCCCTTGCAAAATTAAAGCGGGTGCCTGCTGAATGTGGTAAATGGCAACTGCCCGGAAAATAGGAAACTGCCACCGATTTCGCCTGTTGCTGCCGGGTCATGAAATTACAGTTTTTCGGCAATGCGTAGCTTGGCCGAACGGCTGCGCGGATTGGTGCGCTGTTCTTCCTCGTTTGGCACAATCACCTTGTTGTTCACCGCACGCCAGGGCGTGAGTTTCCGACCGAAAAAGTCCTGCTCCACCTTGCCGTCCATTCGTCCCGAGCGCACAAAGTTCTTAACCATGCGGTCCTCGAGCGAGTGGTAAGTGAGTACCACCAGCCTTCCGCCCGGTCGCAACACCTTAAGTGCCGCTTCGAGCATTTCGTGCAAGGCATCCATTTCGTGGTTCACCTCGATGCGCAAAGCCTGGAACACGCGGGCAAGGTCCTTTTTTTCGCGTTCGCGCGGCATGAAAGGCTTCACAATTTGCAGCAAGTCGTCGATGGTTTCCACGGCTTTCAGCGCACGCGCCTTGACCATGGCCGCCGCCAGTTTCCGGCTGTTTTTCAGTTCGCCGTAAAGGTAGAGCACATTGGCCAGCCGTTCTTCGTCGTAGTGGTTAACGATGTCGGCCGCCGTCATACCGGCACGTCCGTTCATTCGCATGTCGAGCGGCGCATCAAAGCGGAAACTGAAACCGCGTTCCTCGGCATCGAAATGGTGGCTCGACACCCCAAGGTCGGCAATCAAGCCATCGATGTGGTCCACACCGTAGTAGCGCATCCAGTTCGTCAGATAGCGGAAGTTGCTGCGCACAAACGTAAAGCGTTCGTCGCCTTCGGGAATGTTGCCTTCGGCATCGGCATCCTGGTCGAAGCTGTAAAGATGACCGTCGTCGCCCAAGCGGCGCAGAATTTCGCGGCTGTGACCGCCACCGCCAAAGGTGACATCAACATAGGTGCCCGACGGGTGAATGTTTAAGCCGTCGACGCTTTCGTGAAGTAATACGGGTATGTGATACATGTGATTCGCTGGTGGAATGAATGGATGATAAAGGGAAAGTTGTGCGTAAAAAGTGAGGCTGCGAGGGAGCCGTGCAGTTTAAAAGCCATCGTCGGTGGCATGGCCCAAAAGGTTCTGCATGCCCTGTGCCAGTTCGGCATCGCTGAGGAAGGAACGGTCCATCAGTTTCGCGCTCCACAGCTCAATGCGTTCGTCCAAACCGATAAAGCGCACGCGGCTTTCGAGCTGGGCAGCAGCGAGCAGTCGTTTTGAAATGAGGAACCTTCCGTTGGCATCGAGTGCAAGCACCTCGGCACCCGCCATGAACTGACGAAAGAGCATGGCTTGTCGGGCATCGTGTCGGTTGATGCGATGCCGCAGGTTCGTCACCTCGTCGCCCCATACACTGTAAGGATAAATAATAAGGCACGGCTCATAGATGTCGCGTTTCAGCACAATGCGTTCGTCCTGTTCCGGCCATTGCTTACGGAAGTCGGCAGGCAGAAAAACGCGGCCTTTCGCGTCGATTTTTGCATCTATTGTACCTGTAAACATGAATTATTTTTGCTTTATGTATGTTTGAGCAGAGAGGAGCAGGCAACCCCTTTGTCGGGCGTTCTGTCTGCTAAATCTGACTCTATCTGTAAGAATTTCCAAAAGTACTGAATTTCCCCCACATTTCCCCACTTTCCCCCATTTTTTTGAAAAAATCTCTCCTTTTTGTGTAAAACGCCATGTAGCGCACACCTTGGGCTGATTAAATGCCAACCGCATTTTCTGACACGATGCTTCCACCTATTTCCCCAAGTACAACCTCCAATCACTTTGGATTGGGAAGCATCTTGCTGCTTAGGGTACGCAGGGCGGATTTAACAAATAAGTGAATAAGCGTAAAATTCAAAACTTCGCCTTTATCTTTACTTCAAACCGTAGTAAGCGTGTGTGAAACTTACTTTGGCGTTTTTCTGAAAATGCTGATTATCAGTAATTCCAAGCTTGTTGAAACTAGCTCGGAACTAATTTCAACTAGCTCGGAACTAATTTCAACAAGCTCGGAAC
>OHBJ01002963.1_pt1 | contig 11308 bp, 9 predicted proteins | sample 1577241 | NCBI WGS metagenome assembly OHBJ01 (sample SAMEA3541594, study PRJEB24748) | human gut metagenome | biome: human gut; feature: human-associated habitat; material: faeces | place: China | collected 2012
TATCAGACATATACAGATGAGCAGTCAGCACAGATAAAGGCACAGGCAGATGCAGTGGTAGAGGCGCTGGCAGGCGGATCATCCTTAGAGGATGCAGCCAAGGCAGCAGGCACTACAGCCACAACAGGCACATACGCCACATACGTTGACCCGGATGCGGAAAAGACAGATGATTCAGATAAGAAATCAGATGACACAGAGTCTACAGAGAGCTCAGAGTCATCGGACAGCAAGACAAAGGACAGTGTATACACTACAAACAATCTTGATCAGAGCGTTGTAGATGCACTCAATTCCCTTGAGGAGGGACAGACCTCAGACCTCATCACCACAGACAGCACTTACTATATCGTAAGGCTCGACAAAAAGACCGATGATAAAGCAACAGAGTCAAACAGGAAGACTGTAAAGGGCAATAAAGAGGACAAATATTACAATGGCATCCTTTCAGGATGGCAGGACGATGAAAAATGGTCTGTAAAGCAGAAGCAGCTTGACAAGATCAAGATTCACAATTATTTTACTACTACCAAGAAGGACAAAAAGGCAGCAGATACAAGTGCTACAGAGAGCACACAGCAGTCAGAAAGCACCAATAGTACAGATACAGAGAATACTGAGGCAGTAGATGGAACAGAAAACTAATATCGTACTTATAGGCATGCCGGGAGTTGGAAAGAGTACCATAGGCGTAATACTTGCAAAGGTGCTGGGATACAGCTTCCTGGATGCGGATTTACTGATACAGGAGCAGGAGGGAAAGCTTCTGCGTGAGATAATTGAGGAAAAGGGCACGGACGGTTTTATAGAGGTAGAGAACCATGTCAATGCTTCTATCAGGGCTGATAGGGCCATTATAGCTACAGGCGGTTCGGTGGTATACGGAAAAGAGGCCATGGAGCATCTTAAGGAGATAGGCAGAGTTGTGTATCTCAAGGTTTCTTATGCCATTTTGGAAAAACGACTTGCAGACATAAAGGGTAGAGGTGTAGTATTAAAGAAAGGGCAGACTTTAGAAACCCTTTTTGAAGAGCGCTCAAAATTGTATGAGCAGTATGCAGACATCGAGGTTTCCGAGGATGGGCTTGATGTGGAGCAGACAGTAGAGAAGCTGGTGGAGGCACTTGAATTGTAGTGCTTATTTATCGTGATATTATTAGATAATAGTAGCTGCTGCGTCATTTATTAAAAGCAGCACCGGCACAAATGGCGGCTTAAATACGTCGTCATAAATGAAATTTGTAGTTGGATGTATAACAATAGTGTAAATTGAGAATAGTATATTAGGAGGAAGTATACTCCTGAATTCATAGAGGTGGAATATGGAACAGTACGTAATCAAAGGTGGAAATCCTTTATACGGTGAAGTTGAAATTGGTGGAGCTAAAAATGCTGCACTTGCTATTTTGGCCGCTGCCATAATGACAGACGAGACTGTAACAATAGATAATTTGCCAAATGTAAGGGATATCAATGTCTTACTTCAGGCAATCGAAGAAATCGGCGCACATGTGGAGCGCGTGGATATACACAAGGTAAAGATAAACGGTTCATTTATCAGGGGCGTAAATGTCGATAATGAATTCATCAGACGAATCAGGGCATCATATTATTTAATTGGTGCATTACTTGGAAAATACAAGCATGCAGAGGTTGCGCTTCCGGGAGGCTGTGATATCGGAAGCAGGCCGATTGACCTTCATATGAAGGGCTTCCGCTCCATGGGAGCAGACATAGACATAGCTCATGGCCTTGTCATCGCCAGGGCAAAGGAGCTTAAGGGCACACACATATATATGGATAAGGTTTCTGTAGGTGCCACAATCAATATTATGATGGCTGCAGCCATGGCAGATGGCAAGACTGTTATCGAGAATGCGGCTAAGGAGCCTCATGTTGTTGACGTGGCAAACTTCTTAAACAGCATGGGAGCAAATATCAGGGGCGCAGGAACCGATGTCATCAGAATTGTAGGTGTGGAGAAATTACATGCTACAGAGTATTCTGTCATTCCGGATCAGATTGAGGCCGGTACATTCATGTTTGCAGTTGCGGCAGCAGGAGGCAACGTGCTGGTAAAGAATGTCATTCCAAAGCATCTTGAGGCCACCACAGCAAAGCTGTTGGAGGTAGGCTGCCAGGTAGAGGAGTTTGATGACTCAGTCAGAGTAATATCAGACGGACATTTAAAGCATACACAGGTCACCACACTTCCATATCCGGGCTTCCCGACAGATATGCAGCCACAGATGGCAGTGCTTTTGGGTATCGCTGAGGGCACCAGTACAGTGACAGAGAGTATATTTGAGAATCGTTTCAAGTATGTTGACGAGCTCACCAGAATGGGAGCTGATATAAAGGTAGAGAGCAATATAGCAATCATCAGCGGCGTGAAAAGATACACAGGTGCCAGAGTGAATGCACCTGACCTAAGAGCAGGAGCTGCACTGGTTATAGCAGGTCTTGCAGCAGAGGGCATCACAGTGGTTGATGATATCTACTATATCCAGAGAGGCTATGAGGCACTCGAGGAGAAGCTTACAAAGATTGGCGCAAAGATTGCCAGGGTAGAGGATGAGAAGGAGCTTCAGAAGTTCATACTCAAGGTATCGTAATAGATATATACGTAAAGCATGAAATGTAAACACAATATAAATGCAATATATAAAATAAGAACCGGCAGCATCTTACTGTAGATGCACGGTTCTTATTTTTGGTTATTTTATAATTTTTTTGAGTAACTATTCCGTAACCCTTTTGATTATAAATCGGCTTACATCACAGATTTGATGAAAAACTCGCGGTTTGTGGACAAATCAAGTATACTGCCGTCATCAAAACGTACAATAGGGCGTGACAGTTCATGTGGGTTGAGCATCACAATATTACAGAACCGGCTGTCGTTGAGCATTACACGGTTGCTCTGGTATGTGGTAGCAAGCTTTTTCAAAAACAAAAGCAGGAACTTTGTATTGTACTTTGTAAAACCTTCACTCTCAAAGCTTGATATGACAGCGAACGGACAAAGTGGTGCGCGATAGCGTCTGGCAGCAGTCATGGCATCATATACATCGGCGATGGCTGTTATCATGGCAAAGTCGTCAATCAGTGAGCTGTCAAGCTGTGAAGGATAGCCTGAGCCATCACATCGCTCATGATGCATGAGGGCTGTGCGCTTTATTCTGGAGTCAATCTGCAGATCCCTAATCAAATCAAAACCAAACTGTGGGTGCTTTTTTATGAGCGCAAATTCTTCATCTGTGAGCTTGTCAGGCTTGTTTAGCACATCATCGGGAATTTTGCATTTACCGATATCATGAAGTACTCCTGCGATAGTAAGCGTATTCACATCTGTCTTTTCCATATGAAGCCATCGTCCGATCATCCTTGTAATAAGCCCTACATTCAGACAGTGTGAGTACAACGGGTCTGCAATGGTGCGCATGTTGTAGAGCATGTCAAAGGTCTCGATTGTAGTGCCGCACGATGAGGAAAGGTCAATGACAGCAGTAAGGAGCGCAGCCTCATCAAAGGATTTTTCACCGGCACAGATTTTGCCAAAGGTATCCTTGATTTGATTTATGCATGTGAGGTATTTGAGCTGGAAGCCTAGGAACTCTTCTGAGGCCTGAACACGCTGGATGTTGGTCACCATCTCATGTGCGCGGGTTTTGGGTACAGGTTTTACCTTGTCTCGCTTTGCTGTATTTTCGCCGGCTTGCGGTGCTGCTGCATCGAATGGGTTTTGAATTGAGATGCTGCCTACCTTATATAGCTTCATTTTGTTGATGAGCTGACGGGTGAGTGGTGTGCCGGGCAGTGCAAGTATCTGCCCCAGAGGGGTCTTTATCGGTTCTGCTGCCACCATACCAATCTGCGCATCTTTTATGCTGATTTTAATCATGAGTTACTCCAAAAATTTATTTTGATATTGTGTGTTTAGTACTATAAATACAAATTTAAGTATAATTACAAAAATTATGAAAGTCAATAAAGGAAGAAAGAATAATTGCATAAAATAGCTTATAAATAATGAATAGGGTATCGAAAATGGATTATTGATAAATCTGTATCGAAAATGATACTTGACATATATATCATGTGGTAGTAATATAGCTGACAGAGATTTGAAAAATTCTATATTGTAACTTCTCTTATTCAGAGTGATGGAGATACAAAGGATCTATGAAGTCACGGCAACCCCGTTAGAAAACAGGAAGGTGCCAACCTGAGCGAGTAATCGAACAATAAGAGGATTTTTATTATCTTAATTTTAATCCACTTATTTGCAGTAAGTGGTTTTTTATTGGAAAAATATTGGTAACACAGTATGAAAGGAGCAACAGATAATTAATGGAGAAATTATTATTTACATCAGAATCAGTAACTGAGGGACATCCGGATAAGCTCTGCGATGCAGTATCAGATGCCATCCTTGATGCATGCATACAGCAGGACCCGATGAGCCGTGTCGCATGTGAGACAGCAAGCTGTACAGGCTTCATCCTTGTAACAGGAGAGATTACCACAAAGGCACAGCTTGATATTCCTGCAATCGTCAGAAAAACAGCACTTGAGATCGGATATGATGACGGAAAGAAGGGACTCGACGGAAACTCATGTGCAGTAATGGTTTCAATCGACAAGCAGTCTGCTGATATCGCCATGGGAGTTGACAAGGCACTCGAGGCAAAAGAGGGCGACCTTACAGACGACCTCGACACCGGAGCCGGAGATCAGGGAATGATGTTTGGATATGCTACAAATGAGACTGAGGAGTATATGCCATACCCAATCGCACTCGCTCACAAGCTTGCATTCCAGCTCACAAAGGTTAGAAAAGACGGCACACTTACATACCTTCGTCCGGACGGAAAGACACAGGTTTCAGTAGAGTATGATGAGGCAGGAAAGCCGGTAAGACTTGAGGCAGTTGTACTTTCAACACAGCACGACGAGGATGTTACCCAGGAGCAGATCCATGAGGACATCAAGAAATATGTATTTGATCCAATTCTTCCAAAGGATATGATTGATGCTGAGACAAAGTTCTTTATCAATCCTACAGGACGTTTCGTAATAGGTGGACCACACGGAGATGCAGGTCTCACCGGTCGTAAGATTATCGTAGACACCTACGGTGGATATGCACGTCACGGCGGCGGAGCTTTCTCCGGAAAGGACTGTACAAAGGTAGACCGTTCAGCAGCATATGCAGCACGTTACGTAGCAAAGAACCTTGTAGCAGCAGGATTTGCTGACAGGTGTGAGATTCAGCTTTCATATGCTATCGGTGTTGCACAGCCAACATCTATCATGGTTGATACATTTGGCACAGGAAAGCTTGCAGATGACAGAATCGTTGAAATCGTAAGGGAGAATTTCGACCTTCGTCCGGCCGGAATCATCAAGATGCTTGACCTTAGAAGACCTATCTACCGCCAGACAGCAGCATACGGACACTTCGGACGTACAGATATCAAGCTGCCTTGGGAGGCACTTGATAAGGTTGAGGACCTCAAGAAGTATCTCTAAACAATATGTGGGGCTTCGCGCTTTTTAGGTTGTGAGCGCCGGATAGTATACATTATATTTCTTAGAAAAAGTTAGAAAGAATTTAGAGAAAATTTAGACAGAAGTTATCGGATATATGATATAATTAAGTCATGGGACTGACATTGAGTCGGTTTCCATGGCTTTTTATTTTCAGGAGGAACGGATATGAGCAGAATTTTGATAGTAGAGGACGAGGTTGCAATTGCTGATCTTGAGAAGGATTACCTGGAGCTGAGCGGCTTTGAGGTAGAGGTGGAGAATGATGGCACAAGCGGTCTCGCAAGAGCTTTGGCGGAGGATTTTGATCTGTTTATTCTTGACCTTATGCTGCCGGGCATTGATGGCTTTGAGATTTGTAAGCAGATTCGTGAGAAAAAGAACACTCCGATACTCATGGTTTCAGCCAAGAAGGATGATATCGACAAGATAAGAGGACTCGGACTCGGCGCAGATGATTATGTCACAAAGCCGTTTTCTCCATCAGAGCTTGTTGCCAGGGTAAAGGCTCATCTGGCCAGATATGAGCGCCTGATCGGAAGCGCCACACCTGAAAATGACATCGTTGAAATTCGTGGCATCAAGATTGACAAAACAGCCCGCCGTGTTTGGGTAAACGGAGAGGAAAAGCAGTTTACCACAAAGGAATTTGACCTGCTCACATTCCTTGCTGAGAATCCAAACCATGTATTTACCAAGGAGGAGCTCTTTAAGGAAATCTGGAATATGGATTCAGTAGGAGATATCGCGACAGTTACTGTTCATATCAAGAAGATTCGTGAGAAAATCGAGATGAACACTGCAAAGCCACAGTATATTGAGACTATTTGGGGCGTGGGATACCGTTTTAAGCTGTAGTGATTTTTAAAAAATATAGTAGATATTGTAGTATTAATAGGACATATCAAATTCAAATGCGAAAGGATATGTCCTTGTTGTATATATAAAGTGGCTTATTAATTTATTCAAATGGAGAATACTATGAAGATAAAAACAAAACTTGCTATATCATTCTGCATAATTATTTTTGTGCCTGTTGTGCTCACCAGTATAGTGCTTGTGGGTTTCAATAAGATTCAGCTAAAGGCCATAAACAAGACATATGGCATGGAGGATGCGGGCATGCTCGCGCTCACTGACACGGTGCAGTTTCTGAACAAGGTGACAGGGCGCACATATGATGAGCTCGAGAAGACATCGCTCATAGAACCATCCAGGCTTCTTGATAGTGATTATCTGACTAAGATAAATAAGAAGCTGGAGAAGAAGTATTCATATCTCATAGTGAAAAGTGAAGGAGAGCTCATTTTCAATGGTGGAATTGATAATGATGATATTTTGAGAAAGCTTCCGCGAATATCCAATAAGCAGAGCAGCTCTGATGTGAGCAGCTATATGGACAGTGATGACAAGGTGCTCATAAAGCAGCTTAATTTTCGTGACAGTGATGGTGACGAGGCGAGTCTTTACATAGTGACATCAACCGCGTGCGTGATCCCTGAGGTCAGGACTGTTTTGATAGAGGGTGCATTTGCGCTTGTATTGATACTTCTTACTACGGCTGCCATGCTTATAGTGTGGATATACAGGAGTATCATCACACCGATAGAGAGGCTGCGTATTGCCGCTGAAAATATCAAGGATGGTAATCTGGACTTTGAGCTTGAGACGAGCCCGAGCGACGGAGAGATTGGCGAGCTGTGTACTGCGTTTGAGCAGATGCGTGCGCGCCTCAAGAAAAATGCCGAGGAAAAGGTGACGAATGAGTCTGAAAACAGAGTGTTAATCAGCAATATCGCGCATGATTTAAAGACTCCTATTACTGCGGTAAAGGGCTACGCCGAGGGCATACTTGACGGAGTGGCAAACACCCCTGAAAAGGTAGATAAATACGTCAGAACCATTTACAATAAGGCAAACGATATGGATAAGCTCATTAATGAGCTGACACTTTACTCGAAGATTGATACGAACAGGATTCCATATAATTTTGCGAAGATAAATGTCACAGATTATTTTAACGACTGTGTTGAGGAAATAGGACTCGATCTTGAGGCAAAAAATATCAGGCTTTCATATGAGAATCATGTGGATAGCAACGTGCTTATCATTGCTGATCCGGAGCAGATTCGCCGTGTGATTAATAATATAGTCGGCAATTCGGTGAAGTATATGAACAAGACACAAAGCTATATAGATATCAGGATAAATGATGTTGGTGACTTCATACAGGTTGAAATCGAGGACAATGGACGAGGAATCAACCAGAGAGATATGCCATATATTTTTGACAGATTTTACAGAGCGGATGCGTCGAGAAATTCGGCTACCGGAGGCAGCGGCATAGGACTTTCCATCGTAAAGAAGATTATAGAGGATCACGGCGGCAAGATATGGGCTACCAGCAAAGAGGGTGATGGAACTACCATGTTTTTCGTAATCAGAAAGTATCAGGAAACACAGGATATGAACCGACAGTAAACAAATAAACAGGATATTGACATAAAAAGTAAAGCTATAATTATAACAGTTAGATATTAGAATTTAAAATTAAGAGCTCCCGATTGACAACGCAAATAGTGTTGTCAGTCGGGAGCTTTAATTATTGGAAAATAGTACTGTTATTATACAATAGCTTCGATATAATAGTTTTCGGTGCCGTTTATAATAGGACGCAGATATAATAAAAATTAAAACCAACCACAACGTAAGGGGCGTAAGTCACAGAGTCCGGGTGGGCATGCCACGCTCTCGCGGACGCGAATAGCGGAGCAGCTTAGAAGCTGTAGAATTATGCCCATGAAACCCAGAAATGTCCAGCCATGGACGGCTGGGCAAGGCGTTATGCGCCATGGACGGCGCATAAAAGCCGGTTTCGTCAAGCATAGAAAAACCCCAAGGCATAATTCGTACAGAATCTTAGCTGCGAAGCGTAGCGGAAGCGAGAGCGTGGCGTGCCCACCCGGACTCTGTGACTTACGCCCCGCCCCATGGCCATTATGATACAAAATTCTGAATCCTAAAATAAGTTAAGGAAAAACACATAAAATATTTGAAAAATAAAGTCTGACGTAGTAGAATAGTAACATTGCACGAAAGGACCATGGAGAAATCGAAAGGGGGACAAACATGCATAAATTCAGACAAAAATATATAGGAGACAAAGCATTTTATAAGCGCTATCTCATGCTGGCCATACCAATGATAATCCAGAATGCAATCACAAATCTGGTAAGCTTTCTGGACAACATTATGGTAGGACAGCTTGGTACAGAGCAGATGTCAGGAGTAGCAATCGTAAACCAGCTCATATTTGTGTACAATCTGGCTGTATTTGGGGCGGTGTCAGCGGCAAGTATATTCGGAGCACAGTATTTTGGCAAGGGAAATCATAAGGGGCATATGTATTCCTTCAGATTCAAGCTGTATGCAGCGCTGCTTGTTACAGCAATAGCGATGACACTGTTTATCACGAACGGAACAGGTTTCATATCACTTTATCTGACAGATACGGCAGGAAACGGTGCCACGGAGGTAGCACTGGCATATGGAAAGGAATATCTGGAAATTGTTATGATAGGTCTCATACCGTTTGCGGTGACACAGGCCTATGCGACAAACATAAAGGAAACAGGACAGACTTTTGTACCGATGATTGCAAGCTTTGCAGCAGTTGGAAGCAATGCGGTGCTTGATTTTCTGCTTATCTTCGGAATAGGACCGATACCAAAGCTGGGTGTGGCGGGAGCAGCTATTGCCACGGTGATGTCGCGATATATTGAGACAATAATAGTTGTGCTGTGGGCACATAAAAACAGGGATAAGAACAGATATCTCGAGGGCGCTTACAGAGGAATAGGAATGCCGTTTGGTGAGTTTAAGACTATATTCATCAAGGGACTGCCACTCATGCTCAATGAGCTTTTTTGGGCAGCAGGCATGACAACGGTTACACAGTGCTATTCAGTACGTGGGCTCTCGGTAATCGCAGGTTTAAACATTGCGACAACGATAACAAACCTTTTCAATATCGTGTTTATACAGCTTGGTGCATGCATCAGCATAGTTGTGGGGCAGTATCTTGGAGCCGGTGAGCTTGAAAAGGCAAAGGATGCGGATAACAAGATGATAGTGTTCAGTGTGTTCTGCTGTTCTGTAATGGCGGCGGTCATGCTTCTGGTAGGCGGACTTTTCCCTCAGATATATAACACAACCGATGAAATCAAATCACTCGCAACAAGCTTCATAGCGGTATCAGCGATAATTATGCCGTTTTGTGCATTTACACATTCGTCGTATTTCACACTCCGCTCAGGCGGCAAGACACTGGTCACATTTCTGTTTGACTCCGTATTTACGTGGGTGATAGTGGTGCCGGTGGCATTTGTGCTCGCCAAATACACAGCACTTGGCATAGTAGCAGTGTACTTCCTCGTGCAGGCCACAGAGCTGATAAAGGTAGTCATCGGATACTTCATGGTGAAAAGCGACGTGTGGCTCGTGCAGATGGTATAGGAATGTAAGTCATTATCTTGCGGAAAAGTAAAATAAAAGTTATACTGTAGCAAAAGTCAGCATAACAGTTCTAACCCAGAATGAAACGGAGCATAAAATGAGCGAAGAAAAACAGCACAAGCGCCGCGTGCACTATAGCGGAAAATATCCCAAAAAATTTGAGGAAAAATACAAGGAATTAAACCCGGAGAAATACAGGGATACAATTGAGCATGTCATCAGCAAGGGAAATACCCCTGCGGGCATGCACATATCCATAATGGTAAAAGAAATCATAGATTTTCTGGACATAAAGCCGGGACAGACAGGCTTTGATGCCACACTCGGATACGGTGGCCACACAAGGGCAATGCTTGAAAAGCTTGAAGGACAGGGACATATGTTTGCTACAGATGTTGACCCAATCGAGTCTGAAAAGACAAAAAAGCGTCTCGCTGAAGCAGGCTTTGGAGAGGATATTCTCACCATAAAGCTTCAGAACTTCTGCACAATAGATGAGATTGCAAAGGAAGTAGGAGGCTTTGATTTCATACTTGCCGATCTGGGAGTTTCATCAATGCAGATAGATAATCCTGAGCGTGGATTTTCGTTTAAGGTGGATGGACCGCTGGATCTGCGTCTTAATCCAAATGCCGGTATCAGTGCGGCAGAGCGGCTTGATAATATATCCCGTGAGGAGCTTTCGGGTATGCTCTATGAGAACTCAGATGAGCCGGATTTCGAGTCGTTCTCATACCAGTAAGGATCATATTCATAGTCAAAAAGCCAGCCCCAGTCGTCATAGGAGCTTCCTCCTGTTCCGGAAGAATCTCCCCAGAAGGAACTGTCCCACGAGGAGCCGCTGTTTCCGCCAGAGGATCCGCTTCCACCGGCCTGGCTCTGGACATGGCCGTCCTTTACCCATGCGCCAATGCCGTTTACCTGGCTCCCGTCGGGCGTTCTGGTATTGGTCAGCACATACCCGTTGGAATCAAAATAGAAGCATTCCGAATATCCGTCATTGTCGCTGTCGATCCACTGCCATCCGTTCTTCGTACAGCTTCCATCATCGTTCTGATACCATCTGCCGCCCCCGTCGGTCCTCCAGCTTCCGGCAAACGCCGTTGTGCTCATGGCCGCCGCCATGAGAGCCGTCATTGTCATCATCCGTACCGTATCCACTTTCATCCTTCTGCCTCCGTAGCTTTTACCTTTGTATTTTCATCCTCACTTTTACTGCGGTGTCCCCTGGCGGTCCCGG
>OHBJ01002964.1_pt1 | contig 11304 bp, 6 predicted proteins | sample 1577241 | NCBI WGS metagenome assembly OHBJ01 (sample SAMEA3541594, study PRJEB24748) | human gut metagenome | biome: human gut; feature: human-associated habitat; material: faeces | place: China | collected 2012
TCAAGTGACGTGGACCTTCGGACATCTCTGCACGCTGAAAGAGCCCAACGACTACACCGAGAACTGGAAGCACTGGAGTCTCTCGGCGTTGCCGATGATTCCGCCGCGCTTCGGCATCAAGCTCATCGACGACGACGGCATCAAGCGCCAGTTCAGCGTCATCGAGCGCCTCATGCAGGCTGCCGACTGCATCGTCAACTGCGGTGACGCCGGCCAGGAGGGTGAGCTGATACAGCGTTGGGTGATGCAGAAGGCTCAGGCTAAGTGCCCCGTCAAGCGTCTTTGGATATCGTCGATGACCGACGAGGCTATCCGCGAGGGCTTCAACTCGCTGAAAGACCAGAGCGAGTATCAGCCGCTGTACGTTGCCGGGCTGAGTCGTGCCATCGGCGACTGGCTCTTGGGCATGAACGCTACGCGTCTTTACACTCTCAAGTACGGACAGAACCGACAGGTGCTCAGCATCGGTCGTGTACAGACGCCTACACTCGCGCTTATTGTCAACCGCCAGAAGGAGATCGACTCGTTTGAGCCTGAACCCTATTGGGTGCTGTCCACGATATACCGCGACACGCTCTTCACAGCTACTAAGGGCAAGTTCACGACGAAGGAGGAAGGCGAGCAGGCGTTCGCCACCATCGCCGACAAGTCGTTCGAGGTGATGAGCGTCTCGAAGAAGAACGGCAACGAGGCGCCTCCGCGTCTTTTCGACCTCACATCGTTGCAGGTGGAGTGCAACCGCAAGTTCTCTTACAGCGCCGAGACGACGCTCAACCTCATACAGTCGCTCTACGAGCGCAAGCTCACCACCTATCCGCGTGTCGACACGCAGTTTCTTAGCGACGACATCTACCAGAAATGTGCCGGCATTCTCACCGGTATGCGTGGTTACGAGCAGTATATACAGCCGCTTGCCGGCAAGAAGTTGCCCAAGTCGAAGCGTGTTTTCGACACATCGAAGGTCACCGACCACCACGCCATCATTCCTACCGGTGTGCCTGCGTCGGCGCTCAGCGACATGGAGCGCAACGTCTACGACCTCATTGCGCGCCGCTTCATCGCCGTGTTCTATCCCGACTGCAAGTTCTCTACCACTACCGTGCTCGGAAAGGTGGAGGATGTGGAGTTCAAGGTGAGCGGCAAGGAGATTCTGGAGCCTGGATGGCGCACAATATACGCTCAGCAACCTTCTCAACCCAGCAACCCCTCAACATCTCAACCCCTCAACACTCAACCTCTCAACCCACAACCGTCATCGTCCGAAGACGATGACAAACGCGACGAGGAGCGCACTCTGCCCACATTCGTAAAGGGCGAGAGTGGACCGCACACGCCTACGCTCACCGAGAAGTGGACCACGCCGCCTAAGTATTACACCGAGGCTACGCTGCTGCGTGCCATGGAGACCGCCGGCAAGTTTGTCGACGACGAGACGCTGCGTGCTGCGCTGAAGGAGAACGGCATCGGTCGTCCGTCTTCGCGTGCCGGCATCATCGAGACGCTCTTCAAACGCCACTACATTCGCCGCGAGCGCAAGAACCTCATCGCTACGGCTACGGGCATAGAGCTTATCGACATCATTCACGAAGAACTGCTAAAGAGTTGCGAGCTTACCGGCATCTGGGAGAAGAAACTGCGCGACATAGAACACAAGAAGTACGAGGCTGCAGACTTCATCAACGAGCTGAAGCAGCAGGTTACTGAGATTGTCTACGACGTGCTGCGCGACAACAGCAACCGCCGTGTCACCATCACTACCGACGAGGATCTGAAGAAGGCGAAAAAGAAAAAGACTGCTGCGCCGAAGAAAGCTGCAGCAAAGTCTGCTGCAACGTCGTCGACTGCATCAACAAAAAATGCTGCCGCCTCACCGCAGCCCGCAACAAGCGAGCCGTCGGCAGACGACAGCATTATCGGCACCACATGCCCCGTTTGCGGCAAGGGTACTATCATTAAAGGTAAGACGGCTTACGGATGCAGCAACTGGAAGAACGGCTGCACCTATCGCGTCGCATTCAAGTAGTTTAGAACTTCACTACGCGAGCGCCGTCCTCGGTCTCTTCGATAGTAACCTTCGTTGCGTCCTCAGGCAACAGGTCCTCTATCAGCTCGGGCCACTCCAGGAAGCACAGCGAACCGCCGTAGAAGTAGTCCTCGTAGCCCATGTCGTATACCTCTTCGAGCTTCTTTATGCGGTAGAAGTCGAAGTGGTATATCGCGTCGCCGGTTGTGGCGGAAGTATACTCGTTCACGATGGCGAACGTCGGAGATGTGATTACATCCTCCACGCCCAGACACTCGCAGACAGCCTTCACGAACGTAGTCTTGCCTGCACCCATCTTGCCATAGAAGGCGAACACCTTGCCGTCGCCCATGTTCTCGACAAATGTCTTGGCAGCCTCGTTGATGTCTGCCAGAGAGTTGATTCTTATTTCCATAGTTTTTCTTTTAATGTAATCGGCTGTTGGCAGCCGGTTTTCTATTTTCTTCCTTTTAGTGTTATCAGCGGTATGAGCATCTCTTCGAGCGAAATGCCGCCGTGCTGGAACGTGTCCTTGTAGTACGACACGTAGTAGTTGTAGTTGTTGGGGTAGGCGAAGAACGTGCTGCCGGTGGCGAACATGTACGACGTACTGATGTTCGGCGCTGGCAACTGCGCCTCGTGCGGGTTCTTTATCACGAACACTTCTTTCGACTGGCAGCTGAGGTTCTTGCCCAGCTTGTAGCGCAGATTAGTGTTGGTGTTGCGGTCGCCTACTATCTTCACCGGCTTCGATGCACGTATACTGCCGTGGTCGGTGGTGATGATAATCTTGCAGTCGATCTGCGAGAGCGCGTTGAGCAAGTCTGCCATAACCGAATGGCGGAACCATGAGAGCGTTATCGAACGGTATGCCGACTCGTTGTTGGCAAGCTCGCGCACCATCTTCGATTCGGTTCTTGCGTGTGATAGCATGTCGATGAAGTTCACGACAATCACGTTCAGGTCGTTCTTCGTCAGTTCGTTGAGGCGCGCCAGCAACTTGTCGGCGCCCGTCGAGTCGTTTATCTTATGGTAAGAGAACGAGTCGTGGCGTCGGTAGCGCTCTATCTGCGTGCGTATGAGCGGCTCCTCGTTGAGGTTCTTGCCCTCGTCCTCGTCTTCGTCCACCCACAGTTCGGGGAACATTTTCTCAATCTGCTCGGGCATCAGACCAGAGAAGATGGCGTTGCGGGCGTACTGCGTAGCCGTCGGCAGAATGCTGGTGTACATATCCTCCTCAATGTCGAACATGTTGCCTATCTCCTTCGAGAGCACGCGCCACTGGTCGTAGCGGAAGTTGTCTATCACGATGAGGAACACCTTCTCGCCCTCGTTTATTGTGGGGAACACCTTGCGCTTTATTATGTCGGGGCTCATCAGCGGACGCTCCGTAACGCCCGGCGCCACCCATGACATGTAGTGCTTCTTTATGAACTTGGCGAAGCCGTTGTTCGCCTCCTCCTTCTGCATCTGCAGCATCTCGGTCATGTTGCTGTCCGTAGAGCTCAGCTCCAGCTCCCAATGCACCAACCTTCGATACACATCCTTCCAGTCGTCTATCGTCTCGCAGTTCATTATCTGCATCGAGATGTCCTGAAAGTTCTGCTGATAGCCCGTCTGTGTCACCTCCGACACAATCTGCTTGCGGTGAATGTTCTTTTTCAGCGTCAGCAGAATCTGGTTCGGGTTCACGGGCTTTATAAGGTAGTCGGCAATCTTCGAGCCGATAGCTTGGTCCATGATGTTCTCCTCCTCGCTTTTCGTCACCATCACGATAGGCGTGGCAGGCGAGAGTTCCTTTATCTGCTGCAGCGTTTCGAGTCCGCTTATACCGGGCATCATCTCGTCGAGCAGCACCAGATCGAACTTGTGCTGCTTACATTCCTCGATGGCGTCGGTGCCGTTGCTAACGGTCACCACCTCGTATCCTTTGTTCTGCAGGAAGATGATATGGGCGCGCAAGAGTTCTATCTCGTCGTCAACCCACAGTAAATATCCGTTGCTCATAATGCTCTTTCTATTTTAGTTAAAAACCGTCGAGGTCGTAATACTCGTCGTCGTCGAAGTTGTCTTTCTGGGTCTTGCTGTCCTGCTTCTTCGATGTGCTCTGCTGAGGCTGCGGGTCTTCGCCGAAGTAGAACTCGTCCTCCAGCTGCTTCGGTTCTTCCTTCACCACGGGCTTCGGCTGCTCCTTCACCACTGGTTTCGGTTGCTCCTTCGCGACTGGCTTCGGTTCTTCTTTAACCACTGGCTTCGGCTCCTCAATAACCGTTGTTGCAGGTTCCTCCTCAACAACAGTCGTTGCAGGTTCTTCCTTAATAACAGTCGTTGCAGGTTCTTCCTTAATAACAGTCGTTGTGGGTTCTTCCTCAATTACGGTTTCGGTAGTCGACTGCGTCGGCTGTTCGTCCCCTATGTTCACGACGCCGCTCTCCGTAGTCTGCTTCTCTGCCGGCTGCGGCTCCTCCTCGAAGAAGGTGTTCGTAGAGTTCTGGTTGCTGTTCTGCTCCTCGTCGAAGTCGTCCTGCGGCTTCTTCGTCTCGCTTTCGTCAGGCTCGGTTACGGTCACCTCTGGTATCTCCAGCAGATCCTCCGAAGCTATCTTCAGCGGAGCGAAGTTCTTCTCGTAGAACTTGGCGTAGTCGGCGTAGCTGAACTGCTTGCCGAGCATAGGCAGATTGACGTCGCTGATAACGATCTGTCGGCTCTTGCCCACGAGCTTCATCAGCTGCTTCTGCTTCTGCAACTGGCGGGCGTACTGCAGCGCCTCGTCGTAGTTGCGGAATCCCTTCACGAGCATACGGTTCAGACCGTCTACCTGCTCAATCTCTATGTCGAAGTTGCGCACCATGTACGACGTGAAGTTGTAGCGTGCCAGCTCGAACAACATTCGGTTGGCGTCTATCGAGTCGGGCTTGTAAGCTATCATATATATGAATGCGGCGTTGCGGTCGTTAGAGAACTCGCGCACAGCCGTCGAGTCGTCCTCGTTGAGCACCTGCGAACGGCGTTCCCAAACGTTCTCAAGGTCGAACTTGCCGCCTTGCAGACGTCTGCCCTCGTTCACGCCCTTCACAATCATGCCTGCCATCTCTGCCACGGGGCTTTGCGGATACTTCTTCACCACCGTGTTCAGGTCTTCGATGCAGCCCTCATAGTCGCCGTCGTTCAGCTTGCCCAGTCCGCCGATGAAGAGGAACTTGTCGCGGTTAGCTCCCAACGGGAATCGATGTTCGGAGACAGCGACATTGGCGCTCACCTCCTTGTAGCGTGCCGCCTTGAACGCGTCGTATGTAGAAGCGTAGAGCGAGTCTTCGAGATGCACGCCGAGGCGAGCGTTCTCCACGAAGTAGGGGTCGGTGAGCAGCGTTGTCCACTCGCTCTCGGGGTACTCCTGCTTCAGTCGTGCCACGTACGAGTCGGCGGTCTGCTTCTCGCCCTTGCGCATATATAGCAGGTAGAGGTGATAGTAAGCCTCCGCCATCTTTTCAAAGTTCGGATAGCCGCCGATGAGTCGCATCAACTGCTTCTCGCTGAGCGGCAGGTTGTCGAGCTTGTCCTTGAAGATAACGCCCGAGTTGTAAAGTCCGTCGGCGATGACGGCGTTGCTCTCAGCCATCTGCTCCTCCGTGAACGGAATCTGCGCCAGATAATACTCGCGCTTGTGCGGATCGTTCTGCGCACTATCTGCCACGAGTGCCAGCGAGTCGGCTACGGCTTCAGCCTGCGCTATTGAGTCCTGCTGCTCTTCGGTCAGTTCGGGCTCTTCGGTCTGGAACGCCACCACCGTCTTGTTCACACGCTGCCAGTTGTCTACGTTCTCGCGCTTGCCCCATTGCTTCTGGAATGCCGCCTTACCCTGGCTCACCGCCATCTGGTTGTAGAAGTACCACTGTGCATTGCGCTGGTTCTGCTGGTTCTGCATCGTCGTGTTGTTGCCGAACTGGTTGTTTTGCGCCATGTCGTTGCCGCCGTTCTGCTGGTTTTGTGCGTTCTGCTCAGCCTGCAGTCGGCGTTCCTCCTTCTCCTTCTTCTTCAGTGCCTCGATGGTGCGGTCGATGGCTGCGTTGCGTTCGCTCTCGCTCATCTTGGCGAGCGACTGCAGCGAGTCCTGCAGGTGTATGGCGTCGGTGTATGGCACGAGATCGTCCAGAATCTTCGAGCGTGCTGCAAGCTCCTCGTAGTCCTTGCGCTCCTTGTCGAGCATACCGATAGCCTGACCGTAGCAGCGCTGCGCGTCGTTGTAGCGCTCCTTGTCCCAGTAGATGTCGCCCAACTTCAGCAGCAGCACGCCCTTCTCTATGCCCGAGCGTGTAGCCTTAGCCGCTCCGCGCTCGTAGGCGATGATAGCCTGCGTGGAGTCGTTCTGCGCCAGATAGATGTTGCCGATGGCGTAGTATACCTGGTCGAGATAGTCCTTGTTCTTGTCCGAGCGTGCCATGCGCTTCAGTCGGCCAATCATCTTCTTCGACTGACCGGCAGACATCACCTCCGTCATGGCGATGCGCGCGTTGAACTCCAGTTCGTACGGCGGGTTGAGCTTCACCACGTGCTTGAATGCCTTCGTAGCCTCCACGTTGTTGCCCAGTGCCGCCTGCATCTGTCCCATGAGAAACCACTCGCGTGCGCGCTGCTTGCGTCGCATCTCGTGCTTTATCACGTTGCGCAGGTGGGGGATAGCTTTCTCGTATTCGCCCGTGTGCACGTAGTAGTCGGCGTAGGTGTAGTCCCACTCCTTGCGTGCCGACCAGTGAATGGAGTCGCGTTGCATGTTGCGTATCACGTCCTCTGCGTCGTAGAGCCATCCCTCCTCGATGTAGCACTTGGCGAGCCATGCTCTCGACTTGGCGTAGATGGCGGGCTGTGTCTGGTAGAGACGTCCCATGTAGTTGAACGTAGCCGCTGCCTCGTCGAACGCACCCTTGTAGAACTGCGAACGGCCCATGAGCATCCACGCCTTCCAGAGGAACGGGTTGTACTCGCGGCGCGAGAGCCACTCCAGGTCCTTCGCCGTCTTCTTGCGCTGCTTCGTCCACTGCGGTCGGCGCTTTATGCTGTGCAGCTTGATGGTCTTCTGACACTTCTCGATGGCGCGGTCGTAGTTCGACTTGCCTATCTCTCGACTGCTCTTGTTGCTCACGGTGTAGAGCGGAATGATCTCGGTGAAGTTGTCTTTGTTGCCCTCTTCTTTCTCCAGAGAGGCGTCGATATACGCTAACGAGCCGTTATAATAGGTGTTATAACGGGCCTTGAACGAATGCCACCAGCGTGTGCGCGCGGTGTTTTTCTGCGTAGAGCATCCTGTCGCAACCACCAATACAGCTGCGAGAAGGATAGGGATAATATGTCTTGTCTTAAATAGTTTCACGTATAAATAACTCTGTTTGTGGCGTTTTATTGCCTTAGCCCTCCATAAGCATGAATGTTTCGTCCTTTATCTGGTCGGGCAGACTGATTCCGCGCAGCGTCAGACTGCGGCACCAGTCGGCTATCTCCTCGTGTCGCATGGTGTATAGCACCTCGCTGAACTGCTCCACCTCCTCGTCGGTGTAGCTGTCTGACGGGCGTCCTTTGAACGCGTCGAGTTCCTCATCGTCGTAGTAGACTATGTCCTTCGTGGCGGCTTCCATCATGCAGTCCTGCTCGCATTTGTCGTTCGTGCCGTTGCATGTGGCGCAGGTCTCCACCACGGTTATCTTCTCTTCGCCGTCGTGCTTGCTCAGCTTGGCAATCAGCGCTGCGATTATGCCGAGCGCAATTATCGAAATCACTAATATTATCATATTCTTTTCAATGTTTTATTAGGTGTCCTCCCACGGATTGTTTGCTAAGTCTTTGCCTCCCACGGATTTCACAGATCTGCACAGATGTGAGAGTGCTTTCAAGGGGGTGCACTTGTCTCAAGTGCACCAACCGAGCAATAGGTGCCTTTTGTTTTGTTGGTGCAGTTCTTGCTCTGGCAAGCGGCAAAGCCGAGCGGAGACAGCTGCACCCCCTGGGCTGGCAGCGTGGGTATGGCAGGAATGCCATACCCTCCTAATCTGTGAACATCCGTGTCATCTGTGAGAGGCTCTTCTCTGCCAGAAGGTTCTGTGTGTTCGGTGCATTCCGTGGAAGCTTCTTCACCGCTTGTTCGGTTGGTGCAGCTGAGACAGCTGCACCCCCTGGCGGAATCCACAGAAGTAGTGTGCAAATCTCACCACCACAACATCCTTTCACAATCTCAACACCCTTTCACTTCGAACCCAGCCTTCTGCAGGTCTGCCCAGTACTGCGGGTACGACTTCGTCACCACCTGCGGCTCGTTGATGCGCAGCCCCGGGAACATAATAGCAGCCGGCGCGAACGCCATCGCCATGCGGTGGTCGTCGTACGTGTCGATAGGCTCCAGCGTCGGCTCGCAGCGCGTGCCGTCCCAGATGAGCGTGTCGCCATTCTCGTCGCGCAGCACGAAGCCCAGCTTGCGCAGCTCGCGCTTCAGCGCCTCGATGCGGTCGGTCTCCTTGATGCGCAGCGTAGCCAGACCCGTGAAGCGGAACGGTATGCCGCGCAGTGCGCACGTCACCACCACCGGCTGCGCCAGGTCGGGCACACTGCTGAAGTCGTAGTCGAGACGCGGCAGCATGCACAGGTGACTCTTTATGCTCACCGTCGGGAAGCGCTCGCCCTCTACCGTGCTGTACTTTGTCTTCACGCCCAACAGCGAGAAGATATACTTCACGATGGAGTCGCCCTGACGCGACGCGTCCATGAGGCCCTTGAAGCGCACCTCCGACTCGTCGTTCCCCCGCAGCGCCAGCATCTCGTACCAGTAAGCCGCCGCACTCCAGTCGCTCTCTATCGTGTACTCGTGTCGCTCGTACGGCTTCGCATTCACCGTGATGGTGTCCGCATCGCTCCAGTCGGCGTCCGCCCCGTACTCGCGCATCATCCACAGCGTGAGGTCGATGTACGGGCGCGAGATGGCGCCATCGGTGATGCGCAGCTGCAGTCCGTTCTTCAGCGTCGGCGCAATCATCAGCAGCGCCGAGATATACTGCGAACTGATGTTGCCCGCCACCTCTATGTATCCGCCCTCGAGCGTACGCCCCTTGATGCGCAGCGGCGGATAGCCCTCCTCGCCCAAGTATTCGATGTCGGCACCCAGATAGTGCAGCGCGTTCACCAGGATGCCTATCGGACGCTGCTTCATGCGATCGGTGCCCGTGATGACATGCTCGCCCGGCTGCGTGGCGAGGAACGCCGTGAGGAATCGCATCGCCGTGCCCGCCCCCTTTATGTCAATCTCGTACGGGCGTCGCTGCATCGCGTCGATAATCACCTCCGTGTCGTCGCACACCGAGAGGTTCTGCGGCAGTATGTCGCCGCACGACAGCGCATGAATGATAAGTGCGCGGTTGCTGATGCTTTTCGACGCCGGCAGGGCGATAGTAGCGTTAATAGTCTGGGGTGCTGTTATTGTATATTGCATGATGCTGTTTGTTTTTCTTTCAATGTTCAGAGTTCGTTTCTCCCAATGTTCAGAGTTCGTTTCTCTATATGCAAAGTTACGAAAACTATTCCAAACTATCGCTCAAAGCATTGAAAACAAAAACTATATTGTGTTATTTTTTTACAACGCGGATTCATCTGATTAATCGGATTTTCAGCGCACCCTAACAATATTTTTTTCACAACGGATTTATCTGATTAATCGGATTCTCTGAGCACCCATCCGTAGCGGAGGTATCCTGCCTCCGCAGCACGCAGCAACACATATTCAATCGTAATCTATTGAACACGAATCTTCCGAATCCGTTCAATCCGCGTTAAGTTCCTTCGCACACTAACATCTGTGCAGAGTGAAATCTGTGTGAGGAAAGAGATTCCCACAGAACGCACGGAACTCACAGAACCTCTTGCAGAGAAAAGCCTCCCACAGATGGCACAGATGTTCACAGATGTAGGGAGGCACACGAAATTCGTGTTATTCGAGTTATTCGTGTTCGCTCCTCCACACCAATATCATGCGTTTTTTTCGAACACGAATCTCTCGAATCTAACGAATGCCGACTTGGTGATGCGGAGGCCGGAGACCTCCGCTACGGATAACCACATCCGCAATCCGTTGTTCATCTCTGCGCACCCTAACATCTGTGTCCATCCGCCATCTGTGGGAGAACTATTATTCGCTTTATTCGCGTAATTCGTGTTCGTCCATCTCTCAGCAATCGTCTTCCGTGTATTCAGCGTGTTCTGTGGGCGACCTCTCACATCCAATATGTTTCTACCACGAATAGCACGAATGTAGGAGGGCCGCGGCGGAGGCAGGATACCTCCGCTACTATAAAATCCGTTCAATCGGTTCAATCCGTTGTTGAAAATCCCAAGCAGCAGGAACCCGTTCAATCGGTTCAATCCGTTGTTCATCCCTGCGCACCCTAACAATATATTTTTCCACAACGGATTTATCTGATTAATCGGATTTTCAGCGCACCCTAACAATATATTTTTTCACAACGGATTCATCTGATTAATCGGATTTCCTGAGCACCCATCCGTAGCGGAGGTATCCTGCCTCCGCAGCACGCAGCAACACATATTCAATCGTAATCTATTGAACACGAATCTCCCGAATCCGTTCAATCCGTTCAATCCGTTGTTAATATCCCTGCGCACCCTAACATCTGTGTCCATCCGTGCCATCTGTGGGAGAACTGTTATCCGCTTTATTCGCGTAATTTGTGCTAGCTCATCCCATCGAAATTCGCAGTAAAATTCTTTCCACCAACCCCGTAACTTGCTCACGTCATATTGACCACCCGACTTCCGCGCAAATCCCCATTCTAGAGATTTCCGCCGCACTTTCTGAGCCTTTTCGCCGCCTCGAACCAACCCCTTCCAAGCCGATTTTGTCCAAAATTTAGGTTTTTCCTCACTTTTCCCATGTTTTTCAGTAGTTTTTCGCTGTTTTTTGCCAACTTATCGTGGGCTTTTACCATGTAAAAGCATAGGTTTTACCCAGTAAAAGCATAGCTATTACCATGTAAAGTCTCACGATAAGTTTGCGAAGCCCTAAAAACGCCCCTTTTAAAACCCCTCAAAAATTCGTCCGCCCCTTTCTTTCTTCATTTTCCTCGCACTCCTGAGCGGTAAAATAGACCATTTTCGGGCTGTAGCAAATAGTATGCCACACACGCGAGTGAAAGATATAGTAAAATGACAAAGCCTTGCCTGGCAGATACTCTCTCCGGCTGGTAGATAAAAGCGAAGGCTGGAAGATAACAAACGTATCTTCCAGC
>OHBJ01002970.1_pt1 | contig 11287 bp, 7 predicted proteins | sample 1577241 | NCBI WGS metagenome assembly OHBJ01 (sample SAMEA3541594, study PRJEB24748) | human gut metagenome | biome: human gut; feature: human-associated habitat; material: faeces | place: China | collected 2012
CAACTACCCTTGGTGCTATATTGAACAGTCTTCAGATGGGGTTCCGCACGCTGGCGCGCGCGTGCAGGCCGAGGAGCTGCGCACGCAGATCGCCGCGGCGGAGGAGCGCTGCGCTCAACTCGAAGAGGAATCCAAAAAGCAGATGGAATCGCTCGAAAACATGCAGAAGCAGCTCGAGGAGCTGCCGGGCGAGCTCATGGGCGGCGTAACAAAGATCTCGCTCGCGGGCGGCCAGCTCGCCGCGGCGCAGACCGCGCTCACCAGCGCGCAGACGCAGCTCGACGCGGCGGTGAAAACGCTTGAGGAGCAGCTCGCCTCCGCGCTCGACGCGGCCGACCTCCACGGCGTCATCACGCTCGAAACGCTGAGCAGCCTCATTGCCGCGCAGAATCTCGACATGCCCGCCGGGTATGTGTATGACGAGAACGGCAACGGCATCATCGTCACCGTCGGCGACGCCATCGCGGACGGCGAGGATCTCGAAAACCTTGTGCTGCTCGATCTCGGCATCGAGGGCCTTGACCCCATCCGCGTGTGCGATGTGGCGGACGTTGTCCGCGCCGACAACGCGGGGGAGATCTATGCCTCGCTCAACGGCAACAACGGTCTCATCCTCATGTTCTCCAAGCAGTCGAACTACGCGACGGCGAAGGTGTCTGACAACATCAACGCCGCGTTTGAAGAGCTGAGCGCGCAGTATCCGGGGCTGACGTTCACCGCGCTCATGGATCAGGGCGATTACATTTATCTCCTGCGCGACTCGATCCTCTCGAGCCTTCTCTGGGGCGCGCTCTTCTCGGTCGTCATTCTCTTCCTCTTCCTGCGCGACTGGCGGCCCACGGTCATCACGCTCTGCTCGATCCCGATCAGCCTGCTCTTCGCGCTCACGCTCATGTACTTCACCGGCGTTTCCATCAACATCATGTCGCTTTCCGGTCTTTCGATATCGGTCGGCATGCTGGTGGATAACTCCGTCGTTGTGATCGAAAACACCTACCGCCTGCGCGCGCTCGGCGAATCAACGGTCAAGTCCGCCGTGTCCGGCGCACGGCAGGTCGGCGGCGCGATCGCGGCCTCCACGCTCACGACCATCTGCGTCTTTGTCCCGATCGCGTTCGTCGAGGGCCTTACGCGCGAGCTCTTCACCGATATGGTGCTCACGCTCAGCTACGCGCTCATCGCCAGTCTCATCGTAGCGCTCACGCTCGTCCCGGCGCTCGCGGGCAAGCTGCTCGCGCACGCCAGGCCCCAGAGCGAAACGGCGTTCACGCGCTTCATGCCGAAATACAAAAAATCCGTCCTCTGGGCGGTGAACCACAAGGCCGTCACGCTCCTCACCGCGGTGGCGCTGCTCATCGCAAGCGGCGCGGCGGTGATCGCCAGGGGCTTCACGTTCCTCCCCGATATGGAGATGGAGCAGATGATGGTAACGCTCACGATGCCGGAGGGCAGCTCCTTTGCCGACACGACCGCCGCGGCGGACGAGGCGGCGGCGCGAATGCTCACCGTGCCGGGCGTGGAGACCGTCGGCGGCGCCATCGGCGACAGCGCCGGCTCCAGCCTTTCCATGATGACCACCGAGGGCGACGTTTCGTTCTATGTCCTGCTCGAGAGCGGATATAAGGCGAGCCGCGTGGCAAAAGAGATCAACGAAAAATGCGCCGATATGGAGGCCGATGTGAACGCCGACGCAAACTCGCTCATGTCCTCCATGACGCAGATGCTCACGAGCAGCGGCATCACGGTGCGCGTATACTCCAACGATCTCGACGATCTGCGCGAGACCGCCGACGCCGTGGCCGATGTGCTGCGCGGCGTAGACGGCACGGAAAACGTCGCCGCCGGGGAGGAGGAGCCCACCGCCGAGCTGCACTTCACCGTGGACAAGAAAAAGGCGGCAAAGGAGCAGCTCACCGTGGCGCAGGTGTATATGCAGGTGGCAAAGGCGCTCACCGGCTCGGCCGATCTCATCGAGCTTTCGGACGGCGGCGACACCTATGCCGTCAGCGTACAGACCGCCGGGAAGGACAAGATCACGCCCGAATACGTCCGCTCTCTCACGTTTGACGTGACGGCGAAGGACGGCACGGTGCATTCCGTCGCGCTCAGGGACATTGCCACGGTCGAGGAGACCGAAAGCCTTTCGAGCATCCGCCGTCTCAACCAGCGCCGGTACATTGACGTGACTGCCGACATCACCGAGGGCTACAACGTCACGCTCGTGACGAACGCCGCCGAGGAAGCGCTCGCATCGTTCTCCCCCTCGGACGGCACGACCATCGGCTTCACCGGCGAGCGTGAATCCATCGTCGAGGCGCTCAGGCAGCTCGTTTTGATGCTCGCGGTCGGTATCCTGCTCGTATATCTCGTGATGGTCGCGCAGTTCCAGGATCTCAAATCGCCGTTCATCGTCATGTTCACGATCCCGCTCGCGTTCACCGGCGGCTTCCTCGCGCTGCTCATTGCGGGGCTGGAGATCAACCTGCTCTCGATGCTCGGCATGATCATGCTCGTCGGCATCATCGTGAATAACGGCATCGTGCTCGTGGACTACATCAATCAGCTGCGCATTGGCGGCATGGACCGGCAGGAGGCCATTGCGGACGCCGCCGTCACCCGTCTGCGCCCGATTCTGATGACGAGCATCACGACCATCCTCGGTCTCATCGTCATGGCGCTCGGCCAGAGCGAGGCAACGTCGCTCATCCAGCCGCTCGCCGTAACGTGCATCGGCGGACTGCTGTACGCCACGCTCATGACGCTTTACGTCGTGCCCGTCATGTACGACGCGCTCTCCAAAAAGGCGCTCTACCACGTGGACGAGGCCGATCTCGAACTCAGCGAAAAATAAATCCCTGTCTTGGAACCCCCTGCTCTTGAAAGAGCAGGGGGTTTCGGTTACAATGAGATGATATAATGAGATAATATCTTATGATACTAAAAGGAGGTCGTATTTATGAACGTTCTCGTTACCGGCGGCGCCGGATACATCGGCAGCCACGCCTGTGTGGAGCTTCTGAACGCCGGACATTCGGTCGTTGTGGTGGACAATCTCGTCAACGCCAACGCGGAGTGCCTGCGGCGCGTCGAGCGCATCACCGGAAAGACGCTCGAATACCACGAAATGGATCTTTTAAACCGCGCAGCTCTCAATGAGCTTTTCGATACGCACCGGTTTGACTGCGTGCTCCACTTTGCCGGTCTCAAGGCGGTAGGGGAGTCGGTGCAGCAGCCGCTGCGGTACTACAACAACAACCTCGGCACGACCATCCATCTCTGCCAGACGATGGCGGCGCACGGCGTGAAGAAGATCCTCTTCTCCTCGTCCGCGACGGTGTATTCGCCGGACAATACGATGCCCGTGGACGAGAGCGCCCGCACCGGCGGCTGCACGAATCCCTACGGCTGGACGAAGTACATGAGCGAGCAGATTCTCTCCGATACGGCAAAGGCCGACGGCGAATGGACCGTTATGCTGCTGCGGTACTTCAACCCCGTCGGCGCGCATCCGAGCGGACTCATCGGCGAGGATCCGCGCGGCATCCCGAACAATCTGATGCCGTACATCGCCCAGACCGCCGCCGGACGGCGCGAGTATCTGAGCGTATTCGGCAACGACTATCCCACGCCGGACGGCACGGGCGTGCGCGACTATCTGCACGTCGTCGATCTCGCGCGCGGCCATGTCGCGGCGATGGACTATATGGCGGAGCGGAAGGGTGTTTTCGTGTTCAATCTCGGCACCGGCCACGGCTACAGCGTGCTCGACATGGTGCATGCCTTTGAAAAGGCGACAGGGAAGAAGGTCCCCTACAAGATCGCCCCGCGCCGCGCCGGAGACGTCGCCGAGGTGTACTGCGACCCGGGCAAGGCCGAGCGGGAGCTTGGCTGGAAGGCGGAACACTCTCTCGAGGATATGTGCCGCGACAGCTGGAACTGGCAGAGCAAAAACCCGAACGGGTTCGCGGGATAAAGCTTCCCTCCCGGAGGGAGACGGTTGGTTTTGCGGCAAACGAACACCATGTCTGTAGGGGCGGGGCTCTGCTCCGCCCACGCAGCGTTCCGCGCAAAACGTTTTTCCCTCCGTCTTTTGCTCTCGCCAAAATCCACCTCCCTCAAAGAGGGAGGCATTTTTTAAATGAATAGATGAAAAGGAGACGACCCATGCCATCCAAAGTATTTGATTATATCGCCCGCGAGCAGGCGCGGCAGGACGCTACCGTTGAGCTGATCGCGAGCGAAAATTTTGTGAGCGAGAATGTCCTTCGCGCCGTCGGCTCGTGTCTCACGAACAAGTACGCCGAGGGCTATCCCGCCGAGCGCGTTTCCGGAAACCGCGGCCGCTACTACGGCGGCTGCGAGATCGTGAACGACCTTGAGGAATACTGCTGCGCCATGTGGAAAAAGGTGTTCCATACCGACTACCATGTGAACGTCCAGCCGCACAGCGGCGCGAACGCGAATCTCGCGGCGTATATGAGCGTATTGCAGCCGGGCAACACGGTCCTCGCCATGTCGCTCAATAACGGCGGCCACCTGACGCACGGCTCGTCCGTCAATTTCAGCGGCAAGCTCTTCGATATGAAATTCTACGACGTGGACGCGCAGGGCTTCATCGACTTTGCGGACGTGGAGCAAAAGGCCGCCGAATATAAGCCGAAGCTCATTCTCGCGGGCGCTTCGGCGTACAGCCGCGTCATCGATTTCGCGCGCTTCGCAGACATCGCCAAAAGCGTGGGCGCATACTTTATGGTGGATATGGCGCACATCGCGGGTCTCGTCGCGGCAGGGGACCACCCGTCGCCGTTCGGTCTCGCCGACATCATCACAACCACGACGCACAAAACGCTGCGCGGGCCGCGCGGCGGCATGATCTTCTGTAAGCCGGAGCTTGCGAAGAAGGTGGACAGCGCCGTGTTCCCCGGCACGCAGGGCGGGCCGCTCGAGCACGTGATCGCGGGCAAGGCCGTCGCCGCCGAGGAAGCCTGCACGGACGAATACCGCGAATACATCCACGCCGTTGTGCGAAACTGCCGCGCGATGTGCGAGGAGTTCCGGAAAATGGGCTACGACATTGTGACCGGCGGCACGGACAACCACCTGTTCCTGCTCGATCTCACGAAAACGGGGCTCACCGGCAAGGCGGTGCAGGACGAGCTCGACCGCCATGGCATCACGCTCAACAAAAACTGCGTTCCCAACGAAACGAGAAGCCCCCAGCAGACCTCCGGCGTGCGCATCGGCACCGCCGCGATGACGACAAAGGGATACACCGAGGCGGACTTCATCGCCGCCGCGCACCGGATCGACGAGGTGCTGCGCGCGATGCAGGCAAAAACCATGTAAAGTTTTGGCGAAATGCCATAACAGGTCTTGCGTTGGAAACGGTTTTATGGTACGTTAAATACAATACCGAACGGCTTCCGCTCTCCACCTTACGAGCGGTACGCGGTTCGATGAAAGGAGTTTGTTTTCCCCGCAGGATCCGCGGTGCGGCAGTGTGGAGACCTGCCGTATGTCCTCCGTACATTTATCGGCGGAGGTAAGGTCTGAGCAGCGGAGGCTCTCAGATCAGGATCGGTACGCATGGCAGAAGTACGTCTGGTAGACATCAAGAAGATCTATCCCAATCAGGGCGGCACGAAGAAGAAAAAGGGCGACGCTCCCGAGAAGAAGCACAACCTGCAGATCACCGAAGAGGGTGTCGTTGCGGTGCAGCAGTTCTCGCTGGATATCGCCGACCGTGAATTCATCGTGCTCGTCGGCCCGTCCGGCTGCGGCAAGTCCACGACGCTGCGCATGATCGCCGGTCTCGAGGAGATCACCTCGGGCGATCTTTTCATCGACGGCAAGCGCATGAACGACGTCGCCCCCAAGGACCGCGACATCGCCATGGTATTCCAGAACTACGCTCTTTATCCCCACATGACCGTTTACGAGAACATGGCGTTCTCGCTCAAGCTCAAGAAGCTCCCGAAGGCCGAGATCGACAAGAAGGTCCGCGAGGCCGCGGAGATCCTGGACATCACCGCCCTGCTCGACCGTAAGCCGAAGGCGCTCTCCGGCGGCCAGCGCCAGCGTGTCGCCATCGGCCGCGCCATCGTGCGCAGCCCCAAGGTGTTTCTCATGGACGAGCCGCTCTCCAACCTCGACGCCAAGCTCCGCAACCAGATGCGCGCCGAGATCATCAAGCTGCGCGACAAGATCGACACCACGTTCATCTACGTCACCCACGACCAGACCGAGGCCATGACGCTCGGCGACCGCATCGTCATCATGCGCGACGGCTTCATCCAGCAGATCGGCACACCGCAGGAAGTGTTCGATAAGCCCGCCAACCTCTTCGTTGCCGGATTCATCGGAACGCCGCAGATGAACTTCTTCGATGCCGAGCTCAAGCGTGACGGCGACAAGTACACCGTCGAGGTCTGCGGCGAGCAGGTCAACCTCACCGAGGATAAGCAGGCCGCGCTCCTCCGCAACGACGTGAAGTCCGGCCCCGTGACGCTCGGCATCCGCCCGGAGCACATCGTGCTCGCAAAGGCCGGCGGCATCCCCGCGCGCGTGGACGTGTCCGAAATGATGGGCTCGAGCGTGCATCTGCACCTCACCGCCGCCGGCCACGACGCCGTTGTCATCGTCCCGACGCTCGAGCTGGACGCCATCCCGTCCTACGGCCAGCAGGTCTCTCTCGAGCTGCACGAGGACAGCATCCACCTCTTCGACCGCGAGAGCGAGAAGTCTCTGCTTCTCTGATCGACCTCTTACAAAAACCCCGACCCGCCGGGATATCCCGGCGGGTCTTACAATGCGAAAATTTTTCGGAGGAATCCCCTATGGAAAACCCTGCGCTTATTATCATGGCCGCCGGTATGGGCAGCCGCTTCGGCGGGCTCAAGCAGATCACGCCCGTAGGCGACAACGGCGAGATCATCATGGACTTCTCGCTGTACGACGCTTACCAGGCGGGCTTCCGCAAGGTCGTGTTCGTCATCAAAAAGGAACGCGAGGCGGATTTCCGCGCCATCGTCGGCAGCCATGTGGAAAGCCGGATGGACGTGCAGTATGTGTTCCAGTCGCCGGACGATGTGCCGGAGTGGTTCACCGTTCCCGAAGGGCGCGAAAAGCCCTGGGGCACGGCGCACGCCGTGCGCGCCTGCCGCAACGTGATCGACGGCCCGTTCGCCGTCATCAACGCCGACGATTTTTACGGCGCGGGGGCATTCCGCGCGCTCTATGATTTTCTCGCCGAGCCGATGGCGGAGAGCGAGAACGCCATGGTCGGGTACCGCATGCGCAATACCGTTACCGAAAACGGGTATGTCGCGCGCGGCGTGTGCGAAACGGCAAACGGCTTCCTCACCTCGATCACCGAGCGGACGCACATTGAAAAGCGCGGCGACCACGCCGCCTACACGACCGATGGCGAGACTTTCATCGATCTTCCCGGCGATACGCTCGTATCCATGAACTTCTGGGGCTTCCGCAAGCGGATGATGCGCGCGTTCGACGAGCGGTTTGAGGATTTCGTGCGCGAGATCCTGCCGAAGAATCCGCTCAAGGCGGAGTACTTCCTGCCGTGGGTCGCGGATAAGGAGATGCACGCCGGGCTCGCGCGCGTGCAGGTGCTGCCGTGCGAGGAGACCTGGTACGGCGTGACGTACCGCGAGGATCTCCCGCGCGTCCAGGCCGCCGTAGCGGACATGAAGGCGAAGGGCGTGTACCCGAAGAAGCTCTGGGAATAACAGGGGAAAAGAACCTCTCCCGGAATATGACAAAAGGAACTGCCGCAGAGGCCATCTGCGGCAGTTCCTTTTTTGCGCTGCCTTATTTACTTTTTCCCAAAAAGAGAGAATTTCTTTTTCTCATAAGGCTCCGAGCGGATCGCCGTGATCGTGTACCCGGTGCCATCAAGCACACGATGCAGCTCTGCTTCGCTCAGCGGCTCTTCGGAGAGGATCTCCGTTTCGCCTTTTGCATGAGACGAGGTAACTTTCTTCACGCGGAGGGCATTGCGGATGGCGTCATTCACATGACTTTCGCACATTCCGCAAGCCATTCCGTCAATCGTGAGTACGGTCTTAACCATGATGTTTTCCTCCTTCGTGGCAAGAGCCGCCCATCGGACAATGGCCGCAGTTTCCGCCGCAGGACGACTTACCCTGTTTCCTGTCCTTTACGAGCGAGCGTACGATCAATACGACAAGTATCGCCAGAACGATCGTAATGAGGATCGTTCCGATATTTTCCATGATCCAGCCGAGCATGAAACCTTACCTCCTTTGAGGAATTTATCTGTTGGAGAGAGAATGCTTACTTAACCGCCTTGTCGCTGAGGCGGGTGGCCTCGGTGTACTTCTTGAAGAAGAGCATGTAGATGATGAACGCGAGCACGAGCAGAGCGAAGATCAGGCCGATAACGTTGACGCTGCCGGTGAAGAGAGCGCCGAACTGGTTGATCATCAGAGCGACGGCGTAAGCGAACACGCACTGGTAACCGATGGCGAACCACGTCCACTTGGCGTTGTTCATCTCGCGCTTGATAGCGCCGATGGCCGCGAAGCACGGAGCGCACAGCAGGTTAAACACGAGGAACGAGTAGCCGGTGATCGGGGTGAACGCCGCGCCGATGTGCTGCCACACCGTGCCTTCGCCGGCGCCGTAGAGAATGCCGAGCGTACCGACGATGTTCTCCTTGGCGACGAGGCCGGTGATGGAAGCGACCGTCGCCTGCCAGTTGCCCCAGCCGAGAGGCGCAAAGATCCAGCAGATCGCGCCGCCGATGGCCGCGAGGATGGAGTAGTCGATCTGGTCCTCGGACAGCATCTGGAACTGACCGTCGACCCAGCCGAAGTACGTGGTGAACCAGACAAAGATGGTGGAAAGAAGAATGATCGTGCCGGCCTTCTTGATGAAGCTCCAGCCGCGCTCCCACATGCTGCGGAGAACGTTGCCGAGCGTCGGCCAGTGGTAGGCGGGAAGCTCCATAACGAACGGAGCGGGGTCGCCGGCGAACATTTTGGTCTTTTTGAGCATGATGCCGGAAATGACGATGGCGGCCATGCCGATGAAGTAAGCGGAGGTGGAGACCCAGGGACTGCCGCCGAAGATCGCGCCGGCGATCATGGCGATGAACGGGACCTTCGCGCCGCAGGGGATGAACGTGGTGGTCATGATCGTCATACGGCGGTCGCGCTCATTTTCAATGGTACGCGATGCCATGACGCCCGGCACGCCGCAGCCGACGCCGATGAGCATCGGGATAAAGGACTTACCGGAAAGGCCGAACTTGCGGAACACACGGTCGAGAACGAACGCGATACGGGCCATGTAGCCGCAGGCTTCGAGGAACGCGAGGAGCAGGAAGAGGACGAGCATCTGCGGCACAAAGCCGAGCACCGCGCCGACACCGGCGACGATACCGTCAAGGATCAATCCGCTGAGCCATTCCGCCGCGCCGGCCGCCTCGAGAGCGCTGCCGATCAGCACGGGGATGCCGGGGACCCAAACACCGTAGTCCGCCGGATCGGGCTCGTCGCCGATCTCGTCGAGCGTGGCGAGCGCCTTTTCGTAATCCTTGAGCGTCGCGGTCTCTTCGGTGATCTCGAGGGTCTCTTCGTCTTCAACTTCGTAAGTAAACTCGCCTTCGGGAGCGGCGCCGTTTTCTTCAACGTAGGCGTCGTAGCCGTCCACGATGGCGGAAGCGTCGCCGTATGCTTCGGCAACTTCTTCATACGCGGCGGAGCCGATGCCGAACAGGTGCCAGCCGTCGCCGAACAGACCGTCGTTGGCCCAGTCAGTCGCCCAGGTTCCCACGGTCGTGACCGATACATAATATACAATCCACATGACCACGGCAAAGATGGGAAGGGCCAGCCAGCGGTTGGTGACAATATGGTCAATCTTATCGGACGTGCTCAGTTTCTGCCTGTTCTTCCTGACATAGCAGCCATTGATGATGGAGGCAATGTATGTATAGCGCTCATTGGTGATAATGCTTTCAGCGTCATCATCCATGGCCTCTTCAGCGCCTTTGATGAGCCTCTCGACATCCGGGACCATGGTCATCTGTGCGGCAATCTTATCATCCCGTTCAAAGAGCTTGATGGCATAGAAACGTTTCTGCGCCTCGGGGATACCGCCTCCCAGGCTGGCCTCAATCTCATCCAGCACATGCTCCACCTCTGAGCCGAACTCATGGACGGGCGCCGCCTTGCCGCCTGCCCTGGCCAGTTCCACTGCCTTGGCCGCAGCATCCATGATGCCGGTGCCCTTCAGCGCTGAAATCTCAACCACCGGGCAGCCCAGTTCCCTGCTCAGGGCGTCTATATTGATCTGGTCGCCGTTTTTCTTCACGATATCCATCATGTTCACAGCCATAAGCACAGGAATCCCCAATTCCATCAGCTGCGTGGAGAGATAAAGGTTGCGCTCAAGGTTGGTGCCGTCCACAATATTAAGGATTGCGTCCGGGCGCTCCGTAATCAGGTAATTCCTGGCAACCACTTCCTCCAGGGTGTAAGGGGACAGGGAATAAATTCCCGGAAGGTCTGTGATTTCTGTATCCGGATGGCCTTTAATCGAACCGGTCTTACGATCCACCGTTACTCCTGGAAAGTTTCCCACATGTTGACTGGAACCTGTCAGTTGGTTAAACAGTGTAGTTTTTCCACAGTTCTGATTTCCCACCAATGCGTACGTCAGTGTAGTTCCCTCAGGCAGTGGATGTTCATCTTCTCTGGAATGATACTTTCCATCCTCTCCAAGTCCCGGATGTGCCAGGTCGCTTACAGCCTCTATTCCGGCGTGACTTCTGCTTCGCTTCGGAATCTGTTCGATTTCTATCTGCTCTGCTTCCGCAAGTCTTAATGTCAGTTCATATCCATGTACCTGCAATTCCATGGGATCTCCCATGGGTGCAAACTTCACGACTGTGACCTCAGCTCCCGGAATCATACCCATATCCAGGAAATGCTGACGCAGGGCACCCTTGCCGCCAACCGACGTGATCACAGCACTTTTTCCGATTTCCAAATCTTTTAATGTCATTTTCAGTCGCTCACCTTTTGTATTTGTATTTGGTTATCATTGCTATAACCGATTTTTCTCAATAACCTTATGCAGATAGCTTATACTAACTGATAATTTTTGTCAAGTAGCAGGTATGTCTCAATTTTTTTATAACCGAAAGCACAAAAAACTCAGATGAATTTATGCTATCATCTGAGTTTCTCAATGTCTTAACATGACAGGTCATTAAACCTGTCTGTGATTACTTCATTACTTA
>OHBJ01002971.1_pt1 | contig 11285 bp, 7 predicted proteins | sample 1577241 | NCBI WGS metagenome assembly OHBJ01 (sample SAMEA3541594, study PRJEB24748) | human gut metagenome | biome: human gut; feature: human-associated habitat; material: faeces | place: China | collected 2012
TCTCACCTGCGTGTCGATCGACGGTCGCCAGATGGGATTGGGTTGTGTCGATAGCTGGGGCTCGCTACCGTTGCCTGAGTATTGTTTGCCGTATGGAGACTACACCTTTACGGTGGTAATTACTCCGATAGAGAAAAAGTAAAAATTGAGTTGCAGAAGAAAATCAGCTGTTTGAAACTACTTTTTATGATCTGTTTCATTTTCTTCAGATTTTACATATTAAAAACGAAAAGAAAACAGATTTAGTATATAGAACTACGAATAAGATCAAAAAAACCGAATAAAAATTTTCCAGTTGAGAAACTAGAGAAAAAATAGGGAAGAAGAGAATTTTTGGCCTTTTCTTCTGAATTTACTTCCCGATAATACCTACAAATGATTAAGTGAAAACAAAAATCCGACATCAAGTTACCAAAAAATGGTGATTGTACTACTTTTTCCTTGAATGTACTTTTGCAACGGAAAAAATAACGCTAAAATAAAAATGAATCATTCAAGAACTATCAGAGTTGTTTGGGTTTTGTTTATGTGGCTAATCTGTTCGGAAATATCGTTTGCACAATCAGATGCCGTCCTTTCAGGAAAAGTATCTTCCTCTGAAGGAGTCGTTGATTTTGCTTCAGTTTATCTGAAAGGGACAGAATTGGGATGTACCACCGACGAAAAAGGGCTCTTCCATTTAAAAGTGCCCGAAGGAAAATATACATTGGTTGTTTCTGCCGTAGGATACCAGACAGTAGAACAAGTTGTACAAGCTAAGAATGAAGAAAGACAACGATTGCATATCCATCTTTCAACCGATGTGAAAGAATTAGAGGAAGTAGTCGTGGTATCCAATGGTGTCAGTCGGGTGAAAAAGTCGGCATTTAACGCCATAGCCTTGGATACAAAAGCCCTGCAGAACTCTACACAAAACCTGAGTGAGGCGTTGGCACAAGCTCCGGGTATGAAGCTTCGCGAATCAGGTGGTGTCGGTTCTGACATGCAATTGATGATGGATGGATTCAGCGGGAAACATATCAAGATTTTTATTGATGGGGTTCCTCAAGAAGGAGTTGGTAGTTCCTTCGGATTGAATAATATCCCTGCAAATTATGCCGACCGGATTGAAATTTATAAAGGTGTCGTTCCTGTGGGTTTCGGAACAGATGCTATCGGAGGAGTGATCAACATTATTACGAAAAAGAATCTAAACCGCTGGTTTGTGGATGCTTCCTATTCATACGGTTCATTCAATACCCACAAATCATACATCAACTTCGGGCAAACCTTCAAGAATGGTCTGACTTATTCGATCAATGCTTTTCAGAATTATTCGGATAACGATTATTGGGTAGATACGCCCGTAAAAGACTTCGAAACCGGTGCCATCAATAAAAAGAAAATTGAGCATGTACGTCGGTTCCACGATAAATACCACAACGAAGCAATAGTGGCTAAAGTTGGAATAGTTGATAAACCCTGGGCCGACCGGTTGATGTTTGGCTTTACGTGGTCGAATATGTATAAGGATATCCAGACGGGAGTCCGGCAAGAAGTCGTATTCGGCGGTAAGTACCAGAAAGGTTATTCCCTGATTCCTTCTTTGGAATACCGGAAACAGAATCTTTTTGTGAAAGGATTGGATGCAACACTAACGGCAAATTATAATAAAAACATTACGCATAATGTCGATACTTCTACCTACGAATACAACTGGCGTGGCGAAATGCGTCCGTTGAAATCACCAGGAGAACAATCTTACCAGTACACCCGTTCTAACAATCAGAATTGGAACGGAACGCTGACATTGAATTATCGGCTGGGGAAAGCCCATACCTTTACATTTAATTATGTAATGAATGCTTTCCGTCGTGCCAATCAATCTATGTTATATGAAGATTCGGAAGCAAATGCTATCCCAAAAGAAACCCATAAAAATATCGGAGGTCTCTCCTACCGGCTGATGCCCAATGAGAAATGGAATGTATCTGTATTCGGGAAATACTATAACCAGTACAATGCGGGTCCGGTAGCGACTTCTACGGCACAAGACGAATATGTGAAGACTTCCAATTCTGTTAATGCATTAGGATACGGAGCAGCTGGTACCTACTTCATCGGGAAAGGTTTCCAGACAAAGTTGTCGTATGAAAAGGCTTACCGTCTCCCTACCAATGAAGAGATGTTCGGAGACGAGGATCTTGAAACAGGAGATATTTCCTTGAAACCGGAAAAGAGCGACAATGTAAATGTCAATCTAAGCTACAACCAGACGTTCAATCGGCATTCGGTCTATGTAGAAGGAGGCTTAGTCTATCGGAATACCCAAGATTATATCCAACGAAGTCTTACCGACCTGAGTGGCGGAAAGTATGGAGCAACTTATGTGAATCATGGAAAAGTCCTGACAAAAGGCTATAATCTTTCTGTCCGTTATGGTTTCGGAGAATGGCTGAGCATTGGCGGTAACTTTACTCAGATGAATGTCCGCGACAATGTCAAGACTGTCGATAGCGGATCTAGTCAGGAAAGTCTGACTTATGGAGCTCGTATGCCAAACTTGCCCTATCAGTTTGCCAACTCAGACATTTCTTTCTATTGGAACAATCTGCTTCAAAAAGGAAATAAGTTGACGCTGACCTATGATAATCTGTATATGCACAGTTTTCCGCTTTATTCGGAAGCTTTGGGTAGTGAATCAGATTATGTGGTGCCGACACAGTTCTCGCACAACCTGACTCTTTCCTACAGTCTGCAGAACGGACGGTATAATTTCTCGGTAGAATGCCGAAACTTCACCAACGAAAAGCTTTATGACAACTTCAGCCTTCAAAAGGCAGGAAGAGCTTTCTATGGCAAGATCCGGATTTGTTTCGGGAATTAATAAGGCATACCAATCAATCGAACAACAACATGTAAGTATTTCAGAATAAACAAACATTAAATCGGAACAATATGAAAAGAAAACTTCTAACCGTAAGTTGTGCCGCCATTTGTATGTGCGGATTTGTGTTGACTTCTTGTAGTGAAGATGATCCGGTAAATCCGGGCAACAACGGAGATAATAATAACGACGGAACACCGACTAGCGAAGTTATTTCCAACTATGTAGTGGCTGCATCCGTAAACGATGCCAATTATCTACTGACAGCAGATACGCTGACAGAAGGGACTATCACTGCCAAGAATAACGGATTGACTACCGAAAGCGGAACCCAATGGATTTTCTATCAGGACAAGTATCTCTATCGTTTGGTTTACAACCAGGGGAATGCCGGTGTCACTTCTTCTTATATCCTGAATGCAGCAGGTAAAGTAGAAGAACGCGACAATACCTACGAGATCAAACGCTTCACTTCGTATGGAACCTATAAGAATTATATCATCACGGCTTCTGCCGGCGATTTGTCTCAAGATTATGCGGATGAAAACGGCTATCTGCCTCAAGGTTTCCTTTTCTCTTATCTGGATGTAGAAAATGAAACTTTTAAGACGAACAGCGATGTGGTCTTATCGGAGAACTTTTTAGGTAACGGAGAGTATGTCACACTGGCTGGTATCCTTGAAGCTAATGATAAGATTTACAGTGTGGCTGTTCCAATGGGATTGAGCCAATATGGAGTGAAAGCCGAAGGCGGAAAATATGTGGTGTATGAAGATTTGATCAAACAGGAATCCGGAGGAAGCGGCAGCGGTGCCTACGAGAAAGGCGAATTGCAATGGACTCAATACCCGAACGAATGCTGGGTGGCGATCTTCGGGGATGAATCCTTCCAGAACAAGACCTTAATCAAAACCGACAAGATCAGTTATGCGTGCGGACGGTACAAATCACAATACTACCAGACAATCTGGGCTGCCGACAATGGCGATATTTATGTTTTCTCGCCCAGTTATGCCAAAACGATGACAGATCCGCGTCAGCAGACCACGCTTCCGGCGGGTGTTGTGCGTATCAAAGCTGGAACGGATACATTTGATGATGATTACTATTGTAACTTGGAAGAACAGACCGGTGGAAAGTCGTTCTTGCGCTGTTGGCATATCACCGACGATTATTTCCTGCTCCTGATGTACGACCGTCCACTTACCGAATCCGGATTTGCAGCCAAAGAAATGGCCGTCTTTAAAGGAGAAGACAAGACTTTAACCTATGTAAAAGGAATGCCTGATGCAAGTATTATCTCAGGTTTCGGGAATACACCTTATACAGAAAACGGGAAGGTTTATGTCGCTGTAACTACTACCGATGGCAGCCAACCAGCCATCTATCAGATCGATCCTGTCTCTGCTACAGCTACCAAAGGATTGACTGTCGAATCGGAACAGATCTCGGGTGTTGGAAAATTGACGTATTACGTAACTGAATAATCCGATGCGTAAGTTTTTTCATCAGATACATCTTTGGTTGTCCATTCCACTGGGGATTCTGATCTCAGTGATTTGCCTTACCGGTGCGATCCTTGTGTTCGAGAAGGAAATAACAGAGATAATGTATCCTGAAACCCAAGTGACGCAAGTAGAAGGACAACAAGTACGGAAGCAACGCCCTGAATTTTTCCGTCAGGTGCGCGCTTTGCATCGTTGGTTACTCGACGCGCCTGCCAAAAAGGGAGAGTCTTCTGTCGGGAAAACAGTGGTAGGCATCACCACTGTCGTGATGATCGTCATTCTAATAAGTGGAATAGTAATTTGGTTTCCCCGAAACAGTCGTACACTGAAGAACCGCCTGCAAATATCTTGTACGAAAGGCTGGCGTCGTTTTTGGTACGACAGTCACGTAGCTTTGGGCTTTTACAGTACACTGTTTCTGCTCATCATGGCACTGACAGGTCTTACCTGGTCTTTTTCCGGTTATCGGACTTTCATGTACGATCTTTTCTCCAATCTGCCGATAGATAACCTGCGTAGGTTCTTCTATTCCCTGCATACGGGAACGTGGGGTGGATTGACGACACGGATACTCTATTTCCTCACCGCTCTGATCGGGGGAATCTTGCCACTAAGCGGCTACTATTTATGGTGGAAGAAACGGAAGCGGGAATAAATTACTCCGGAATGGATAAAGCAAAGCCCTCCGATGATACAAATCCTGACGGATCGGGATCGTCGGAGGCCTTTTCCAGTACCATACTTTAAAGTTTTGCACCAAACGGAATGCTTTCCAGTACCATACTTTGAAGTTTTGCACCAAACGGAATGCTTTCCAGTGCCATACTTTGAAGTTCTGCACCAAACGGAACATATTTTAGTGCCATACTTTGAAGTTCTACACCAAACGGAATGCTTTTCAGTGCCATACTTTGAAGTTCTGCACCAAACAGAACATATTTTAGTGCCATACTTTGAAGTTCTGCACCAAACGGAATATATTTTAGTGCCATACTTTGAAGTTTTGCACCAAACGGAACATATTTTAGTGCAGAACATAGATGTCCTGCACTAATCAAACATTTTCCTTACCTAGGTTAGGGAGATTTTATTCCGCAAAACCTACCGGATGATTCAAAAACGGCACTTGCGTTGCTTTTAATTTCAACTTTTGGGCGAGGACTTCCTTGTCCATCGTTCCGCGCGGTACTGTAGCCAATCCCATTCCGGCGCAAGCGATCGAAATATTCTGCGAGACGATCCCCGCATCCATCGCGCCGGTCAGCCGGTTCTGCGGTGTATCGCCTCCACGCATCTTCGACAAGTCGCTCACCAATACCAACGAGACGGGCGCCACCGCGGCAAAGTCCTGCCCTTTCGCCACGTCTTTACGCAGGTCCTCACTCGTCACCGGTACCAACTGATTGGCTTTGGCATCATACAAATAAGCACCCTTTGCGGTACATACATAAATATCGACATCCTGATAGTTCAACGCGCTGGGCGCCGTGCGCATTCCCTTCTCCGGACGGTTCACACCGTTGGCCGCCCAAAGCAAATCCGAAAGTTGTTGCAGCGAAAGCTCCTTGTCGGCATACGAACGGCACGACTGGCGGTTGGCTAAAGCGGTCATCACGTCTGTCCCGCATTGTTTACTGGGGGCATTCAGCGAAATCCCCTGCAAATCCTGGGCACTTGCCCCGAAAATGGAGCAAGCTGCCATCATGGCAAATACGAAGTTTTTCATTGTATTCTTCTTTTTTATGATTAAAACTGGTTTTTGATCGTTGTAAAGATAACACAAAAACAAGTATTTGCGCAAGAGACTTACCCGATTTGTATGCCATCAAGAAACAACTATCTGATGCGTACCCGCTGTCAAATCCACCGTCTTTCCTTCCAGTACCAACTCAGCCGTGCAACCCAACGGTACCTTTACGGTCAGTTGGATCTTGCCCTCTTCAGTACGTTTCCATTCACTACTGATTTCACCGGCTACAGAATCATAGGAACCTTTTGCCCACAGCATATCTGCCGGGAAATGTGGCGTGAAACGGATATGGCGGAATCCGGGTTGTCGCTCGTCGTAATTGATACCCGCCAACTGGTTCATCATCCAGGCAGAGACATCGCCCATAAAGACATGGTTCAAAGAAGCATCGCGGAATTCCGGACTCAACGTCCAAGTCTCCGGTAATGTAGTATAACCCATCGTTTCTACCCAATATCCCCACGAAGGAGCTTCCCGTTTCGTAATCATCTTCATCGCATCTTCCAAATAACCATAGCGAGTGAGCATGGCAGGAACCGTCTTCGTCCCGATCAGACCGAAATCGAGGAAATAATTATTATCCGCAACCAGTTGATGCAACTTGTCTGCAACTGATTGTTCTTTCCCTTCCGGAACCAAATCTAAATACAACGCCAAAGCCTGGGCAGCCTGCGTTCCCTCAGCATACGTAGCAGTCTCTGGATGGAAGAACTTCCGGTTGATACGTTCCTTCAACGCCTCAGCCTTCTCGGCATACGGTTTCGGATCTTTCCCCAAGAGCGAAGCAAAACGCGCCATCAGTTGATTGTCTAAATAATAGTAGGCCGTCGAGGTATATTCGTTGTTTGTAGTTGCTTTCCAATACACCCAGTCGCTCAACCCGAAGGTCAGGAATCCATCCTTCTCTTTCGTCTGGAGATATGCCAGGTAACGTTCCATCGTAGGATATAGCTTCTCGATACTTTCGGTTGTACCATAATAATTATACAAAGCATTTGGGATGATGAACATCACAGCATCCCACACCGGACCAGGAAATTCGCCATATCCCCAACCACTCGAAGGAATGATACCGGAGATGTCGCCTTCAGCCCGTTGGTTATCGATAATATCGTCCATCCATTTCTCGTAGAACGTAATACCGTCGAAACCCAGCAAACCCAAGTCGATGGCGACATGTGCATCGGCAGTCCAACCATTCTTTTCCCGCTGAGGACAATCCGTAGGAATACTATGCAGGTTGCTTCGATAAGCTTGCATGGTCGCATTCCAGATTTTGTTCAACGTTTCATTCGAACAACTAAACGAACCCACCGGTTTCAAGTCGGTATGCAGGAAGAGTGTAGTCAGACTCTCTTCCGATAACTTCACAGGCTTATCACTTTCCACTTCTACATACTGGAAACCGTGATAAGCAAACGAAGGCACGAAGATTTCTTCTTCGCCTGTTCCTTTCAGGTAATATTCATCCATCTGGAATACCTCGCCCGGCTTCACCGGATGATAATACACGTTGATATTTCCCTGTTCCAACCGTCCGTCTTTCTTCAACAACTCGCCATGCTTCAACGTGATATGTGTTCCGGCTTCCCCTTTCACTTTCAGACGGCATAAACCGGCTATATTCTTCGGAAACGCATAGACATACAATCGGTCACTGAAGGCTTTCATTAAAACCGGTTTCAATTCTTCTGTCACATGGATTCCCGGCATTTCCTGTGCCACCAGCAAAGCAGAAGGAGTCGCTACTTCCACGGCAGTCTGCCAAGCACTGTCGTCAAACGAAGCAAGTTTCCAACCTTCCGGTTCCAGACGGGCATCGTAACGGTCGCCACTATAAATATTATTATAGGTATAGGGTCCGCAAGCTGTTTTCCATGAAGCATCCGAAGAAAGGGTCTGTTGCGTTCCATCCTCATAATCGATCCGTAATTCACATAACAAACGCGGACGATCACGCCAACGAGCCTCATGGAAATTCCATACGGCCACCGACTGTTCGTTATACCATCCGTTACCCAAGACGGCAGCCACGGCATTATCCCCTTTTTGCAAGAGAGAAGTAACATCGTGCGTCACATAGAGATTTCGCTTATCAAAATGCGTATATCCGGGATCCAGGAAATTCTCTCCTACTCGTTTCCCGTTGAGGAACATTTCATAATATCCGGCAGCCGACACATACAACCTTGCCTGCTTGACCGGCTTATCCACCATAAATCCTTTACGGAACATAGGAGCCGGTTCATATTCCTTGTCTTTATCATCGGTAATCCACTTAGCCTGCCAGTCGGCATTTTCCCCTTTTCCCAACTCAAAGCTTGCCACATCGGAAGTACGACAAGGATTTCCATCCTGATCCCAGACAGTAACCTGCCAGTAATAGCGGGTTTCCGGTTTCAACTCGGTCCGTTCATCATATACCTTTAAATCCGTCGGTGACGTTCCGATCCGAATTTCATAACGAGAAGGGATAAACGTCGTATCTTCTCCCGCATACTTCCATGTGAATCGCGGCATCTTCGCATCAATGCCAATTGGATTTTCCAAATATTCGGTCCGCAAACCGACTGGAACAATTTTTTCATTGGTCTGCACACAGCTTGCCAGCAATCCGGCAGTAGCTGTCAGCACTATTAAAATATTCTTTTTCATATCGAGAATTAAATCATATCCTTACTTAATTACTATACCTTCTGGAGCATCTATTTTCGAAGAGATAGAACCATCTGGTTGTTTTTCATGCCGAATCTTAACGATTCCTTTCGGCGTGGGGAAAGTTCCTTCCACCCATTCCAAATCCGCCAAATGCGGAACAATCCGAAGTACCCGGCAACCAGGTTCTAGTACTTCCACACCCAATACATATTCCGTCAGCCACGATGTAGGTCCCGAAGCCCAGCCATGACACAAACTATGGCGGAAACCTTTATAACAGTAGGCTCCGAAATCTCCATGAATATCTTTCTTGCCAGCCGGTACCAGTTCATCGATCGGAGCAGCATTCGGCAACCAATCCAAATTAAAGTCTTCCCAGAAGGTAGTTGCTCCCATATCTAGCATCGCGCCCCAATAAGAACGGATAATATCCAACGCTCCGGAATAATTTCCAGCCAAAGCCATTGAACGTAACATATAATATCCATAGAACGTAGAGAAACCATGTCCTCCTTCCTGTGACAGGTATTTTTTATCAGCCTCATTTGCATCCATCAGTCCCGTCCAAGCCAACAAAGCGGCAGCTTGTTTCATTCCCGGCTCTGTCGGTTTCTTCTTCAAAGCCAGAAAAGGTTTTATCACTTGAGGCGCAGCCTTCCGTAAACGCGCTTCCGTTTCCAGACAAGTACTTGCTAATTCCGGCTCCTGCAATAAAGAACAAAGTTCTGCTCCATATTTCATAGCCTGAACCATCAATGCCTGCAAACCTGCGTTGATCGCTTCCGGATTCTCATTCGACGGCCAATCCAAGAAACGCATTCCGTCCAAATGTTCCCGGCCAGAAGCATCTACTTTCGAGATCAGGACTTTCAACAGGTCAACCAGATAATCTTTCTGCGATTGCAAATAAGTCCAGTCTCCTTGATACCGAAACCAATCCCGCTGAATCAACAACCACCAGATTGAATACGAACTAATCCCATTCATCCAATTAGGCAATGGAGTAATATTACGGGTCAAATCCAAACTCTTCGGAACCGCTTCATTATACCCAAAGACTGTATTCACAGTCATGACTTCCGGATGCATGTCTCCAATCCAAACCAGACGATCCCGCTTAATGCCGTCCCACAAATATTCCTGTAAATTCAGATGGACCGTATAAGCACCCGTCTGCCAAATTTGATTAAGCCGTTCATCGCTGCACCGGAACGAACCCTTATAAGGGATATCCCGGTAAGTAGCAATCGCCCGGATCTCCTTCAACTGTAATTCAACAGAATCATCCGGCAAATCAATCCGTACAAAACGAAAACCGGAATTTCCTACCTCTGCAACTCCCAACCAAGGCAACGATAATTGGAAATCCCGGACGGCATGATCGTTTGTCGCTCCGTTCTTCCCGTCAATCTCACACATCGCTTCGCTGACAGATTCACCGAAACGAACCCGGATACGTACAGGTTTCTGACTAGCCGGCATACCTGTCACCAACTGGATTCCACCTTGAATTTCTTTTCCGAAGTCCAATAATAATGCCGGATGCCGAGCATCCGTACTTCGCATGACGCATACTCGGCTATTCGACAAATCAGCCTGTCCGTTTCCAGGCGACAATAAATAATGCTCATTTTCTATTTGCACACTATCTTGTTGCCATACAATCCGCACAGGAGATAAATATTCTCGGATTCGGCTATCTCTCTGTTGGGCAAAAGCCACTGTAAAAGCTAGCGATGCCCCCAAAACCAACCAGCTTTTCCTCATAGATCCTTTACTTTAGAGTCCAAAAGCCGGAACCAAATCGTCCAACTGTTGCTGAGTCATACCTTCCGGATCCTCTCCTGAAGCCTGACGGGCACTGAAATATATCTGAGCGGATTTACTCAACGTATCAATGGCATCGAAACATTCAATCAAATCCTCTCCAACTGCCAGGATACCATGTTTTTCCCAAAATACCACATCATGATTCTCCAGCTGTTTGATGGTTGCCCGAGCCAGTTCCACAGTACCAGGTATTTCATACGGAACAATACCGATTCCTTTCGGTACAATGATTCGGCACTCCGGGATCATGCTCCAAAGTACTTTCGTTAGATAATCCGAATTTAAGAATCGCTTGCAATGTGTCATACCTATCAAGTCTGTTGGATGGGTATGTAAAACAACTCTATTATCACGACCTGTAGAGCGAACATAATTATGCATCATCAAATGTGAAGGCAACTCTGAAGTCGGTTGAATAGGCTGTTCTGCTATGATTTCATAACTCAAGCCATCGGCTGCAACCCGGATCAACGAACCGTTCTCAAACGGAGCCTGAGCCACATAACGCATGCGTTTACCTGTTCCTGTAACGTAAAATACATGTCCGGCTAAAGCTTCCATCTTTTCAGGTAAAGCCTTGGCCGGAGCCAGTGCCGGAAGAGCCAGATCCTCTGGCGTCAATAACGACGTTACGTTTACGGAAATATTTCCCCCATTCCGTTCTGCCCATCCT
>OHBJ01002975.1_pt1 | contig 11279 bp, 9 predicted proteins | sample 1577241 | NCBI WGS metagenome assembly OHBJ01 (sample SAMEA3541594, study PRJEB24748) | human gut metagenome | biome: human gut; feature: human-associated habitat; material: faeces | place: China | collected 2012
TTTATGTTTGAAATCCTCTTAGTTCAGCCATAAGCGCAATCAGATATCAAGGTTCTGTACACGCTTTGCATTGGCCTCAATGAATTCCCTTCTTGGTTCTACCTGGTCGCCCATCAGTGTGGTAAAGGTCAGGTCAATCTCGGAGGTGGTCTCCTCGTCCAGGGTTACACGCAGCAGCACCCTGCGCTCAGGATCCATGGTTGTCTCCCACAGCTGTTCCGCATCCATCTCACCTAGTCCTTTATAACGCTGGATTTTATTGTTGGTGTCACGGCCAATGTCCGTGAGGATGGAATTAAGCTCGTCGTCGCTGTATGCATACCATACCTTTTTGCTCTTTTCCACCTTGTATAAAGGCGGCTGGGCCAGATATACGTAGCCCTGTTTAATCAGCTCCGGCATGAACCTGTAAAGGAAGGTCAGAAGCAGGGTGCTGATATGGGCGCCGTCCACATCGGCATCCGTCATGATGATGATTTTGTGGTAACGCAGCTTGGATATGTCAAAGTCTTCGTGGATTCCTGTTCCAAATGCCGTAATCATGGCCTTGATTTCCGCATTGCCGTAAATCCGGTCCATCCTGGCTTTTTCCACGTTCAGTATCTTGCCTCTGAGAGGCAGGATGGCCTGGGTTGCACGGGAACGGGCTGTCTTGGCCGAACCGCCTGCGGAATCTCCCTCAACAATATAGATTTCACAGTTTTCAGGATTCTTATCTGAACAGTCAGCCAGCTTGCCGGGAAGCGCCATTCCGTCCAGTGCGGACTTACGGCGTGTCAGGTCCCTGGCCTTCCTGGCCGCGGCCCTGGCCCTCTGTGCCATGATGGACTTCTCACACATGGCCTTGGCGATTGCAGGGTTCTGCTCAAGGAAATAGGTCAGCTGTTCGCTGACAATATTATCCACTGCGCTGCGGGCCTCACTGTTGCCCAGCTTCTGCTTGGTCTGGCCCTCGAACTGTGGTTCTTCCACCTTGATGCTGATGATGGCGGTCAGGCCCTCCCGGATATCCTCGCCGGATAAGCTGTCCTCGTTATCCTTAAGCAGTTTATTCTTCCTGGCATAGTCGTTAAATGTCTTGGTGAGCGCGTTCTTAAAGCCGGTCAGGTGGGTTCCGCCTTCCGGGGTATTGATATTGTTGACAAATGTATATATATTCTCGGTATAGGAATCATTGTGCTGCATGGATACTTCCACGTACACGCCTTCCTTGGATCCTTCACAGTAAATGACCTGGTCATATAAAGGCGTCTTGCCCTTGTTCAGATAGGTGACAAATTCCTTGATACCGCCCTCATAGTGGAAGGTCTTCTCATGCTTCACTTCTCTGTCATCCCGCAGGGTGATCTTTAAGTTTTTCGTCAGGAATGCCGTCTCACGCAGGCGTACTTTTAACGTATCATAGTCGTAGACCGTTTCCTCGAAAATCTCCTTATCCGGCAGGAATACGACCCGTGTGCCGTGCTTATCCGGAGCACACTCACCAACTACTTTCAGCGGATACATCGTTTTGCCGCGCTCATAGCGCTGTTTATATACCTTTCCATCGCGGCAGATCTCAACCTCCAGCCACTCAGAAAGGGCGTTTACAACCGATGCGCCTACGCCGTGCAGACCGCCGGATACCTTGTATCCGCCGCCGCCGAACTTGCCGCCCGCATGCAGGATCGTAAATACGACCTCAACCGCCGGAAGCCCCGCCTTTTTCTGGATGTCAACCGGAATGCCACGACCGTCATCCTGTACCGTGATCGAATTGTCCGCATTGATCTGCACCTCAATGTGGCTGCAGTATCCAGCGAGCGCCTCGTCCACAGAGTTGTCTACTATCTCATACACCAGGTGATGGAGGCCTCTTACAGATGTGCTGCCTATATACATACCAGGACGCTTTCTGACCGCCTCCAATCCCTCCAATATCTGTATTTGATCTGCACTGTATTCTGAACCCATAGTTCCTCCTTCACTTGCTGTTTTATGTCTGACTAGTTGTCTTGTTTGGACGTTCACAGGTGACCGTCCCGCTCACGACCCGAAAGGTCTTATCTATCTGGAAGCTGTGGCTGATAAAATCATCCAAGCCCGTACAGGTAATGATCGTCTGTATGTGGCGGATGCTGGCGAGCAGATGATCCTGCCGTTTTCCATCTAACTCCGACAAAACATCGTCGAGAAGCAGGATCGGATACTCCTTTTTGATCTTTTTAACCAGCTCAATCTCCGCCAGTTTGAGCGATAATGCCGCCGTTCTCTGCTGTCCCTGTGAACCGAAGCGCCGGATGTCAATTCCGTTGACATAGAAACTTAAGTCATCCCGGTGTGGTCCGACCAGCGTCGTCTTCTGCTTCCGGTCCGCCTCGCGGCTCTTTTTGACTGCCGCTTCCAACTGATCTGCCTCCGTGTTCGGCTCATACTGGATGACGAGTTCTTCCTTTCCACCCGACAATTTCTGATGGATCGGACGGATCAATTCGTTTAATTCACCGATAAATTCCCGCCGGTACTGGCTCACCTCCCGCCCATAGGAAGCAAGCTGCATATCCCATATATCCAGCATCTCCTCGTACTCGGGATGGAAAAACAGCTCCTTTAAGAGCTTATTTCTCTGTATCACCACCCGGTTGTACTGCACCAGCGAATGGACGTAGAGCCGGTTTAACTGGCATAATTCCAGATCAATAAAACGGCGCCGATCCGCCGGCCCGTTCTTAATGAGATTCAGATCTTCCGGCGAAAAAAACACCACGTTAACGATGCCAAAAAGCTCGCTCGCCCGCCGGATCGGAATCCCGTTGACCGCCACGCCCTTCGTCTTATTTTTCTTTAGGTGCATGTCGATCCGGTATGGCACATCGTCCTTGCGAAGCTGCATCTTGATGTGGGACTCGTCCTCTCCGAATTCGATGATCTCCCTGTCCTTGCTGCCGCGGTGGGACTTGGTCGTCGCACACACGTAGACCGCTTCGAGGATATTGGTTTTACCCTGCGCGTTGTCTCCGTAGAGAACATTCGTCCCCGGATCAAAATCCATATGTAATTCCCCGTAATTGCGATAATTTTTGAGTTCGATCGATTCGATAAACATGAAACCATCCTTTATTTGGTGATTGTTACGGTCTCTCCGTCATACTCGACTTTGTCCCCGTCGTAAAGCTTCTTGCCGCGCTGCATCTCCACCGCGCCATTGACCTTCACAAGCCCGTCCTGAATCGCAAATTTAGCATCCACGCCAGACTCTACCAGACCAGCTGCCTTAAGCGCCTGACCCAGTTTTATAAATTCATCTCTCAGTTTTATCTCCATCTTATTTCAGATCCTTTCTGTCACTGTCTGCCTGCACCTGCCATGTCTAAAAATGGCAGGTTAGATCGCTGCCGCATTGAAATTGACCGGCAGGATCAGATAGATGTAAGTCTCCTCCTCGTCCCGGATAAAGCACGGGGATTTCGGATTCATCATGTACAGAGTCACTTCCTCATCATCGATGATTCGTAACGCATCACCCAAAAACTTCGGGTTGAAGCCGATCATCAGGTCTTTTCCAAACTTGGTAATGGCCAGACGGGCATCCATCGTACCGAAGGCGGAATGCATCTTTAACTCCATTTCTTCATCGGTAAAGTTTAAGATCAAAGGTTTCTTATCATTTTCACGGACAAGAATGCTCGCACGGTCGATCGCATCCATGAAATCACGGCGGTTCAAGGTAACTTTCGTCTCATAATCGGAGGAAAGCATCTGATTGATCCGGAAATACTCGCCCTCAATCAGGCGGGATAACACGATCGTGTCGTCAAATTCAAACATGATGTGGTTGGTGCTGAAGAAAATCTGTACCTCAGAGTCGTTGTCACCGTTTAAGATCTTGCTGATCTCACCTAAAGTCTTGCCAGGAACGATGACTTTTATATCACCGTACTGTTCTTTTAATGCAACTTTGCGGATCGACATGCGGTGTCCGTCGAGGGAAACGACCTTAAGTTCATTGCCGGTGACCTCCATCAGCTCACCGGTCATCATCTTGTTGCTGTCGTTCGGCGAGATCGAGAAGATCGTCTGGCGGATGATCTCTTTTAAGGTAAACTGGGAAAGTGTGATGAATTTATCCCGATCAATGTGGGGAATATAGGAAAATTCATCGCCGTCCTTGCCCTGAATCTGGAAAATAGCCTTGTCACAGGTGATCGTCGTGTTGTATTTTTCATCCGATTCGATCGTGATCGTAGAATTTTCGCCGGAGAGCTTGCGGATAATATCGGAAAAAAGCTTGGCATCAAGAGCGATTTTTCCACGTTCCAAGATCGTTCCTTCGACCTTCGTCTCAATTCCCAGCTCCATATCGTTGCCGGTCAGTTTGATCTCATCCGAAACAGCATCGATCAGGATGCATTCGAGAATCGGCATGGTGGTTTTGGAAGGAACGGCCTTCAGAACAATGTTGATGCCGTTCATTAAATGATCTTTTTCAAATGAAAGCTTCATGTTTGTTGATAACTCCTTTGCTAAAAATAACGTGGAACGGAAAGAAAAGATATATATAAATTCCGTCGCAATCGTAGTAGGGGCTGTGAATATGTGGAATTCTCCGGACAGCCCTGAAAATACAGGGGTTCAGACTTCTTTTGAATGGTTAAAAAGGCTGTGTAAAACTGTCCGGAACCGGCTGGATAACTTTTAAATTATCCACAGCCCTGAAATGGAGCAAAATGTGGGAAAAGTTATCCACAGGTTTTCAACCACTTTTCCACGCGAATTTGTGGAAGAAACCTACTGTGGGCTGATCTTTTTCATTAAGATTTCCACTGTATTGCGAAGCGATTCGTTTTTCTCCATATCGGCAGCGATCTTGTCGTGACCGTGGATGATCGTCGTGTGATCCCGACCGCCTAAATATTTGCCGATATTCTGCAGGGAAGTTCCGAGCATCGAACGGCAGATATACATCACGATCTGGCGCGGGAATACGATCTCCTTGTTGCGCTTCTGGGAGGAAATGTCAAGCGGAGTGATACCAAAATGATCGGCAACGACCTGGATGATCAGCTCCGGGGTCACTTCCTTCTCCGCGTTCGGGGAAATGAGATCCTTGAGCGCTTCCTCCGCCAGCTCCGTCGTGATCTCCTTGTTATTTAACTTGGAAAGGGCGACGATCTTGGTGAGGGCGCCCTCGAGCTCACGGATGTTGGACTTGACGTTGGTGGCGATGTACTTGATCACTTCATTATCTATATTGTAGCCCTCGAGTTCCTCTTTTTTGCGGAGGATCGCCATACGGGTTTCATAATCCGGCGACTGGATATCGACGGTCAAGCCCCATTCGAAACGGGAACGAAGCCGTTCTTCCAGCGTCTCGATCTCTTTCGGCGGTTTATCTGAGGAGATAATGATCTGTTTTTTCGCTTCATAGAGTGCGTTGAAGGTATGGAAAAATTCTTCCTGTGTCGATTCCTTACCGATAATAAACTGGATATCATCGATGAGGAGGACGTCGTTGTTTCTGTATTTTTCACGGAACTCCGTGGTGGAAATATTGTTTTTGTTCCGGATCGCATCGATCAGTTCGTTCGTAAACTTCTCACTTGTAACGTAGAGAACCTTCGCTTTTGGATTGTTTTTTAAGATAAAATGTCCGATCGAGTGCATAAGATGCGTTTTTCCCAGACCTACACCCCCGTAAATGAAGAGAGGGTTGTAGATCTCACCCGGAGATTCTGCCACGGCGAGGGAAGCGGCGTGCGCTAAGTTATTGTTCGCGCCGACGACGAAGGTGTCGAATGTGTAGCGCGGATTTAAGTTCGCATCCTGGATGAGCTGGCGGCTGACCTCGGACGGGCGGTTGATCAGATGGCTTTTGTCCGTCTCTTTTTGCGGCTCATCGACCTGTTCGATGGTGACAAAATCGACCTCACACTCGATTCCGGTTAGTTCTTCGATGGTAATCTGGATCAAAAGTCCGTATTTTTTTTTGATATAGCCAAGAAACTGCACATCCGGAACCAGGATCTGAAGGGTGCCGTCTTTCATGGAATAAGGTTGCGTCGGAAGCAGCCATGTTTTGAAAGAAACGTCCGTCAGTTCGTGTTCTTCTTTAATATGGAGGAGAATTTCATCCCATTTTTCCTTAATTTTCTCTATCATACTGTGTCTCCTAAACGTAAAAAGCAGCCAAAACTGCAAAATAACCCAATCTAAGTTCTATTCTACATGATTTGTCCACATTTTTCAATAAAAACCCGCAATGTGAATAAGTGAAATTCAGTTATCCACGTGGAAAAAATGCCGAAAAATAAGGCTTTTTGACGAAGGGGTGTGAACAATCAGAAGCTTATCCAGATCGTATTCCACGGCTTTTCCACAAGTTATCCCCAAAATGTGGATAAGTGGAGGATAAGCTGTGAATAGGTGGTGGGAATGCTGATAAAATAAGGATTTTTTTATCCACAAAATGGAAATGCTCCAACGTGTATACTGTATACAATAAAGCGCTGCGACAGCAATCGACGATCGATCTGTGAGGACTCAGGATCGAAATGGTGGAAAAACCGCAGAAAATCTTTGATCTATGGGGATTAAAAAGATCAAAATAGTGGTTGACGAATGCGGAATTCTTCTATATAATGGAGAAGATGTTTAATTACAATAGTCTAACTATGTTGAGATGAATGCGGATTTCGGCGCGAACCGGAGGAAGCATGGATTTCTCTTACTATATTATGGATGAGGAGGTGTATGCAGACATGAAGATGACATTTCAGCCGAAGAAAAGACAGAGAGCAAAAGTTCATGGATTCCGTGCGAGAATGAGCAGCGCAGGTGGAAGAAAAGTTCTGGCTGCCAGAAGAGCAAAAGGTAGAGCAAAATTATCTGCTTAATGAACGAGGCCGCAATCGAGTTATAGATTGTGGCCTTTCTTAATATTCATAGAAAAAGTTCTAAGAATATTAAGAAAAGCTCTGCGATGTACACTCGGTGCAGGGGAATTGGTGATTTTAATGAAGCGTTTTAATTCAATTAAGAAGAACAGCGAATTTCAAAAGGTTTACAAGACAGGGAAATCCTATGCCAATAAGCTTCTGGTTATGTACGTGAAGCGGGTGGATGACGGGAAGGAGCCTAGGATCGGTATCTCCGTCAGCAAAAAGGTTGGAAACAGCGTGGTCCGCCATCACGTGACAAGGTTGGTACGGGAGAGCTATCGGTTAAATAAGGACAGAGTCAGACTCGGATTAGACATCGTAGTCGTTGCCAGACCGGCAGCGAAAGAAGCAGACTTCAAAAAAATTGAGAGTGCATACCTGCACTTATGCGGACTGCATAACATTCTGGAGAATCGAAGTGAGAATATTGATTAAGAAGATCTTGATAAAGATGATTCGGGGATATCAGCTCTATATTTCCCCTATGACAGGACCTCACTGCAAGTACACGCCGACGTGCTCGGAGTACGCCATCCAGGCACTTAAAAAGTACGGCGCTGTAAAAGGTATGATTTTGGCATGTAAGCGGATTCTTCGCTGTAATCCATTTGCAGAAGGCGGTTATGATCCAGTTCCGTAAAGGATGAGGAGGTAGTTCATTGGACGTTAGCGTTTTAGTTGCGACAAAGGCAGGTTCGATCATGGGACCGATCGCCAGCGTGTTTGGTTATATCATGGACTTTTTATTCCGGATTACCAGCAGCATGGGGATCATGAATATCGGTCTGTGTATCATCCTGTTTACCATTATCACAAAGTTACTGTTATTTCCTCTGACGATCAAACAGCAGGAATCGTCAAAACTTATGTCGCTTATGAACCCTGAAATCAAGGCGGTTCAGAATAGGTATAAGGGAAAAACCGATCAGGCATCGATGGCTAAACAACAGGTCGAGATGCAGGCAGTTTATGAGAAATATGGCTCGAATCCGATGGCAGGATGTCTGCCGATGGCGATTCAGCTTCCGATTATCTTCGCTTTGTACCGGGTTATCTACAACATTCCGGCATACGTACCGTCAGTACGTGTCTTTTTTGACAACGTAGCGAACCCGCTGATGGAGCAGCCGGATTACGTCAACAAGATTTCCGAGCTGGCAAGCGGTGTCGGCATGGCGGTGGACAAGGTAGACTACACCGTGGCAAACAAAGTCGTAGATATGTTATATAAGTTGACACCGGCTGGATGGGATACGCTGGAAAGTTTATTCCCGCAGATCTCTTCGACGATCGCAGAAAATGCGGGCAAGATTGAGCAGATGAACTATTTCTTCGGCATCAATCTGGCAACTCCGCCGTTTACCGGTTTTAACCACATCACGATCGCATGGATCATCCCGATCCTCGCAGGTCTGACCCAGTGGCTCTCCACCAAGCTGATTTCCAATTTACAGCAGGTGGATCAGGACGCGCCGGGCGCGAGCATGATGAACAGCATGATGATCACGATGCCGCTGATGTCCGTATTCTTCTGTTTCTCCCTGCCGTCCGCGATCGGTATCTACTGGGTCGTTCAGGGTGCATTCCAGCTCGTTCAGCAGCTGATCGTAAATGCACATATGAACAAGATCGATGTCGATGATCTGATCCGCCGCAACGTGGAGAAGATGAACAAGAAGAGAGCGAGAAAAGGTCTGCCGCCGGCCAATGTCAGCGAGAAGGCAAGCGTGAATTTAAAGGCGCTTCAGGCACGCGAGGATGCGGAAAGCAAGGCGAAAGAGGACAAGATCTCCCGCAATAAAAAGCAGATGGAGGCGTCTGAAGCATTTTACAATTCCGATCCGAAGCCGGGCAGTCTGGCTTCCAAGGCCAAGATGGTGCAGAAGTACAACGATAAGCACGCGAAAAAATAGAAGGAGGGCGCAGGATGGATATGATTACGGTTACCGCTAAGACAGTCGATGAGGCAGTAACAAAGGCACTGATTGAACTGGAAACCACCAGTGATAAATTAGAGTACGAAGTGGTCGAAAAAGGAAGCGCCGGATTTCTGGGGATCGGCGCGAAACCGGCGATCATCCGTGCTAAGAAAAAAGAGACGCTCGAGGATCGTGCGATCGACTTTTTAAGCCAGGTATTTGATGCGATGAACTTAGATGTGAAGATCGCAGCGGCTTTCAATGAGGAAGAGTGCGAGATGAACATTGACCTCTCCGGCGAGGACATGGGTATTTTGATCGGTAAGAGAGGTCAGACCCTGGATTCTCTCCAGTATCTGGTCAGCCTGGTTGTCAACAAGAAGAGCGAGAATTACGTCCGCGTGAAGCTCGATACCGAGAATTACCGCGAGAGACGGAAAGAGACGCTTGAGACACTGGCAAAGAACATTGCTTACAAGGTAAAGAGAACGAAACGTTCCGTATCTTTGGAGCCGATGAACCCGTATGAGAGACGGATCATTCATGCAGCGCTGCAGAATGACAAGTATGTCACCACCCGCAGCGAGGGCGAGGATCCGTTCCGGCATGTGATTATTTCGCTGAAGCGTGAGGGCAGACGCGAGAGAAGTGACGGGTATGGGAGATATGAGAAGTAAATAAGTATGACGAAGAAGGTCTGGAGGTATCTAGACCTTCTTTTTTGTGGGGGATCGAGCGCGAGAGGTTTATCGTGAAAACATGAAAAAAGAAATAAATATTAGACTAGATTTGTAAATAAAGATGGGAAAATGCTTCCATATGGTATAGAATAAGAAGATAAAAAGCAAGGAAGGATTTATATATATATGGTATATACAGATACAATCGCCGCGATCGCGACGGCGCTTTCGAGTTCGGGGATTGGGATTATCCGGATTAGCGGTTCGGACGCAGTTGCGGTGGCGGAGCGGATGTTTGAACCGGCGGTGGCGGGGAAGAGGCTTTCGGAGCAGAAAACGTATACGATTCATTATGGATATATTCGGGATGGAGAGGAACGGATCGATGAAGTGCTGCTTCTTTTGATGCGCGGTCCGCACAGTTATACGGCGGAGGACACGGTAGAGATTGACTGTCACGGAGGCGTGCTGGTGATGAAGCGGATTCTGGAGCTGGCGGTAAAATGTGGGGCGCGGCTGGCGGAACCAGGCGAATTTACGAAGCGGGCGTTTTTAAATGGCAGAATTGATCTTTCGCAGGCGGAAGCCGTGATCGATGTGATCCAGTCGAAAAATGAGTATGCGCTGCAGTCTTCGGTCAGCCAGTTGAGCGGTTCAATGTCGCGGAAAGTGCGGGAACTCCGCGAAAAACTAATCTATGAGATCGCCTTTATTGAGTCCGCACTTGATGATCCGGAGCATATTTCCCTGGACGGATACCCGGAGCGCCTTCGGGAGACGCTGCAGCCGATTGAGATGGAACTGGAGGCGTCGATCGGGACGTTTGACAACGGGCGTATCATGACGGAGGGGATCAAAACCGTGATCTTAGGTAAGCCGAATGCAGGAAAATCGTCCCTGATGAATGTACTGCTGGGAGAGGAGCGCGCGATTGTGACAGAGATCGCCGGTACGACACGCGATACGCTGGAGGAAAATATCCGTCTGCGCGGGCTTAGCTTAAATTTGATCGATACGGCGGGCATCCGGGAAACGGAGGATATCGTTGAAAAGATTGGCGTGGAACGGGCGAGAAAGATTGCGGATGAGGCAGATTTGATCTTGTATGTGGTCGATGGATCAAGGGAGCTGGATGAAAATGACCGTCAGATCCTCGATTTGATCCGGGGACGGAAGGTGATCGTCCTCTTAAATAAGACAGATCTGGAACCGGTTCTCACAGAAGAAGCGCTTCGCGAAGCGTGCGGGCAGGAAGTGATCCCGGTATCGGCGAAGGAACAGCAGGGAATTGATCGATTGGAGGAAAAAATTCAGACGATGTTCTTGCAGGGAAACCTGAATTTCAACGATCAGGTCATGCTGACAAACGTCCGTCACAAGACGGCGATGGAGCAGGCGCTGAAAAGCCTGCGTCTGGTCGAGACAAGCATCGACAATGCGATGCCGGAGGATTTTTTCTCGATTGATCTGATGGATGCCTATGAACATCTTGGAACGATCCTTGGGGAATCACTGGAAGAGGATCTGGTAAATGAAATTTTCAGCCATTTTTGTATGGGGAAATAGATCAATTTTTTTGCAAGGTTTCTTTCCTTGTGGTATGATAGGGTGGATCTGAAAACAAGAAAGAATATAAGGCGTTTGATCGAATTGAAATGTGCAGCTGCAGTAAAATCGGCTGCGAAACATACGGCGCATGAGCCGCAGCGTTTATCTCAGTCGAGAAGACTCCCACCTCTTCAGGTGGTGAGTAATAGCAAATT
>OHBJ01002977.1_pt1 | contig 11271 bp, 7 predicted proteins | sample 1577241 | NCBI WGS metagenome assembly OHBJ01 (sample SAMEA3541594, study PRJEB24748) | human gut metagenome | biome: human gut; feature: human-associated habitat; material: faeces | place: China | collected 2012
AGTCTTTCATCAACTTCTTGCCTTCTTCTGATGCAAACATGCCGTCTTCACGGGCGCGCACACCGGTCTGGCGTTCCAAAAGTCCGATAACGGCGCGACCATCACCGTTACCGCCGACAACACCGTCAAGGAGGGCCGCTATAAGCTGAAGCTGACCGCAGACAGCGAAAATGGTTTCTCTCCCGCTAAGGCGACCGCCACCGCAACGGTCACCGTCGCCGCCGCGCCCAGAAACCCCATTACCATAAAAAAGCAGGCGGAGGTCGTATATGAGAAATTAGATGGGGAAAGTGTAGCGGTTGTCGATGTCAGCGCCTCTCTGGAAAGCGGTCAGTCCGGTAAAATCACCTATCAGTGGTATGTGAACGGAAAAGAATTTCAGGGCACAGGCAGCGGCAGTTATAATAAAATCGTCCTGACCAAGTCCAACCTGACCCCAGTGGCGGGCAAGGACTGGGAGTACAGCGGCCAGGTCTACTGCAAGCTGTCCTATAATAACTATACCGTAGATACAAAAACTGTCACCGTTACCGTGAACACCTGCACCCATGCAAAATACACCCACGATGGCAAATGCCAACAGTGCGGCGAACCGTGTCGTGAGGAAGTGCTCTTTATTAGCGAAGATGGTATCCCCTATTCGTCTGAACTCAATGGAGGTGAGGCCATGGTTGGGAACTTTCTGCCCTCCGGCGGAACCTTTTATTTTGTGCGGGATATCGACGCAATCTTGCGTGCGGGAGATGATGGGACGAACAAAAAGGACGTTACGCTGGACCTGCAGGGCCACGAGGTCGAGACGCTGGATCTGCAAAATTTTCCGTACAACAGTGTTACCATCAAAAACGGCACGATAAATGGCTTTGACACCTCCGGAGCCCACACGGTATTGATATTCGACAGCGTTACAACATGCGCGACACTCTTTTCTAACTGGTGTACCCTGACGGTAAAGGGCGACTGCGTGTTTGAGAGGCAGGTGGATTTCTCCGGGAAAACCCAGCTCCGGGGCGGCACGTTCCCACAGGGAATCAATGTACCATCTGGTGAGCAGGCTCTGGCTCTGCTGGCGGACGGATATGCCTTTGCAGACGCTGATACCAGCGAAATTTTGAACGTGTCACATGTAGATCGTCGGAGGCAAAATGTCAAAGTGGTCGCGCATACCTGCCAATATCATAACGGTAAATGTGTCTGCGGCAGAAGCTGCGACCATGCGGGCAAGGTGGACAGCAACGGTTACTGCACCTTCTGCAAAGCGCTGGTGGAGGCATTTGAAATCGGCGGCAAGCGATACACCAGTCTGGAAACAGCGCTGGCTGCCGCGCAGGACGGTGACACGATCACGCTGCGGGGGCCTTTGGACATCGAGAACGCAGAGCCTATCGAAATCAGCAAAAATATTATACTGAACTTGAATGGACACACCCTGAGCAAATCCCGTGAGGAGGCGCTTCTTTGTATCCTCGGCTCCGATGTAGCCATAACAAACGGCAAGGTGCAAAGCACCTGTGTCTCCAAGTCCGCTAATGCGGTGGAAGTTGGAAAATTTGACCACACAGGCGCAAAGCTGACGCTGGACAATGTCATTCTGGAGGGCAGTATGGACGGCGGAACTAGTTCCCGTGGACGTGGGCTTTTCATTTGTTCTGGGAACGAAGCTGTGGTAATGAGCGGCAAGGTCATCGGCGGCATCTACACGGAGGGAACGCTGACCATGTCCGGCGGCAGCGCGGCTCAGCTGGAATTGGGACTTCTTGACAATATTCCAGTGACCCTGTCCGGCGGATCCTTTGACAGCATCAAAATCGAGAATGACGCAGATTACCAGTCCCTGCTGGCAGCGGGCTATGCCTATCAGAAGCAAGGCGGCGCATTGGTCAAGCTGTCGGAGATGAATGAGAATACTGCCGTAACCGTTGTGAAGTGTAGCCACCCGGATGACCCTTCCGGCGGGAATGTCTGCCCCTACTGCGGCTATGCCGCTGAGGTAACAAAGACGGACGGCAGCATTTCCTACCATCGGACGGCAGGCGAGGCCATCGCCGCAGCCGGCGGCGGTACGGTGAAGCTGCTGGCAAATGCAGGCGAGATCACCATTGGCAGCCCGCTCAAGCTGGATCTGAACGGTAAGACGGCGGCAAAGCTGACCGTCACCGGAGATGTCACGCTGGCATCCCTCCTGCCGAAGGGTTACACGTTTAAGAGCGGCAGTACCTGGATAACCGACCCTAGCGGTAAGGAGCTGACCAATGTTTCTATGGCCAAGATCCCCATCAAGAGTATGAACTATCCGACCGAGATGAGCATGACTTATGGCGGTGCGGGGACGCTTCTTGTCAATGTAAAGAAGGAAACCGGCACCGGCGCTGTGAGCTTCCAGTGGTACAAGGTGGAGGACGGCAAGGCCACAGCAGTTGGCAGCGCGACAGCAAGCAATCGATTTGATCTCGCCGCACAAAACTTATCCGCAGGCCGGCACACCTTCCGCTTTTTGGCCACCTGTGACGGCTACGAGAAGATGAGCGAGGATATTGCTGTGACGGTACAAAAGGCCGACATCAGGTCAATCACGCCTCCCACAGCGCAGGAAAACCTGACCTATACCGGCCAGGCGCAGGCGCTCATTACCGCGGGCAGCGTGACGAACTATGGCACCATGCAGTACAGCCTGACCGAGAACGGTACATACAGCCAGGTCATCCCTGCCGGCACCGATGCCGGAACGTATACCGTGTGGTATCGGGTGATTGGCGATGCAAACCACAACGATACCGCACCCGCCAGCGTGGCGGTCAGCATTGGGAAGAAGCCGCTGACGATCACCGGGGTAACGGTTGCGCCCAAGCCTTATGATGGCACGACAAACGCGGACATCTCCAGCGTGACCTTCGACAACGTGACCTTGAACCGAGGCACAGACTACACCGTCACCGCCAACTTTGACGATGCCAGTGTGGGCAACGGCAAGAACATTACTGCCACAGTGACCTTGATGGAGCAGGCCGCGAAGAATTACGCCCTGGAGCAGAGCAGCTTCACCACGACTGGCAGCATCACCAAGGCCGCTGCGCCTGACTTCGCCAAGGAAACTGCGCTTACCATTGTAAACGGCCACGAAAAGACCTACACTGTGACGCTCCCCGCCCTGCCTACGCTGGAAACGCCCAAAGAGTACGGTGCACGCACCTATGAGATCGTCGAAATCAAACTAAATGACGGCTACTACACCAGCGGCGCGAAGGTGGAAAACGGCAAGCTGCCCCTGCCGATTCAGAAAAATGACGTGAAAACCACCGGCTCTGTGGGCACAGTGACCGTGGTAATCAAGAGCACAAACTATGCGGACATCACGCTGACCGTCAATGTCAATGCGACCAACAAGCTTGTCCCCACTGTTACGACACCTACGGCAAACGCCCTGACCTACAATGGTACAGAACACCGCCGCGCCCGCGCCCGGCTTATCTGTTATTTTGCGACCGTTCAGTGCCGTGATGGCGTCGGCGAGCCTGCCCAAACCGCAGTCGAGCAATGCGGCTTGTTCCGGATTCGCGCCTTTCTGCGGGTCCCGGAAAAATCCGATCATTCTGGCTTTGTATCAGCTGGAAAAATGGCTGTACAAAAATGCTGACCGTCTGATCTTTACAATGGAAGGCGGAAAGGATTACATTCGGGAAAAAGGCTGGGAGAAAAAAATCAGCCTTGATAAGATTGATAATCTCAATAATGGCGTGGATTTGGAAGAATTTGACCGAAACCGTGAAACTTTCCGATTAGATGATCCAGATTTGCTGGATGATGAAACCTTTAAGGTAGTCTATACCGGTTCCATCCGCCTGGTAAATAACCTTGGCAAGATTGTCGAGATGGCGGAATACATGAAGGAACATGGTGAAGATAAGATTAAATTCCTGCTTTATGGAGACGGAACCGAGCGAGAAGAACTGATCAAGCTTTGTCAGGAAAAGGGACTTGATAATATCAAATTCCCAGGCAAGGTGGAGAAAAAATATATTCCGTTTATTTTGTCTCGTTCTGACCTCAACATCAACCATGTTAAACAGACCGGTATTATGCGGTTTGGATGTAGTCTGAACAAGCAGTTTGATTATTTTGCAAGCGGTCGGCCGGTATTGTCTGACCTGACAGTCAGCTACGATCTGATTGAACGCTATCAGGCAGGAATTACTCTGCCAACACAGGATACCGAAACGCTGTGCAAAGAGGTTCTTCGTTTTGCCAATATGCCAAAAGAAGAATATGAACAGATCTGCAAAAATGCAAGAACTGCAGCAGAACATTATGATTACAGGGAATTGACCAATCATCTCCTTGCGATTCTTGAGAACGCGGTTGGTCAAAATCAGACAAAATAAGATACAATAGGTATAATAATTACTTGATATTACAAAATGGAAGGGACAAGGTATGACCAAAGTTTGCCATTTTTCCAGCGCACATGCGCCAAACGATACCCGTATCTTTCACAAGCAGTGTGCATCGCTTGCAAGAGAAGGATACGATGTCACCTTTGTAGTCAAAGCAAAGGATTCCTCTTCGGTAGGAACTACAACCGAAAAGGATGTGCAGATTATTCAGGTACCGGTGGACAGCTCGTCGAGACTCAAACGAATGCTTTTTGGAGCAAAGGCAGTTTATCAAAAAGCTCTGGAAGTAGATGCAGATATTTATGAGTTTCATGATCCGGAGCTGCTTCCATATGGAGTAAAACTTGCGCGCAAAGGGAAAAAGGTAATCTTTGACAGCCACGAAGACTATCCGACCCAGATTATGGAAAAGGAATGGATTCCGGTTTTCCTCCGCAAGATTATCTCCGGCGTATATAAGGCGTATGAGACCCATGCGGTTAAGAAGTTTGATGCTGTATTGTTCCCGTGCACCAAGAATGGCGTGGATATCTTTGCGGGTAGAGCAAAGGAAACGGTCATCATCTCCAATGCAGTTATGGTGTCCGAGATGCTTTCTCCAGAGGAGTGCGGACAGGAACAGAAGGATGGAAAGACCATCTGCTGTACGGGAAGCCTTACCTACCAGAGAGGAATCACTCATCTGATCAAAGCTGCCCACAAAGCAGGGGTGAAACTGATTCTGGCAGGCAAATATTCCTCCGATGCTTATCAGAAGGAATTGGAACAGATGACGGAGTATTCCTGTGTAGAATATCTGGGATATCTGGGACGGCAGGAGCTTGCAAAGGTATATGCGCGTTCGAGCATCGGAATGTCCACCATTTTGAATGTAGGGCAATATTCCAGTCTGGATAATTTCCCAACAAAGGTTTATGAATATATGGCAGCAGGACTGCCAGTTATCGTTTCCGATTATCCGTTTATGAGAAAATCGGTGCAACAGGATGGTTTTGGCGTAGCGGTGGATCCGGCGGATGTGGATGCAATCGCTAAAACCATTCAGGATGTATTGTCTGACCAGCAGGCTGCCCTTAAAATGGGAGAAAACGGCAGAGCTGCGGTACTGAACAAATATAACTGGGGTATCGAGGAAGAAAAGCTTTTTGCGCTCTATAAAAAGCTTCAGAAAGGGTTATCTTAAAAGAGGTTTTCTATGTTAACGTTTCTATTATCCCGAGGGGTTCCGACACAGAAGTATTCCACCTATGGTGTATTCGAATTTGACCAGGCACGTGCGCTGACTCAGGCAGGATGTAAGGTCGTGTTTTTGGCGCTGGATCTGCGCTCGGTGCGCAGAGTACGCAAATGGGGATTTTCCTCCTTTGAGCGTGACGGTGTACAGGTGCGGGTTTTAAGCATTCCTCTGGGCAACATTCCAAAGAAGATTTTTTATCCGATCGGTGAATGGGGATTAAAGATGCTGTATCGTCGGGCTGTCCGGGAATTTGGCCGTCCGGATGTGCTGCATGCCCATTTTACCGATTATGCATACCTTGCAGCAGAGCTGAAAAAACAGGAACACGTTCCGCTTGTTGTAACCGAGCATTCTTCGCTTGTCAATCAGGATACTCTGCCGTCTGATATTAAGCAGGCAGCAAAAACCGCTTTTCAGCAGGCAGATTGCCTGATCGCGGTAAGTCCTGCCCTTGCGCAGAAGATGGAAGAACACAGCCATCGAAAGGTTCTGTGGGTGCCGGATATGGTGGACACCGAACTGTTTGCTTACAGCGATGAACACGAGCGCCAGAAAGCGCTGCGAGAAGAAGTGGAGATGGAGGAAGAAGGCGGCGAGTTTTCTTTCCTCAGCTGCGGAAACCTTCGCAAGATCAAGAGAATGGACGTCCTGATCAAAGCATTTGCAAAAGCATTTCGGGATTGTCCAAAAGTTACCCTTACTATCTGCGGACAGGGAGAGGAAGAAGCCTCTTTACATAAACTGATTACCGATTTAAACATGGATGGACGCATCGAGATGCTGGGACTTCGTCCAAGGGAAGAAATCGCCCATCGCCTGCAGCAGTGTGACTGCTTTGTTATGGCATCGGTATCCGAAACATTTGGTGTTGCGTACCTGGAAGCGCTGTCCTGCGGAATCCCTGTTATTGCGACCCGCTGCGGCGGACCGGAGTGCTTTGTGAATGAGCATAACGGAATCATGGTAGATCCGGACGATGTAGATGCACTTGCAAAAGCGCTGCTTTCGATGTACTGTAATAATGGTTATTATAATCGTGCGGCAATTGCACAGGAGATACGGGAAAACTATTCCTCTCAGGCGGTTGCAGCAACTTTGATGAAGCAGTATGAAAAGGTTGCAGAACAAAAAGATGAGGTTTTGCAAGGAGTTTTTGCTTAAATTTAAAAATAATTCCATAAATAGGTGTTACAATATAAAATGGGTAGAAGTGTAGAGGGGAGATTAGAACAGGACATGCCAAAGTCAAGCTATATTCGGGAAAATAAAGGATACAGCTTTTTGCATCTTCCGCGCGAGCTGTGCGCAGCTTTTGTATTGCTGTGGGGAATCAACCCGGAATCTTTTTTATATAACTGGGCGCTCTATGCGGGAGTGGTTGTACTTTGGGCCTGTTTTGCAATGACCTCTGACTGGATACACTTCTGGAAAACGGTGCTGCATCCAGGGATGTTATTAAGCTTTGGATGGCCGGTACTGCTTGCGGTTTATGCCGTTTTGGGGCATGTGGAGTTTCCGTTCCATCATCTTCTGATGCCGATTTTTTATCTTTTGTTTTGGTATTACGGGTCATTACAGGATCGCTTCGCCTTAAAACTTCTCAGTTTTGTGACGACGGGATATTATCTGCTGATTAATATTGGAACTGTGTTTGCGCTCCGCCAGAATCCAGATGTATCGCGACTGCTTGCAAACGGAAACCCGGAACTGACCGGACCGCTGGCAAGTCCCTTTACCGGAGGATATCAACACATTTACTCGCTGACCATGTTTACGGTAGCGATCGTAGGAATCATCTGGTACTATCGTCCCAAACTGTTTGAGACAATCGGGTGGGGGCTGACCGTACTGCTGGGACTGTTGGTCATCGTGATGTCCAACTATTCCTTTGCGATTTTGTTTGTGTTCAGTTTTTGTCTTCTGGTTCTTTGTCGACTGCCAAAAAGCGGGGGTGTGACTACGGCGATCCTGCTGGCATGTTGCCTTGCGGCGCTGGTAGTTGTGCCAAACCTTTACCGGATTTTCTATTTTATTGCGGAGAATACCGATAGTCTGAAGATGCAGCTTCGTTTTATGGAAGTTGGTAATCTGCTGAGCGGCAGTGGAATCACCGAAGGAAGTGATGCAGGAACCAGAATCGACCTGTACATGACCTCGATAAAAACATTTTTAACTGCTCCATTATTTGGAATTGGAGATCTTGTTTTAAAGACAGTGGAGAATCCGCGGGAAATTGTTGGCGGGCACTCGATTGTGTGTGACTATCTGGCTTACTATGGATTGGTGGGAAGTATCCTGTTCCACAGCATCCTGATTGTCAATTTTGCAAGAATTGAAAAACTGCTTGATCGCAGAGGAAGATTTTTATACTTTGCGGTATTTGTTCTTTATTATGCACAGATTACGGTAAATGCCGGATATAATGAGCCATTGATTGAAATTTTGTTCTTCCTGGTACCTTCTTTGCTGGTTCTGGTTGGAGAACATACCAAGAGAGAAGAGAAAGAGCCGATTTTACCGGCATTTTCTTCGCAGTATATCCGTTAAATCGGTCTGTGACAATCCGTGAAAGGAAGATCATGTGGGAATGAAAAAACAGCAGATCATGGGGCTTTGGGACAAGCTCTGGGATGGAATCGTTACCCTGCACAAAAAAGGTTTTTTCCACATTATTGCCGGTTCCACACTAGCAAAGATTGCAGGATTTGTCTCGGTATTTTTCCTGCCGCGATTTCTGTCCAAAGCTGACTATGGATTGCTTACCTATGTTGATAACATTCGAAATTATGTTATGCTCTTTAATGGAATCGGAATTACGCAGGCAACCCTGCGCTTCTGTGCACAGAAGGGTGACGATGAGGTTAAGAAAGGATACTTTATATCCTCGCTGAAAATAGGTATTATTGCAGATATTTTTCTGATTGTACTGACAACAGCGGCGTATTTGATCATTCCTTTCCCGTATGAAGGTGCAAAGTTCCAATTAGTTATTTCATCGTGTCTTCCAATTCTGTACTTTTTATTTACTGACATTCAGCTTTTGCTGCGTGCAACTTTTCAGAATCAGCGCTACTCGGTCTATAACTTCACCTACTCCTTTTTGCTGATGATCTTCCAGATTGTCTTTGCAGTGCTGTGGGGCGTTACTGGTGTTATGATTAGCCGTTATATCTCGATGGCTTTGTGTGCTGTGATGGGATATCTGCTGATTAAGGACCTTCCGTTAATGAAGGTGAAAGCCTTGAAGCTAAGTTGGCAGGAATGTAAAACCATGATTCGATTTGGAATCGTGATGCTTGCAGCCTCTGCCACTTCGACAATTATGAGCTACAATGAAACCTTCATTGTAGGACAGTTGTTAAAGGACAAGGAACTGTTGGCAGAATATCGAGTAGCAGCAAATATCCTGTCCATCTCGCTGTTCTTATTGGAAGCGCTTCTGGTATTTATCCTGCCGTACTTTATCCAGCATATTGGTGATAGATGCTGGATCTGGGACAGCTATAAAAAGCTGTTTCTGATAAACGGTGTTGTTATGACAATCTTCCATTTAGGACTGTTTATCTTTGCAAAACTTTACCTGTTCATCTTTGCGGGGCCCGAATATATGGGAGTCGTTAGTCTGGTACGGATGTTCCTGGTGGCATCGTGGATCCAGGCGGTATTCCGCGGGCTCTCGGGCAATATTCTTGCCGTAACAGGAGAAGAAAAGTTTAACCTAAAAATCAACATTGTTTTCGTGGTTCTCCATGCAGTGATCGACATTGCAGCGGTCAAGATGCTGGGAATCTATGGTGCAGCAATCGCACTGATTGTTGTTTACTTCTTATCAGGGCTTATAATGAACATTCATTTAAGAAATATATGCAAATCACAGATAGGAGAGATTAACCATGATGAAAAATGAATTGCTCCGCAAGATAGAAAATAAGGAAATCGTTGTCGGAGTTGTTGGACTGGGCTATGTTGGTCTGCCTCTGGCTGTTGAGAAGGCAAAAGCTGGCTTCAAAACAATCGGCTTTGATGTACAGCCACAGAAGGTAGATATGGTCAACGCAGGTCATAACTACATCGGTGACGTTGTAGACAGCGACCTTGCTGAGATTGTAAAGAGCGGTATGCTTTCTGCTACTACCGATTTCAGCTTTGTAAAAGATGTTGACTTCATTGCAATCTGCGTTCCAACTCCACTGGATTCTCATCAGCAGCCAGATATCAGCTATGTTCGTGATTCTGCAACCGCTGTTTCCAAATACCTGAAAAAAGGTACTATGGTTGTTCTGGAATCCACAACCTACCCAGGTACTACCGAAGAGCTGATCAAACCAATTCTGGAAAATGGTTCCGGTCTCAAATGTGGTGAGGATTTCTACCTCGGCTTCTCCCCAGAACGTGTCGATCCAGGAAACCTCATCTACAAAACCAAAAATACTCCAAAGGTAGTAGGTGCAATCGGCAAAGATGCTACTGAAGTAATCGCTGCAATGTATCGTGCTGTTCTGGAAGGTGAAGTTTACGAAGTATCCTGCCCAGCAGTTGCAGAGATGGAAAAAATCCTGGAAAATACTTACCGCAACATCAACATCGGTCTGGTAAATGAGCTGACCATGCTCTGCAACGAGATGGGTATCAGCATGTGGGAAGTTGTTGACGCTGCTAAGACAAAACCATACGGCTTCCAGGCATTCTATCCAGGTCCGGGTCTTGGCGGACATTGTATTCCACTTGACCCATACTACCTCTCCTGGAAAGCAAGAGAGTATGGCTTCCATACATCTATGATCGAAAGCTCGATGATGATTAACGATAAGATGCCAGAATACTGTGTAGACCGCGCAGCTAAGATTCTCAACAAAGTAAAGAAAGCAATGAACGGTTCCAAAGTTCTGGTTCTGGGTGTTGCATACAAACAGGATATCGACGATTACCGTGAAAGCCCGGCTCTGAAGGTTATCGATGTACTCGAACGCGAAGGCGCAGAAGTTACCTTCTTCGATCCATGGGTAAAAGAATACAAACACAACGGTCAGACTCGCCAGAGCATTCCTGCACTGACCGAAGATGTCCTCAAAGCAGCAGATTTGGTTATGATTACAACTGCACACACCAATATCGACTATGATATGGTACAGAAGAATGCAGCACTGATCTTCGATACCAAGAATGCAATGAAGAACATCGTAAACCGCGAAAACATCGAAGTCCTGTAGCAGGCTATCCACCTTTTCTTTGCTAAAAAGAAAAGGTGGAGCCAAAAGAAAAGTGTTCGCCTACAGCGCCAAAAAAAGTGGCATAGAAGCGAAAACAAAAGTTTTTGGTTGAGCTTTTTACAAAAAGCTCGCGGATTTCAAAGGGTCCGTTGCGGGGAGCGTCTTCGCTGCGTGGTTGCTGTGGCGGCGTATTCGCGGCCGCGCCGTGTCTGCGGACGAAGGCGGAGATGCGGACGAAGCTCCCGTTTCCGCGTGGACGGCCCTGAAAGGGAGTCTGGTGATCGTCGCCTTTTTCGTCGCGGGGTGCGTCGCGGGGCTTTTCGCGCCGTTCGACATGACCGGTTCGCGCATGAGCGCCTATGTGCTCTACGCGCTGATGTTCTGCGTCGGCGTGACGCTGGGCAACGACCGCACCCTTGCGGAGCGGGTCCGG
>OHBJ01002979.1_pt1 | contig 11262 bp, 7 predicted proteins | sample 1577241 | NCBI WGS metagenome assembly OHBJ01 (sample SAMEA3541594, study PRJEB24748) | human gut metagenome | biome: human gut; feature: human-associated habitat; material: faeces | place: China | collected 2012
TGCTTCGATCATCTGCAATCCCTCCTGTCCTGGTGTGTGCATGGAAGTTGATTCGTGGCGTATATCCGTGTGCCGGGAACCAGCTTTATGCATATGATTTATACTGGTTTTAGTATACCGCGTTTTGCATGATTATGCAAGATTGGAAAGTCACATAAGGCATCATGAGAAAATCCTGTTACAGTTTGCACAATGTGTGAACTGTAAAAAATCATAAGAAAGATATAAGAAACAGAAGAAAGAAAATCTGGTATGATGAAGATGGAAATGGCTCATATTACAAAAGAATGCAGGCATATGTGCAGCGGAACCTAAAAAATACACAGAATTTGGATGATAGAATTACGAAAAAAAGACAGGAGGCAGGAAAATGGCACAGACAGAACAGAAGAATCAGAATGTAAAAAAACAGTTTGAGGAGCTGCAGTCTCTTTTGGAGCGGGCGATGGCGCTTCAGACGTCGATGGTTTTGTTTGAGTGGGATGATGAGACGCTGGCACCGAAGGGTGCAGCGGAGCATACCGCGCGGGTGATAGGTTCACTTTCGGAGCAGTATCAGGAGATTCTGGCGTCAATGCGTTTTAAGGAGCTGCTGGATGCCTGCCAGAAAGCAGAAAAAGAGAATGCGGGCGTATTTGATGAGGTGCAGTCGGCAATTCTCCGGGAAGCAGCCGAGGAGCAGGAGCGGCTTTCCTGCATTCCGCCGGAGGAATACCGTGCGTATGCAGAACTTACGGCGCGTGCGACGGGAATCTGGACGCGTGCGCGAGAGAAAAATGATTTTGCTTCATTTGCCCCTGTTTTGAAGGAGATTATTTCCTATCAGAAGAAATTTGCGGCGTACCGGGCAAAGCCGGGACAGAAGCTTTACGATGTGATGCTGGATACCTACGAAAAAGGTTTTAATATGGAGATGTTAGATCCATTTTTTGAGCTGATGAAAGGGAAAATCGTGCCGCTTTTGAAAGAATCGGCAGAGCGCTCGAAGACGGTTCCGGACGCCTTTTTATCCGCAGATTATCCGGAGGCGGCGCAGGCAGAGGCGGCGCGTTTCCTAGCAGAGTATGAGGGCTTTGATTTTGACCGGGGAGTACTGGCACTCAGCGCCCATCCGTTTACGACGAATCTGCACAATCATGATGTACGGATCACGACGCATTATCAGAAACGGATTGATTCTTCGATTTTTTCCGTGCTGCATGAGACGGGACATGCTATCTATGAATTTGGCATCCGGGATGACCTGACACAGACGCTGGTGGGGCAGGGAACTTCGATGGGAATGCATGAATGCCAGTCCCGTTTCTTTGAAAATATCGTGGGACGCAGCCATGCATTCTGGAAACCGATTTATGGAAAAGTGGCGCAGATGTTTGGAAGCCCGCTGACGGAGACGAGTCTGGAGGATTTTCTGGCGGCGGTTAATAGAACCGTTCCGGGGCTGATCCGGACGGAAGCGGATGAGCTTTCTTATCCGCTGCATGTGCTGGTGCGCTATGAAATTGAGAAAATGCTGATTGAGGAGGATCTGGAGGTGGAGAAGCTGCCGCAGATCTGGAATGATAAGTATGAAGAATACCTGGGAGTACGCCCGTCCACGGATCGGGAGGGCGTACTGCAGGATATTCACTGGTCACAGGGATCGATCGGCTATTTTCCGTCCTATGCATTAGGAAATGCCTTTGGCGCGCAGATTTATCACCAGATGAAGAAGGAATTGCCGGTAGAAAAACTACTGGAGGCAGGAAACCTGGGAGAAATCCGTGAATATCTGCGGAAAAATATTCACCAGTATGGCAAATTGAAGGACAGCCGTCAGATCCTGCGCGATATGACGGGGGAAGATTTTAATCCGTCATATTATGTGGCATATCTGGAAGAGAAGTATGGACGGCCGGAGAAAGTGCAGTAAGGCGGTCGATCTGTTCTTTCTTGAATTCCAGAGAGGAATGAAAATAGTATTCAAGCGTGACTTTCAAATCGGAGTGTCCCAGAATTTCGCTGAGCGTTTTGGGATCCATGCCATTTGTGATACAGCGGGTGGCAAACGTGTGCCGGATTGCATGAAAATTCAGATAGCGCAGTCCGGCTTGTGATAGAATGCGCTGGTAGTGATTCTGGAAGGTTCGCGGATCCATCGGGGAGCTGGCAGATTGTGACAGCAGAAAATAATCCGGGTGTTCCGGATGAGAATATGGCTGTAGGATCGGCAGAAGGAAAGCGGGCAGGGGAACCAAACGGTTGGAGGAGATGCTTTTGGGACCGGATAAAATGAGTTCTGATTTATGGGTTGTGTCAAGGCGCGTCAGGCGCTGCACCGTGTGTCGGACATGGAGATAGCGATCGGAAAAATGAATATTTTCCCAACGCAGGGCGCAGAGTTCTCCAACCCGCAGCCCTGTATAGAGTCCCAGATAGATGACGGCTTCGGAGATTCCTGTATGGGCAGTTAGATAGTGTTCGAGCTGTTCCTGTTCCTGAAGGGTAAAAACAGGTACTTCCGGGCGCTTTTTTGGAAGACGGGGCGGGAGATAGAGAATGCCGTTTGTCTGCCTGGTTTCATAGGAAAGACGCAGAATGGAGTTGACGAGCAGAAGAATACAGCGGATAGTTCCGTTCCCAAGCGGATGCAGGGAATCCGGGGATAAAAGGGAATTGCGGAATGTCTGAAGCATAGGCAGATCGATCTTTGAAAGCTGGATGGATCTAAAATAAGGGGAGATATAACGGTCTGCCAGATGCCGGTATTTCACATAGGTAGACAGGGCTCGCGCCTGTTTCTGCTTTTCCAGCCAGATGGAAAGAAGATCGTTAAAGTACATTGTTTCGTTTTTCATGATGAAACCTCCTGTATAAAAAATAGTTGTCGTGGACAATCGTTATTTTACAGGCAGATATGCAGAAGAAATATGTGACTGCTTATAGCGGAGGGTTTTAAAATGAGATGTGTCTATATGATGACTGACGAAAATATTACAGCAAATGCTGACAAGAAGATTCTTTTTTGGTATAATGAGACAGAATATGTACATGACTGAGAAGAAAGTCTATATCGAAGGTGCCGGTCAGGCGCTATTTAGGGATAAACGACATATTTTATAGAAGATTCTATTTTGAAGAATCAATAGATTTATCATATTCTTGAGATAGAGATACGAAGGCGGGAGTGTCTGAGGCGGTATGATGGCAGCGGCTCGCCTGGTTGGAAAAAGGAGGAATAATTGTATGTGTGGTATCGTAGGATATACAGGAGACCAGCAGGCGGCTCCGATCTTATTAGCGGGTCTGGAGAAGCTTGAATATCGTGGATACGATTCAGCAGGTCTGGCAGTCAGAGACGGAGAAGGTGTACCAGAGGTTGTAAAGGCGAAGGGACGTCTGCGCGCGCTGGCAGAGAAGACAGACAATGGACGCGCAATGCGGGGCAACTGCGGTATCGGTCATACCCGCTGGGCGACACACGGGGAGCCGTCTGAGAACAATGCACATCCGCACTGCACGGATGACCGCAGCGTGGTAGCAGTTCACAATGGTATTATCGAAAACTATCAGGAAATTCGCGAAAAACTGATTAAAAATGGATATACGTTTTATTCAGATACTGATACAGAGGTGGCTGTAAAGCTGATCGATCATTATTATAAGAAATACAACGAGGGACCGCTCGATGCGATGGCGCGTGCGATGATGCGTATCCGTGGCACGTATGCACTGGCGGTTATGTTTAAGGATTATCCGGAGGAGATCTTTGTAGCCCGTCAGGATAACCCGATGATCATCGGAGTAGGCGAGGGTGAATCCTTTATCGCGTCGGATGTTCCGCCCCTGCTTCCATATACCCGCAAGGTATACTATATCGGCAACCAGGAATTGGGACGCTTACATAAGGGAGAGGTTACTTTCTATAATATTGATCAGGAAGAGATTCAGAAGGAGCTTGTGACGATTGAGTGGGATGCAGAAGCTGCTGAAAAGGGAGGTTATGAGCATTTCATGATTAAGGAGATCCATGAACAGCCGCGTGCGGTTCGGGATACATTAAATTCAGTCATCCGCGATGGTCATATTGACCTGACCGAGGCGGGACTTTCCGATGACGTCATTCGTTCGTTAAAGCGTATTTATATCGTAGCGTGTGGTTCTGCTTACCATGCAGGCGTGGCAGCGCAGTATGTGATCGAAGATCTGGCGCGTATTCCGGTCCGCGTCGAGCTGGCTTCCGAGTTCCGTTATCGGAACCCGATTCTGGAAGAGAACAGTCTGGTTATCATCATCAGCCAGTCGGGCGAGACAGCCGACAGCCTGGCAGCCCTGCGTCTGGCAAAGAGCCAGGGCGTTCCTACGATGGCGATTGTCAATGTGGTAGGTTCTACGATTGCACGTGAGGCAGATCATATTTTCTACACACTGGCAGGACCGGAGATCGCGGTGGCGACCACCAAGGCATATAGCACACAGCTGGTTGCCGGATATCTTCTGGGCGTACAGTTCGCCCATGTGCGCGGTACGATCACAGAAGAAAAATATGAAGAACTCCTTGCAGCCCTGCAGGAACTGCCGGATCAGATCGCGAAGCTGCTCGAAGATGACAAAGAACGCATCCAGTGGTTCGCAGCGAAATATGCCAATGCAAAAGACGTGTTCTTCATCGGCCGCGGCATCGACTACGCAGTCAGCATGGAAGGCAGCCTGAAATTAAAAGAGATCAGCTACATCCATTCCGAAGCATATGCAGCTGGAGAATTAAAACACGGAACCATCAGCCTGATTGAGGATGGTATCCTCGTAGTCAGCATCCTGACCCAGGAAGCCCTGTATGAGAAGATGATCAGCAACATGGTAGAAGTAAAATGCCGCGGCGCTTACCTCATGGGACTCACAACTGCAGGCAACTACAATATTGAAGACACCGTCGATTTCGCAGTCTATGTACCGAAGACTGACGAGCACTTCACACCGAGCTTAGCGGTTGTGCCGCTGCAGCTGCTGGGATATTATGTAAGTGTTTCGAAGGGACTGGATGTAGATAAGCCTAGAAACCTGGCGAAGAGTGTTACGGTAGAGTAATAGAGCTTTTTATGGTGTTGTTATAGATCTAGAAAAGTAATATAAATGGAAAGAAAAGACAAGGTTTGCAAAAAGGCATAAAATGTCAGACGCAGACCTTGTTTTTTGCTTGAAACTAAACAGAAAAAGAGAGTTCTCCGTGTGATTTTGCAATCACGCGGAGGACTCTCTTTTTCGTCTCGTATGCGATTTTTTATCGTCCTTTTTTTTTCTCCACCCCATGCTCACTCATCAAAGATTTCATCACATAAGCATAAATCTCTTGGCTTCGATCCTTCCAGTGATTGCACATGATTTCCGCCTGCTCCTTATCCGGAACGGAGATATCGAGATTGACAAGAACGGCTTTTCCTTCCCGCACCTCGCAGTGAACGATGTAGTCCTGATTGGTCGATTTATAGAAATCGGAGATCAGTCCTACCTCGTTTCGCATGCGGAAGCGGTTCTGTTTCAGGTATTCATCCATGTCGCTGACGATGGCAGGAGAGATGTTTTTGCCGAAAAATTCCAGCGTTTCCTCGCCCTCCTTAGTGATCTCATAGCGGGAGCTGTTCCGCATCGTCTCCTTTTTTACCAGGCCTGCATCCAGAAGCTCGTTCAAGGCTTGCTGGAGTGTGAAATACGTGGTGTACTCACGATCCAGGAAAAAATTGGAGAGCTGCGCGTTGGTCAGCGGAAAATTGACCTGGTGCAGCATATAGAGATTCATCAGTTTGTAAAGTGTCATCGGTTCAGCCAGCATGGAAAAACTCCTTTATTATTATTTCGTAACTGTGTAAATTTTGTGCGGTTCTTACGGTAAATGCGAGAATCGCTTGAATTGTTACGTTTATTTCTTAATGTGTTCCTTCACAGCCTTGGAAACAGCGTCAGCTACACGCGGATCAAATGCTGCCGGGAGAATGTTCTCGTCGCTCAATTCGCTGTCATCAACCAGAGCAGCAATTGCGTTGGCAGCAGCCAGTTTCATTTCTTCGGTAATAGCGGTTGCGCGTCCTTCCAGAGCGCCGCGGAAGATGCCTGGGAAGATGAGAACGTTGTTGACCTGGTTCGGGAAATCGGAACGTCCGGTTCCTACGACTCTTGCACCAGCAGCTTTTGCCAGATCCGGCATGATTTCCGGAACCGGGTTTGCCATTGCGAAGAGAATGGAATCCTTATTCATGGAAGCAACCATCTCCTGGGAAACGATGCCCGGAGCAGACACGCCTACGAAGATGTCAGCGCTTTTTAATGCATCGGCAAGTGTGCCCGTCTTGTGCTCTAAGTTGGTAACTTCGACCATCTTTTCCTGCATCCAGTTAAGCCCTTCCATGCCCTTGCAGAGCATACCGGTCTTATCACACATGGTGATATGCGGGAATCCGTAGTTTAAGAGCAGTTTGGTGATGGCAACGCCTGCGCTTCCGGCGCCGTTGACAACAACGCGGCAGTCTTCCTTCTTCTTGCCGGTTACTTTCAGGGCGTTGATGATGCCTGCCAGTACGACGATGGCGGTTCCGTGCTGATCATCGTGGAAAACCGGAATGTTTAACAGTTTCTTTAAACGTTCTTCGATCTCAAAGCAGCGCGGTGCGGAGATGTCCTCCAGGTTGATACCGCCGAATGCCGGGGCAATGCGGACAACTGTCTCGATGATCTCCTCGGTGTCCTGTGTGTCGAGGCAGATCGGGAATGCATTGATGCCGCCGAACTCTTTAAACAGAACGGCTTTTCCTTCCATAACCGGCATAGCTGCTAACGGTCCGATATTGCCAAGTCCCAGAACGGCGCTTCCGTCGGAGACAACGGCTACAGTGTTGGACTTGATGGTGTAGCGGTATGCAGCTTCCGGATCTTCTGCAATTACCTTACATGGTTCTGCAACGCCCGGTGTGTATGCCAGAGCCAGATCCTCTCTGGTTTTTACCTGTACTTTGGAGACGGTATCGAGCTTGCCGTTCCATTTTTCATGAAGTTCGAGTGCTTTTTCATTGATCGTCATGGTTTTTATCCTTTCGAATGCTTTCATTTTATTCTTACATTATAATAGCAATTTTGACATTTTAAATCAAGATGCATATTTTAGAATGCAGGAAGGGCAGTATCATGTTACTGTACACACACAGTACCACTTATTTATAATACTTATACCTATCATGTAGCATAGCATATAAATGAAGTCCGTAAATGTTATTTTTATGCATAAAACACATGAAAAATGCATAAAACACGTTTTTATACAAAAATTATTCATAAAAATGCAAAAAAAGTATTGCATAATTAGGATCAAGGAGGTATAATCTGGGTAATTTCACGTGAGGCATATAAATCTGCCGGTCTTAGTTGACTGGACGGACAAAGAAAAAAGCATCACGCAGGCAAATGATTGGAGGAAATGAAAAATGGCTAAGAAATATAATAAAATTGTTCTTGCATATTCAGGCGGTCTGGACACATCGGTTTTAATCCCGTGGCTGAAAGAAAACTATGGCTGTGAGGTTATCGCAGTTTCCGCTGACGTAGGTCAGGGTGCGGAGCTGGATGGTCTGGAAGAGAAGGCATTAAAGACAGGTGCTTCCAAGCTGTACATCGAGGATCTGAAGAAAGAGTTCGTAGATGAGTACATCATCCCGACCATGAAGGCTGGCGCTACTTATGAGCATTACCTGTTAGGTACTTCCTTCGCTCGTCCGATTATCGCTAAGAGAATCGTTGAAATTGCGAAGAAAGAGGGCGCAGACGCTATCTGCCACGGCTGTACCGGTAAAGGAAACGATCAGGTTCGTTTCGAACTGGCTATCAAGGCATTTGCTCCGCAGATGGATGTTATCGCTCCGTGGCGTTTCTGGGAACTGAATTCCCGTGAAAAAGAGATTGAGTACGCAGAGGCTCACAACATTCCGTTAAAGATTACGAAAGAGACCAACTACTCCAAGGATAAGAACCTGTGGCATCTGTCCCATGAGGGTCTGGATCTGGAGGATCCGGCAAACGAGGCTCCGATCAACAAACCTGGATTCCTTGAGTTAGGCGTATCTCCGGAGAATGCACCGGATAAAGCTACTTATGTAACCATCCACTTCGAGAAAGGTGTTCCGACCAGTGTAAACGGCGAGGAGATGGATGCAGAGAAGGTAATCGAGGTTCTGAACAAGGTAGGCGGTGAGAACGGCTGCGGACTTCTGGATATTGTAGAGAACCGTCTGGTTGGCATGAAGAGCCGTGGTGTATATGAGACTCCTGGTGGAGCTATCCTTTACAAGGCTCATGAGAAACTGGAAGAAATCACTCTGGACAAAGAGACACAGCACTACAAACAGCAGCTGGCTCTCAAGTTCGCTGAGTTAGTATACAACGGTCAGTGGTACACACCGCTTCGCAAGGCGATGAGCGCATTTGTTGATTCCACACAGGAGACCGTAACCGGTGATGTAAAACTGAAACTCTACAAGGGCAACATTATTCCGGCATCTGTTACATCCCCGTACAGCCTGTATTCCGCAGGTATGGCTACCTTCGATGAGGATGACTGCTACGATCAGGCAGATTCCGCTGGATTCATCAACCTGTTTGGACTTCCGATCAAGGTTCGCGCCCTGAACGACGAAGTTCTGGCAGCAAAGACCGGCGAGCATTTTCCAGGCGTAGAGTAATTTAGGAAAATAATAAATAATCTGCAGGCGACAAGCCCGCAGCCGATGGTGACCATTGGTTTTCCGGTATCTGCCGGTTCCAATGGTCGCATTGGTTCTAAATCAGAGAATAAAAAGGAGTTTACACTTATGGCAAAGTTATGGGCAGGACGATTCGGAAAAGAGACGGATCTGGAGGTGAATGATTTTAACTCATCGATTTCCTTTGACTGTCGTCTTTATAAGGAAGATATCACAGGCTCCATGGCCCATGCGGCTATGCTGGGCAAGCAGGGCATCATTGCGAAGGAAGAATCAGACAAGATTATCGAAGGACTGAAAGGTATCTTAGCGGATATCGAGGCAGGCAAGATTCATTTCTCACAGGATTATGAGGATATTCATATGAATGTAGAGCAGATTCTGACCGAGCGCATCGGCGATGCCGGAAAACGTCTTCATACGGCGAGATCCAGAAATGATCAGGTTGCACTGGATATGCGTCTTTACGTGAAGAAAGAGATCGTGGCAATCAAGAAAGAAATCATCGATTTCATGGAAGCACTCTGTGAGAGCGCGAAAAATAATCTGGAGACTGTTATGCCGGGGTATACGCACCTGCAGCGGGCACAGCCGGTTACATTTGGACATTATATGATGGCATACGCCAATATGATGCGCCGCGATGTGATCCGTCTGGAAAACTGCTTAGAGGGCATGGATGATATGCCGCTCGGCTCAGGCGCACTGGCTTCCACCACATATCCGATTGACCGTGATTTTGTACGCCAGCAGCTTGGTTTTGCCAGAGTGACCAACAACTCCCTGGATGGTGTTTCTGACCGCGATTACTGCGTGGAGCTGACAGCCGCTTTATCCATCCTGATGATGCATCTGTCCCGTTTCTCTGAGGAAATTATTTCCTGGTGCTCCTGGGAGTTCAAGTTTGTAGAGCTGGATGATGCATTCTCCACCGGTTCTTCCATTATGCCCCAGAAGAAAAATCCGGATGTATGCGAGCTGGTCCGCGGCAAGACAGGACGTGTCTACGGCGATTTATTTACTCTTCTTACAATGTTAAAGGGCATTCCGCTGGCATACAACAAAGATATGCAGGAAGACAAAGAGGCTGTCTTTGATGCGATTGACACCGTAAAACAGTGTCTGCGTGTGCTGACACCGATGTTCTCTACGATGCAGATTCTGAAAGACAATATGAAGAAAGCCGCTCTGAAGGGCTTTATCAATGCAACGGACTGTGCAGATTACCTGACCAAGAAGGGAATGCCGTTCCGTGATGCATACAAGACAGTCGGACAGCTGGTTGCACAGTGTGTACGTGAGGACAAGTCTTTAGCCGATCTGACTCTGGAAGAGTACAAGACGCATTCGGATGCCTTTGAGAATGACGTATATGAAGCGATAGACTTAAAGACCTGTGTACGTGGACGTAAGGTGATTGGTGGACCGGCTCCGGAGGAAGTAACCCGTCAGATTTTGGTGATTGAGAAGTTTGTGAGCGAGCACGAAACGGTTTAGTGCATTCTGGTCAGCGCCGGATGCGGATGGTGATGGCTGCGTAAGCAATGACGGGCGTTGGAAATGTGACATAAGAAAGACGGATAGGAAACGGGGGACGAACAATGGCGAAACCGAAGATTTATATAGACGGAAAAGAAGGAACAACCGGACTGCAGATTTATGATCGTCTGGCCGGGAGAGAGGATATCGAACTGCTTCTGATTGATGAAGAAAAGCGGAAAGACAGTGAAGAACGGCGGAAACTGATTCACGCAGCAGATATTGTATTCTTGTGTCTGCCGGATATGGCGGCGATCGATGCGGTTGCGCTGGCAGAAGGTTCCAAGGCACGTATCATCGATGCCTCTACCGCACACCGGACGGCAGCCGGATGGACGTATGGTATGGCAGAGCTTTCGAATGCACATCGCGAGGCAATTCAGAAATCGAACCGCGTAGCGAATCCAGGCTGTCATGCGACCGGATTTATCACTTCAACGTATCCGCTGGTTGCACAGGGCGTGATTCCGAAGGATTATCCGATGACGGTATTTTCGCTGACTGGCTATTCGGGCGGCGGCAAAAAGATGATTGCCGAGTATGAATCCCCAGAGAAGCCGCAGAGTTATTTTGCACCCCGTATCTATGGCCTGACTCTGAAACATAAACATCTGCCGGAAATGCAGAAAATCTGCGGACTGGACTTCCCGCCGGTATTCAGTCCGATCGTGGATGATTACTATAAAGGAATGGCCGTCACGATACAGCTTCAGAACCGTCTGCTTCCGGGGAAGCCGACCGCGGAAGATATCTACGAGAAGCTGGCTGGCTGGTATGACGGACAGAAACTCATTAAGGTACATCCGTTTGGATATGACGGTATGATCGCGGCGGCAGATATGGCAGGCCGAGACAGTCTGGAGCTGATTGTCAATGGTCACGGGGAACAGACCATGGTGACGGCGCTCTTTGATAATCTTGGAAAGGGTGCTTCAGGCGCAGCCGTTCAGAACATGAACCTGATGCTTGGATTTGAGGAGACAGCTGGACTGGCACTATA
>OHBJ01002980.1_pt1 | contig 11260 bp, 7 predicted proteins | sample 1577241 | NCBI WGS metagenome assembly OHBJ01 (sample SAMEA3541594, study PRJEB24748) | human gut metagenome | biome: human gut; feature: human-associated habitat; material: faeces | place: China | collected 2012
TTCAGATCGACGAAGTCGACCTCAGCCTGAGCATAGTTGTCGATGTTGCCGAGACCAACGATGGACTTGAAGGTGTAGGGATTGGTAGTGTTGTTGCGGACCAGGAAGACGGTGGCATCGTCAACGATCAGGTTTTTGCCGTTGTACTGGGTGTTCTTGCTGACGAACAGGTTCTCGTTGAAGAACTTGGCGTCAACACCGGTAGCGACTTCGACAGCGGCGAGAGTGCCGTTTGCCTGGGTGGTGAACTGGAAGAGGTGGCCGTTCAGGATACCGTTGACATCACAGACAGCGTTGGTGTTGATGTAGGAGTCAACGTAGAAGTAGTCACCATCAACCTTCATGACCTTGTTCTGGATGACGGTGCTGTGGGTGACCTTACCGGTCGCAATCTTGGGGGCCACAACGCCGGAAGCAGTATCGTCGAAGTAGGTCATCTTGCTCAGGTCGACCACAGCGGTGGTGCCGTCCATGTAGGTGACATTCGCCTTAGCAACGCCGGAACCGTCCGCAGCGTTGCCAGCCCACCAGATGGAGTTGATGACGCCGTAGCTGGTAGCGGCAGCGATCTCAACGTTACCGATGAGGTTGTTGTACTGATCGAAGAACCAGGTGAACTTGTTGGTGCTGGCCACCGCGTTGTCGAAGTAGAACTTGGCAGCATCGTCATAGACAGTGCCCTCGACGTTGTGCTGCTTGGCGTTGTAGTAGATCACGCTCTGAGCGCCGTCAATGGAAGTGGCCTTGGAAACGATCTCGCCGTACTTGTCAGCGGCGGTCTTGATGAGGCCGCTCTCGGTAGCGTTGTTAGCAGCGTTGGTGTAGGCGTTCAGGAGAACGTAATCGCCGACAGCATACGGATACGCATCCTCGCCGTTGGTGAGGGTGAGCGTGGTAGCAGCAGTGGATCCCTTGGTGGCATAGACATCGAGCTTGATGGTAGCCTCGGTGCGCAGGTGGCCCTGAGCGTCATAAGCGGCAGGAGCAACATAGGTGACCTTGGCGAGGAAGGTGTCGATCATGACGATGGTATCGTCATAGACCTCAACCAGACGGCCCTGAGCACCCATCTTGGTGACGGTGTCGGTCAGGTTGACCGTGTAGGTCGTGGGCTGCTTCTGGCCGTTGACATACAGGGTGTAAGCGGTGTCGACCTTCAGGCCAGCGTCGTGAGCGACGTCGCACTCAGTAACAGCCTTGGTGTAGGTCAGGTTGGGCTTCTCAACGAAGGTAGTGGCCTTGTCGCCGGTGTTGTAGGTCCACTTGGTGGCGGGACGGCCCCACTTGTCGGAGGACTTAGCAGAGTCGAGCTTGAAGTTCTTCTCACCGAGGCTGTTGTTCTTGGCACCGATGACCTTATCGGTCACATAGCCGAAGGCCGGGGTGTAGGTGACCTGAGCCTTCTGGATGCCCTGGAACAGGAGCTCAGCGACCAGCTCACGGGAAGCGGGAGCGTTCAGGTCGGTGGTCTTCGCCACTCTGTCCAGAACGCCGAGCTGCTGCGCGGTCTGCGCAACATGGAGCGCCCAGTCAGCGCCGGAGAACTCGTTGTTCTTGTCGTAACCGACAGCGCGGAGGATCATGGCGAGGACTTCATAGCCGGTGACCTTGCCGGACGGCTTGAAGGTGCCATCGGGATAGCCCTTGACGAGGGAGGCGTTGGCGCAGTAGCCGATGTAGCCCTGAGCCCAACCGGCACCAGCCATGTCGCTGAACTTGTTATAAGTGGCATAGAGGCCGGACTTATCGTTCTTGGCGACGTCGGCAGTGTAGATACGATAGACGATCGTAGCTACCTCAGCGCGGGTGATGTTGCCCTCGGGCTTGAAGGAACCGTCCTCATAACCCTTGAACACACCCATGCCATTCAGAACGGCAACAGACTCAGCGTAATCATCGCTGATGCTCTTGTCATCCTTGAAGGCGTTGGCGCTGACGGCCAGAGACAGAGTCATGACCAGAGCCAGCACCATTGCGAGTAACTTTTTCATAGATGTTACTCTCCTTTCATAAATTTCCATCTTCTCGCGGCCGAACACCCGCCGTCTCTCCCGCTTCCCCGTGGTTGCCGCCAAAATTTGCAAATCCTCAAATCGTTGCAGAAGCAATAGAAAATAATCAAAATGCAGCAGAATCAAGGCAAAATCGTTCAATTCTGTTGCTATCGCATCCCCTTAGGATTTTCGCCTTTCCTTGTATTCCAGCGCTTTGCGGGCTTATCGTGGTAGCGGTTTGGTAGCGGTCCAAAAATTTAAAGTGCGGTTTTTCTTGTGATACCAACGGTTTGCAGAATCGCTACCATGGTAGCGCACCCGTTTCACTTAAAAAAGACGGTGCAGCTGAGCTGCACCGTCTTCGGAAATTTATGATGGAATTTTCGGAATTTTACACGTTAAAGCGGAAGTAGATCATGTCGCCGTCCTTGACGACGTACTCCTTGCCCTCGCTGCGCAGCAATCCCTTTTCCTTTGCCGCCGCGACGCTGCCGCAGCGGATCATGTCGTCGAAATTGATCGTTTCGGCGCGGATGAAGCCGCGCTCGATGTCGGAGTGAATTTTGCCCGCGGCCTGCGGGGCCTTGGTGCCGTTTTTGATGGTCCAGGCGCGGCACTCGTCCTCGCCGTAGGTCAGGAACGAGATGAGGCCGAGCAGCGCGTAGGAGCACTTGATCAGGCGGTCGAGGCCGGACTCCTGAATGCCGAGCTCCTCGAGGAACATCGCGCGGTCCTCGCCGTCGAGCTCGGCGATGTCCTGCTCGAGCTTGGCGCAGATCGGCAGCACCTGCGCGCCCTCGCGGTCGGCGAGCTCCTTGACCTGCTGGAGATACTGGTTGCCGTCCTGATTCGCAAAGCCGTCCTCGTCCATGTTCGCGGCGTAGATGATGGGCTTGAGGCTCAAAAGATCGGCGGTCGCGATGAGCTCAGCGTCGTCGGACGAAACCTCGAACGTGCGCGCGCTCTTGCCCGCGTCGAGGTGCTTGGCAAGAGCAGAGAAGAGCTCGACCTCGTGCAGGAACTTCTTGTCGCCCTTGGCCATCTTCGTCGCCTTTTCGACGCGGCGGTTGACCATCTCAAGGTCTGCCATGATGAGCTCCAGGTCGATGGTCTCAATGTCGCCCAGGGGGTCGACGGGGACGTTCGTGCTCGCGTCGGCCACGACGTGCATGATGTTTTCATCGTCGAAGCAGCGCACAACGTGCACGATGGCGTCCGTGCGGCGGATGTTCTCAAGGAACTTGTTGCCGAGACCCGCACCCTGGCTTGCGCCCTTGACAAGACCCGCGATGTCGACAAATTCGATGACGGCGGGGGTCTTCTTTTTGGGGTGGTACATCTCGGCGAGCTTATCGAGGCGCTCGTCGGGAACGGCCACCATGCCGACGTTCGGCTCGATGGTGCAGAAAGGGTAGTTGGCGCTTTCCGCGCCCGCGTTGGTGATCGCGTTGAAGAGAGTGGACTTGCCGACATTCGGCAGTCCGACGATTCCTAATTTCATTTGTACTCATTCTCCTTCGATTTTCCTTGATTTTCAAGGGGTTTCAGCGTTTGGTGTCTTGGCTGTTACACCATTTTTACACCATTTTCGCATTTGGCTTTATTGGATTTCATCAGGCTACACCATTTTGCTGAAATTGCTTGATGGCATAATCCAGCGATTCGGCAGTCACATGAACATACCGATCCATCGTTGTTTTTATACTTGCATGACCCAGCAGCTTTTGCAGCACCTTCGGCTGCATACCGCTTTCAATCGCTCTTGTAGCATAGGTATGTCGCAGGGCGTGCATACAAAAGTGTTTGATCCCTGCTTCATCGCAGAGCTTATATAAGTGGGGATCATAGGAACTGTTCTTCGCTGGCTCTCCTGTTCGCCAGTTGATAAAGACAAGATCGCGCATGACCAGCCGGGAGATTGCCCCCGTTCGCCGGTCGATATATTCCAGTGTTTGCGAGAGCAGCGGAGATTCCTTTTGCCAAGGGCGCTTGTCCTTGATTTCTTTCAGAATTTCATAGGCCCGATCTGTCAGTGGTATTGTACGATAGCTGTGCTGCGTTTTGGGAGGACCTGCGCGCCAAAAATGCTGCTTGTGTCGAAACTCCAATGTTTTGTTGACCGTGAGCGTGCGCTTTTCAAAGTCAATCGCATCCCACGTCAACCCGATCATCTCACCGGTACGCAAACCGGTTTCAAGGATCAGCGCGTATTGATTGTAGTTACGGGAGCGTTTCGCTGTTTCAAGAAACAAACGCTGCTCGTCCCGGGTGAGGAACTTAATATCGTCTGTTGCACGAACGGGCTTTGTAAACCGCACGCCGTCCATCGGGTGCTTGGCAATCAGGTCATTCATCTTCGCAGCCTTGAAGGACGCATTACTACACATAAATTATAGCATATAACGTTCTCCTTCTCAAGCCATCGTGTGAAAAAACTCTCCACTTATTTGTAAATCTTCCGAAGCCACTTATATCACCAGTTTTTCACTGATGAACTGTTCGAACTCCCGGCGCTTGACCAGCTTTTTGGCCCCAACATAGAGAACAAACGGGCAATTCGGACTGCGCAGCATACTCTCGATCTTGTTGATCCCAATGTTGCTGTATGCTGCGGCTTCCTTAATCGTCAGCGTCATTTTGAGATGGATCGGCACTTGCAATTCCTCGACCATACTGTTACCACCTGTGTGTTACATTCCGGACTGTTGACTTAGAAACGTAGCATTTGGGGAAAGTAAGAGTTCGTCTGAGCGATCATCTCTTTCCGTATCCAGGTCCAGCAGCCATTTGTCTGGGATCGTGATCAGATTGGGTCCTGTGTTGCAGATCCGTTTTACAACATCTGCCTGGCACGAAAACAATGCGCCTCTATCCAGCTCTGCCCGCATTTGCTTCCCCTTTTTCAAGGCATACGCCTCCGAAAGCAGCTCCAGACTGAACAGATACAGCGGAAGCATAGATGCTTTGCAAATGCCGTTTTGCTGCAAGTACCGCTGAAACCGATACAGCGCCATTTCATCCAGTGCCAGCTTCATCAGCCGCAGGCCCATCTCATCGACGGTGAAATAATGAAAGCTGCTGTTCTTGCTGAAACGGATCAGACGGCTGCGCGGGTTTACCCCGTGAGCCATTTTTGCGTCCTTTTGCGGAAGAATGAAATTCTTCCTTCCGCCGCTCTCCATGGCCATGCAGAAATAGAGAAACCGGCTGCCGGTGCTAAGTGCGTGGAACTGCTTGGAGAGGAGCAGTGAGTTTCCAACCTGAATGAATCGTTTTTCTTTGTTATCCACCTTGGCGGATAAGGCCGGTACAATCGTAGGTCCGTGTTTTCGTTTGCTCAAATCAAACTCCTTCTTTCGTGTGAGAATAGGGGGGTGGATGTCTCATCCCTTCGTAATAAATGTAGAAAACCGGCCCTGTTTGACCACCCATTCAAGGCAGAAAAAATTACACTCAATGTAAACTTTCGTAAACACAGAATGGTCTGAATCTACATTAGGTCTACACTGAGTGTAATGCTTGTGAGTATGTTTACTGATTCCAACATTAAGCGTAGTGCGGCATCGAATGGGTATCTTCCGGTACACAGCCGAGAAAGGCGGCTCTTTTTGCAAATCGGTCGCGGAACACTTCTCCGGCAGGATCTGCGCCGCATGCTCAGCTGCCAATATCCAGCTCGTAGGTGCAGAGGTAGAACAGGAACGACGTCATCTGGTAGCGGCTGATGCGGGTGCCAGCGGACGCCAGCAGCTCGTCAAGGTTGCTGTCCCGGGTGGTGATGTCCCTCTCATCGCACCAGAGCATCGCTTTGGCTGCCTCTCTGCCAAGATCGGGGGCATCCCGAAGGAGCTGCCTGAGCTGCGTCTGATCCACGCCGGTATCGACGCCTGCCATGATCGCGTAGCGGCGGATTAGTACGCACGCCGTCTGATAGTCCACCTTGTCATCGTATTCGGTATTGGGATCATTTTGCCGGAGCAGCCTTGTCTGATAGGCCCAGCACACGGCATGATAATAGGGATGGGCCGCGTTGAATTCCTCGTTCTCGTAGTCAGCCGGAAGGGCGGTGTTGTCCGTTTCCGGACGACCCGCGATGCGGTAGAGCACATCGATGAACTCGCCCAGCCTTGCCGTGGCCTTGCCGCCGAAGGTGTCCGGCGCTTCCGGCTCCACATAGCCCTTGCGGTACATATAGAGGACGCTGGCCTGATTGAAAATGCTCTTGATGTCCGTGAATACCACCGTGTCCGCAAGGCTTCCGCCGCTGGACTCCCTGGCAAAGACGTGGGCGTAGTAATCGCTGTTGAGGATGTTGCCGGAGAGCTGGAACCTGCTGTCCACATAGAGCCGGTAGGTTTTCACCAGCCCGTCGGAGACAGTGATGCTTTCATCGGCGGGGATCACGGTTTCCGTACCGGCGTCATAGCGGAAGGTCTTCGTCAGAAAGGACTTATCCGACAGCACCGCTACATGGAGGCCGCTGGAGAGTGCATCGGTGCCCGCCAGCAGGCGGGAATCGTAGTCCACGCCGAAGAGATTCAGCAGTGTCGGCAAGATGTCCGCCGTGGAGCAGTATTCATCCACCACGATGTTCTCTGAAAGGCCGGGAACATAGCAGATGAAGCTGTTGCGGTACTTCTCAAAGGTGGTGTCCAGCGTCTGCCCTGCCAGCTCGTTGTACTCGTCTTCGGTCAGGCCGTAGGGGTAGTGGTCGTTGGTCAGGACGATGCAGGTCTTGTCGGCAACGCCAGCTTCCTCCAGCCGCTGCATCAGGTACTCCAGTGCGTATTCCAGCTCCAGATTGCAGGCAATGTACGCCTTCACCGGCTCAGAATAGGGCAGATCTTTCACCGCGTCGCGGTTTTTGGCGCTCATGGCGTTGTCCCAGTTGTACTGGTAGTGACCGCTGAAGGTCATGTAATAGGCGTGGAAGGGTTCTCCGCTGTTGATGTAGTCGTCTATGGAGGCCTCCATCATCTCCAGATCGGAGGAGGGCCAGTCGATCTTCATGGCCAGACCAGAATCCGCCGCCTTGAACGTGTAGCCCATGTTGGCGTGGGTGATGTTCCGGTTGTAGAAATCCCCGATGTAGTCGTGATAGCCCCAGGCTTGATAGCCCATGCCCTTGAGCGCATTGCCCAGGCAGAACGGCAGATAGTTGGTGCCCGCCACATTGAAGCTGGAATCCGTCTTCGTGCGGGACATATCCGGATAAAGCCCCATGCACATGGTGTATTCGCCGTTGGTGGTGACGGACTGGAACGTGCCGTAGTAATTTTCAAAGAGAATACCCGTATGGCTCAGCTTGTAGAGCGTCGGCGTCAGCTCCTCGCTGATAAACCACGGGCAGAAGCTCTCGGCGCAGATGGTGATGAGGTTATAGTCCTTAAGAAGTCCTGTGTAGTTGTTTTTGCGGGTGGGTGTTGCATTTGCCAGATACTCGTCTGTGGCCTTGAGAATATCGCTGTCGGTACTGTCTGCAAGAGCCGTAAAATCGATGCTTTCGATCACGTTATAGGAGTTGCTGCTGTATGTCCGCGGAACATCGCTTATATTCAAGGACGACGGCGTGATCATAATGCTGCCGCTGCCGCTGAAGAGCATGTATCGAAGCTCCTGCGCCGTGGTGGCCAGCATACCGATTTTTTTATAACTGCTGTCGGTGGAGGTGTTCACATTGGTGAAGGTACGATAGACGGAAAAGGCGTTGTCCCGTCCAACATACATGAGTCCCGTGACCGTCAGCAGCAGTGCGAGGAGCACGGCAAAGGAGGCCATAGTCTGTTTCCAGCGCAGCCGCAGCTTCAGAGCCTGCCCCCTTCGCAGGGCAAGGCAGAGGATCACGGCAATCAGCGGCAGCAGGAGGAGCAGGATCTTCAGCAGATTTTGGCGGATCCCATAGAGAAGCTGCGAGTTGAAATTGACGACCACATTTCCGCCCATGCCGATCTGGCTGACGGGCATGAAATCTCCGAAGATGCAGTGATAGACCAGCTGCACCTCGGCCAGCAGCACCTGTGCCGCGACCAGGAAAACCCCTGTGATCTGGCGCAGAACCTTTGGCAGGCTTGAGACTACCAGCGTGCAGAGTGCGCCGCCCAGCAGGCCAAACAGGACAGGATATCCCGCGTACCGGTCCATCGAGCCGAATACGCACAGATGCAGGCACAGCTCCACATAAACGCCGGTCAGGCAGAACAGCAGGAGATTTTTGCGCCACGTATTCCAAAGGCCATGGCTCATGGGCACTGCCGCTTCAGCAGCAGTGCCAGAGCCTTGATTTGTATTTGTCATGGATACATCGGATGTTTTTTCTTTGAGCATATTGGTTCTCCTGTTGGGACTTTTTTAAAAAGCTTTGTAGAATTTCAGCTGAATATGACAGACAGAGAGCTTATCTTAGAACAAATATTGAAAAAAGGCAACGGTTTCTGTAAAAAAATCAGGAAAGATTTACAGGTCACGCGGAGAATTCTATGCACCAAAGTCTGTCAACCGCAGCTTTGCAGCCCGCCTCCGGGCTGCAAATAAGGACTCTGCACCTGAAAATTGTACAAGATACATACAGACACATTGCAAAAGCCGTGCTATACTGTACGGCAAATTGAGAGTACCATTGTTTCAAGGAGGTGCGTGATGTGACGGAGACTTTGTTTCGCTTAAAGCGGCATTTGACTTCTTTTCAAATTATGATCCTCGGCTTTGCGGGCGTGATCCTGCTGGGGGCGTTGGTGCTGATGCTGCCTATCGCCACAGTACAGCGTGTCTGGACGCCGTTTCATGAGGCACTGTTTACCTCCACTTCCGCTGTCTGCGTGACGGGGCTGGTGGTGCAGGATACCGGCAGCTACTGGTCCGCCTTCGGCCAGACGGTCATTTTGTTGCTGATCCAGATTGGCGGGCTGGGGGTGATCACCGGTGCGGTGACCTTCCTGATGCTCGCCGGGCGGAACATCACGCTCAAGGAGCGCAGCGCCATGCAGGACGCCATCTCCGCCCCTGCGGTGGGCGGCATCGTGCGCCTGACGAGATTTATCCTCAAGGGGACCTTTCTGGTCGAGCTGCTGGGCGCGCTGGCGCTGCTGCCAGCCTTTTGCCGGGACTATGGACTGCGGGGCGTATGGATGTCCGTTTTCCATTCCGTTTCCGCCTTCTGCAATGCGGGCTTCGATATTCTGGGGCGGACGGATTCCCTCTACCCCTCGCTGACGGCCTATGCCGCAGACCCGCTGGTCAACATTGTGATCATGCTGCTGATCATCGTGGGCGGCATCGGCTTTCTAACGTGGGACGATGTCTGTACGCACGGTCTGCACCTGCGGCGTTACCGGATGCAGAGCAAGGTCATTCTGAGCGCGACGGCGCTTTTGATCACGATTCCGGCGTTTCTCTTTTATCTGACAGACTTTGCGGACCTCCCCGTGGGAGAGCGGATATTGGCCTCCCTTTTTCAGTCGGTCACGCCGCGGACGGCCGGCTATAACACAGTGGATCTGACGGAGATGACGGATGCCTCTCAGGCGGTCACCATTTTGCTGATGCTCACCGGCGGAGCACCCGGCTCCACAGCGGGCGGCATGAAGGTCACGACGCTGGCAGTTCTCATTGCCAACGCCATTGCCGCCTTCCGCAGGCGAGAGGATCTGCAGCTCTTCCACCGCAGATTGGAGACATCCACTGTCCGCAACGCCGCCGCCATTCTGCTGCTGTATCTGGGGCTGACCTTTGCGGGGGCGGCGGTCATCAGCACAGCGGAGGAGCTTCCCCTCGGTGCTTGTCTCTATGAAACAGCGTCCGCCGCCGGTACGGTGGGCCTGACGCTGGGGCTGACGCCGCAGCTGGGAGTCCTGTCGCAGAGCATTCTCATCCTGCTGATGTATTTCGGGCGCGTCGGCGGATTGACCTTGATCTACGCCGCATTCTCCGGGCATGATCTGACTTACGCCCGCTATCCGCAGGAGAAAATTACCGTAGGCTGAAAGGAGCACACGATGAAAACGGTATTATTGATCGGACTGGGCCGCTTCGGGCGGCATCTTGCCATGCAGCTCAACGAGCTGGGCCATCAGGTGATGGCAGTGGACAAAGACGAGGAGCGCGTCAACGAGTGCATGTCCTTTGTCACCAACGCGCAGATCGGCGACAGCACCCGTGTGGACTTTCTGCGCTCGCTGGGCGTGAGCAATTACGATGTCTGCTATGTCACCATCAGCGGGGATTTCCAGAATTCACTGGAGACGACGTCGCTGCTCAAGGAGCTGGGAGCAAACTATGTGGTATCCCGCGCTGAGCGGGATGTGCAGGCGAAATTTCTGCTGCGCAACGGCGCGGACGCGGTCGCCTACCCGGAAAAGCAGCTGGCGAAGTGGGCGGCCATCCGCTATACCGCCAACCATATTTTCAGCTACATTGAGCTGGACGAGCAGCACGCCATTATCGAGGTTGCCGTGCCGGAGGATTGGCAGGGCCGCAGCATCGGCGAGCTGGACATCCGCAGAAAATACGGCGTCACCATTTCGATGCGCAGGCCATATTCAAACAATATGCCAAGACCTAAATATAAAACAACAAATACGAATATGGGAAGCAATGCCTTCCCGTTTCTCTTTTCCATTTTCTTCTTCCTTTCCATACGATAAAACTACTAAGTTTTTAATTGAGATTCCATTTTTTTACAGCAATCTGCATGATACATTCATAGGCATTTCCCGCTCCTTTGAAAAATCTGTTGTATAACATCCTTTATATCCTAACATATTTTTTTGTTTGCTACAAGGATTGGGTTTTGTACAAAGGAGTTTTTGTTGCAAAAAAGTCACTTTTATAGTAAACTATTCAGATATATAGAAAACATTTGAGAGATATGGAGAGTGATGACCGTATGGACGGCAGTCCAGTGTTAATTGGCTTATTGATTTTTTTGGTATGTTGTTCTGCGTTTTTTTCCGCATCGGAAACGGCGCTGACCTCACTGAGCAGGATTCGTCTGCGGAATATGGTGGAGGAAAATGTAAAAAATGCGGATTTGATTATGCGTCTGCTGGAAGACCCGAACCGCTTGCTGAGTTCCATTTTGGTTGGGAATAACTTAGTAAACAACGGCGCGTCTGCCCTGACAACCACATTGGCAATTCAGATTTTCCGCGGCAATTCCGGCGGAGCGGGGATTGCGACCATTGTGATTACCGTTATCATTCTGATTTTCGGGGAACTTCAGAATTTCGCGGTTGTTATTGAGCAGTTCCGGGTCCATTTCCAGCACATCG
>OHBJ01002982.1_pt1 | contig 11257 bp, 18 predicted proteins | sample 1577241 | NCBI WGS metagenome assembly OHBJ01 (sample SAMEA3541594, study PRJEB24748) | human gut metagenome | biome: human gut; feature: human-associated habitat; material: faeces | place: China | collected 2012
ATGACAAGACGCTCTCCTCCGCGAAGTACAAGATCACCAGCGAGTGGGCGGAGCGATTTGCGGCGGGCAGCATGAGCCGGAAGCGGCGAAACCGGAAAATTTCGCTGGACATGGCAGATCCGTATACGTTCTTCTCTGCCTACGGCGACGGCGGCATGCAGGTATACCGAACGCTGCGGAACGCGCAGGACCGAGAGCACGTGATGCTGATGGAGTTGCGGAACGCGGCGAAAAAGTTTCTGGATGCGGACGTGTATAAAAACCGGGGTGAACGGCACACCTTCACCACCAGCCGTGGTGTGGAGCTGACGCTGACCACCGACCAGATCATGAACCTGTACAATCTGGCGCGGCGCGGTGAACAGGCTATGCACCATCTGACGGTGGGCGGCATTGTGCAGCCGGAGATCCAGCGGAACGGTAAGCTGAAGGCGATCCCGCGCGGGAATGACAACATTCTGCTGACGGAGGAGGACATCAAGGCCATCACCTCTGCGTTGACGCCGAAGCAGGTCAAGGTGGCAAACGGCCTGCAAAAGCTGGCAAGCACCAAACTGGCGGAGTGGGGCAACAACGCCAGTATGCAGGTGTACGGCTATCGGAAGTTCAAGGAAGAACATTATTGGCCCATCAAGGCCGCAAAGGATGCGGTGGCCTCCAGCGTGGAGACGGACGCGGACAACGCACGGTCGATCAAGAACATGGGCAGCGCAAAGGCGCTGACCCCCAACGCCAGCAATGCGCTGGACATCGGCGGCGCGTATGACGTGTTTGCGCAGAACGCCAGTGACATGATCAAGTACGCCACGCTGCTGGCCCCGATGGAAGACATCAACCGGCTGTACAACTACCGGTATCGGGACAGCATGGGCAACCTGACTGGGAAAAACGTGCGGCAGGTGCTGTCCGGCGTGTACGGCGACGCGGCGCAGAGCTACTGGCGGAACCTGATGCGGGACGTGCAGAACGGCATGGTGAAGAACGCCAGCGCCACCACAAGGGCCGTGGAGCGCATCGTGGGCAACACAAAGGGAGCCGCGGTGGGTGCGAACCTGCGCGTGGTCATCCAGCAGCCTACGGCGTACTTCCGCGCGGCGGTGGTGCTGGACCCGGAGAACATGGCGAAGGGCTTGGGCAACGGCGTGACAAAAGGCAACGGATGGGACAAGGCCCGGAAATGGGCGCCCATTGCAGGCATCAAGGACACATCCGGCTTTGACCAGGGCAGCCGGTACACCATCGCACGGGAGGTATACGGGACAGACGGCGGCTTTATGGCGTGGCTGAACGACAAGAGTATGTCGCTGGCCGGTAAAGCCGACGCGGTGACGTGGGGCAAGATCTGGAACGCCTGCGAATGGCAGGTGGCGGCGGACACAAGCCTGGAGGTTGGCAGCGACGCCTACTATCAGCAGGTGGCGGCGGTGTTCACGGACGTCATCGACCAGACGCAGGTGGTTGACGGCATTATGCAGCGGACGCAGATCATGCGGGACAGCGACGCGCTGACGCGGCAGGCCACGTCCTTTATGGGTGAGCCGCTGAAGAGCCTGAACATCCTGATGCGGTCCTACGACGCATGGGTGTATGAAACGAACCCGCAGAAGCGCAGCAAGGCGCTGAAGCAGCTGAAGCGGGCCGTTGGGGCGCTGCTGGTGACGGACGTGGTGAATGCGCTGGCGCAGTCCATCGTGGACGGCCTGCGAGACGATGACAAAGACAAGAAGTACTGGGAGCGCGTTTTGGAGGCATTTACCGGCATTACAGGGGAGGAAAATGACTTTGGCGAGGCTATCAAGAACATTGCGCTGCAGGGCAATGTGAAGGGCAACATTACGCTGGTGGGCCGTATCCCCTACGCAAAAGACATCATCTCCATCCTGCAGGGCTACACCGTAGACCGCATGGACGCCGGTGCGGTGGACGACATCGTGAAGGCCACCAAGTCCATGATCTCCAGCGCCAACGGGGAGGGTAAAAAAACGGTAGCATACAACGGCAAGCAGTTTCTGACTGTGGTTAGCAAGATCTTCGGCGTTAGCGTGGCAAACTTAGGGCGGGATACCTGGGCCATCGCCAGGAGCATTGCCAGCGAGACCGGGAATATACGGGTGATGTTTGAAATGGAAAAGGCCATCTACCGTATGGACAAGAGCGCCGGGAACCGAAAAACCTGGTGCGCACTGCTGTACCGTGCGCAGAAGGAGAACGACACAGAGACGGCGCGTTTAATCTATAAGGAAATGCTGGAGCATGGCTACGAGGAGAAGGACGTGCGACAGGGCGTCGAGGCGATTATGAAAACGGAGCAGAAGGTAAAATCTGTGGATGATCTGAAAAACCGGTGGCGAGCACCGTAAATAAAGGAAAGGAGCAACGGGCGATAGGGCAACCATCCTATGGCACCATCCCGCCGCAAGGCGATCCGCAAGCCTGCGTAACGCAGGATGAATCAGGAGCACCGTGAAATACGGGCTATGCTGCATAGCATGGCACCCAAGAGAGCTATCGCGTGGATCCAATCTTTTGACTTGCCGCAGGAGGAGGCACAGTGTATCGCGGAATGCGACGTGCGGGGACGAAGCTGCGTGGAGCAGGCGTTCCGTATGAACGTATCCGTTGACGGCGTAAAGCGCCGCCGCCGTACCGCGTACCAAAAAATGGCCGACGGCCTGAGAGCAGAAAAAAGACACACCGTGTAGGTGTGTCTTTTTTTGTGTCCACGCACTTTTTCGCCCTTTTCTTGACGCTTTTTCCGGCAATATCTGCCGTATGCTGGCAGTAAAGAGAGGTGGTCGTGATGTTTGTATGGTATAACCCGAATCCCTCCGGCAAGAACGTGGGAGACTGTCCTGTTCGCGCGATCTGCCGCGCCACGGGGCAGGGCTGGCATGAGACGTATGTGCAGCTTTGTATGCAGGGCCTGGCACTTGCGGATATGCCCAGCGCCAACACCGTGTGGGGCGCGTATCTCAAGAAGCTGGGCTTTACACGGCATATTATCCCGGATGACTGTTCGGACAGCTATTCCGTGAGTGATTTTGCAATGGATCACCCGCGTGGTACATATCTGCTGGCGCTGGTGTCCCATGTGGTGTGCGTGATAGACGGAGACTGGCACGACACATGGGATTCCGGAGCCGAAACACCCTTGTATTACTGGGAAAGGACGGATGAAGCATGAACTATCCATACTACGGAAACCCCTATATGCCGCCGATGCAGGACAACCTCGCCCAGCTGAGGCAGCAGCAGATGCAGGCCATCCCGCCGATGCCGCAAAATCCTCTGCCGCAGAGCGGCGTGCAGTGGGTATCCGGCGAACAGGAGGCAAGAAGCTGGATGGTCGCTCCCAATGCGGCGGTTGCGCTGTGGGATTCGACGGCTCCCACGGTGTATCTGAAACAGGCCGATGCAAGCGGCAAGCCGACGCTCAAGGTGTATGACCTTGTGGAGCGGCTTGCAAGCGCTCCTGACACGCAGAAAGCGCCCGCTGCGGAATATGTGACCCGTAAGGAGTTCGACGCGCTGGCGGCGCTTGTGAGCGAAATGAAGGGCAAGAAGCGCAAGGAGGAAAAGAGCGATGAATAATCCGTTTTTCGGTGCAATGGGCGGCGGCAACGGCTTTATGCAGATGGTGCAGCAGTTCAAGCAGTTCAAGGCGAATTTCCAAGGTGACCCAAAAGCAGAGGTGGAAAAGCTATTGCAAAGCGGCAAGCTCACGCAGCAGCAGTTGAACCAGCTCCAGCAGATGGCGAAGCAATTTCAAAGTCTGATGGAATAAGCAAAACATAAGACGAAACGTAAGACGAAACGTAAGACGAAACGTAACTTGTTTCTTGATCGTGGCCGCGATTCAGATAAATTACATCAATAAAAAGGAGTGATACTATGTCTCTTTCCGAGGGTATGCCCACCATGACCATGCCTGTGACCCCTGCCAATGGCAGCGGTAACGGCTTTGGCTTTGGCGGTGACGGCGCGTGGTTCCTCATCATCCTGTTCCTGTTCGCGTTCTGCGGCTGGGGCGGCAACGGCTGGGGCAACAGCGGCAATTCCGGCGGCGTGGTGGACGGCTATGTGCTGGCCTCTGACTTCTCCAACATCGAGCGCAAGATGGATATCATCAACGGCGGGCTGTGCGACGGCTTCTATGCTGTGAACAACACGCTGTTGACCGGATTCGGCAATGCCGAGCTGTCCCGCGCCAACCAGCAAGCCGCACTGATGCAGCAGCTCAGCGCTATGCAGATGCAGGCGGCAAACTGCTGCTGCGAGAACAGAGCCGCCATTGCGCAGGTGCGCTATGACATGGCGACGCAGGCGTGTGACACGCGGAACACCGTGCAGAACGCCACCCGCGACATCGTGGAGAACCAGAACGCCAACAGCCGCGCCATCCTGGACTTCCTGACCAACTCCAAGATGCGCGATCTGGAGAGCGCAAATCAGGAGCTGCGTCTGGCCGCGTCTCAGGCTGCGCAGAACAACTACCTGATCTCCCAGCTGCGGCCTACGCCCATCCCGGCGTATGCATCCTGCAACCCGTGGGCTGGCAGCTACACAGGCTGCTCCGGCTGCTGACAACTGCATAGAAATCTATTTCCAAAACGGAAATTGTTCAGCTCCGGGCTGATATTGAAAGGCGGCGGGGCAATAGCTCCGCCGTCTGCATTTTGAAAGGAGTGAGTATTTTGGCTGAATACGTAAATACCAACATTGTTACCGTACCTGCCGGACAGAATGTGCCTCTGACGGAAACTGCCGTTGCGGGCAAGTCCTGCATCGTACACCGCGAGGGCAGCGGGCAGGTGTTCTTGCGTGGCCTGACAAACCAGTGCAAGGCGCGGTTCCGCGTGTCCTTCGGCGGAAACATTGCCATCCCCACCGGTGGCACGGTGGGCGCAATCTCCGCCGCGCTGGCTATTAACGGTGAGCCGCTGACCAGCGCCGTGGCGACAGTAACGCCCGCCGCCGTGGAGAACTATTTCAACATCTATGTCGCTGCCAACGTGGACGTGCCGAAGGGCTGCTGCGTAACGGTAGCGATGGAGAACACCAGCGCTCAGGCGATCAGCTTTGCCAATAGCAACATGATCGTGGAGCGCGTCTGCTGAAAGGAGGGGCAACATGAACATGAAGGAGCTTTTCGGTATCCGAGAGATGCTGTGCGAAGAGCTGTCTGAGTTTTCCGGCCAGCGGGAGCTGAGCGCTGCGGAACTGGACGCCATCCACAAGCTCGCATCGTCCATCAAGAACATTGACAAAATTGCCATGTTTGAAAGCGGCGACTACAGCCGCGATGATGGGTACTCCCGCGATGACGGCTATTCCCGCGACTGGTCTTCCGGGCGCACCGCCTACAACAGAGGCAGCTCGTATCGGCGCAAGAGGGATTCTATGGGCCGGTACAGCCGCGATGATGGCAAGGCAAAGGATCTGATCGAGCGCATGATGCAGGACACCGACGATCCCAACGTAAAGGAAGCGCTGCGGCAGGCAATGCACGTTGTTGAGAACGGGTAACGTTGCTTACACGTTACTTACAAACGTGTTTTGGAGGAAATAAGAAAATCCCTGTAACCGTTGCGGTTACAGGGATTTTTGTGGTGGAGACTGCTGGACTCGAACCAGTGACCTCCTGCGTGTGAAATATGGACAACGGAATTTTACAACGTTTGTGTGTGTTTTTCACGGCGTTTTGATAATGTTTCATGGAAAACAAAAACATAAATCCGCGTTAAGCTGCGTTAGGCTTTTTCGGTTACTTACAAATTACTTGCAGATTCAACGGCGGAGATGAGCTTTTCCGCGTCTGCATGGATGTAAATATCCGCCGTTGTGGAGAAGCTTGCGTGACCAATGATTTTCTGCAAAATCTCTTGCTGGATGCCTGCATTTCTTGCCCACGTTGCGTAAGTGTGGCGCGTGGCGTGGGGCGTGTGCTTTGGGATACCGAGCTTTTCCAGCAGGGGGTAAAAATCACGGGTGCGGTAATTGGCGGGGATGCGCTGCCCATCGTAGCCGGAAATGAGCAGGTCGCCGGTGGCGCGGGAGGCGAAGTATGCAAAATACTTCCTACCCTCCGGGCGGATGGGAATAACGCGGTCTTTACCGGCCTTTGTCTTTTCTCCGCCGATAACATATGTCTCGTGGTAATCCGCCAGCGGCAGGGAAAACAATTCGCCGATGCGCATACCGGTGTAAATCAGCATGAGGGCGATTTTGGCGGCGTCTGAGCCGTCTTTTTCCAATAGCGCGATCTCGTCATCTGTAAAGATGGCTTTTTCTTTTTTGACCTGCTGGGGCAGCTTGACATATTTGGCAAAGTCGGTGGTGGCGATCTCCTCACGGACAGCCCAGCGGGCCATCTGGGTCATGAGCTGCTTGTATTTGGACAGCGTGGAGTTGGACTTTGCCATGTTGCTGTCGATGATGGCTTGAAAGTCCTTTGTGCGCAGGTCACGGAATTTCTTATTGTGCAGCGGCGCACATACGGCGTAGGCTCTGTCATAGGATTCTACGCCCTTCTCCCCTATCTCCCGATAGTGTTCGGCTTTCCATTCGGTGAACACTTCGGAAAAGGTCATATTGAACTTTTCCTCCAGCGGACGGCCTGCCAGCCGATCCAGTGCGGCCAGCGCGTCCGTCTTCCGCTCGTAGTACCCGATATACACGCCGTCTTTTGCGGCGACCCAAGGCCGAGACCGCCGCCCACCCAGCTTATACACCGTGCCGGACCCGTTAGGGCGTTTCAGCGCCTTGCGGGAGGCCGTGACCTGCTTTTTCCCGCAGATATGGCAATAAACGGCATTCGGGACCAGTTGGACGCCGCATTTAATACAAGTAGGCATGGGGCCACCTCACAAAAACAAACCAGTAATCTTGTAAAAAACGTCTATTGAAACCAGAAATCTTGAGATGTAAAATGTTCACACAAATTAGAACATATGTTTTATTCGCCTGGAAGCGGCGCATTTTTCTTGCTGTACTGCAAGGCCACAATTAAAACGGATGCAAGGATGCCAATGCCGACGGCGAGGAGAATGATAACGGCCCACGCAAAAACACCGGCTTCTCCGCCGTGTATAAGGCCCGCCCCAGGCACGGTGTAGTCAAAGGCAACGTAACCGGCCACGACGGCCATAAGAACGGCACACAGCAGCGTAAGGCCGTACAGAGCGAACTTTGTATGTTTCTCCTTCCGGCGCTGGAGGTCGATAGTAGAGACCATCTGCTCCATGCTGCCCTCCAGATGGGCGATCTTCAATTCGTTTTCGTGGTCATGCTGCATCTGGTGCAGCTTCTCTTCCGGTGACAGCACTTCGGTTATGCCGAAATATCTGTCCAGAGAAACGCCCAGCGCCGCGCAAATCGCACCGGCGTTGTAGACGTTTGGCGCTTTAGATTTGGCGGCGAAAAAATTGCCAATAGTAGAAATCGGGATGCCGGTTTTGTCAGACAGGTCTTGAATGGTCATGTTTTGTCGATTGCGGGATTCTCTGCACAGTTCCTTCAACGAATCTTCCATGTCCTCCCCTTTTCTCCTTACGGGCGGTCGATCCCCGAATGTCGGTTTGTCGGAAAACGTCGAGTTTTCGGTTAATCCCTTTCGGGCGTTGACCTACCCATCTTATTCCTGCTACGTTGGACGCGCAGCAGGTGCGCGTGATGGTTGGTGTGTCTGCTGTAAGCCCCCGTCGCCGTTGCGGAGGCGGCGGGGGCGCTTTGACCGGGAAGTTTCATTTTTTTATCTCTGATTGCTCAAGTTTTCCTCTTTTTTTCAAGATAGAAAACCCAATCGTTTTTAATAGCCAATACTTGGCTATTCCCCATACAATAGAGACTAAAATCAAACATACGGTATCGATTTCTTGATTAGAGTTAAAGCCTGACGTGAATATAGAAAACGCGGAATACACGGCAAAAACAATGCAAAGCTTTTTATACCATGAACCAGACGTTGGTTTCTTAACGACCGCTGCGATTATCCACGGGATAGCTTCGAGCACAATGAACGGCAATAACCCCGCAAGTATCACTAAAAGCACGACTTCACCCCCTTTCAGACAACATTATACAAACTGCACGGAATGTAAACAAGTTGAGAAAATAAATTTGGATATATAGCCAAATGCGGAGCAAAAAACTATACAATTTGACAAAGGAGAGGAAAAGAAAATGGACAAGACATACACACGGGAAAGCTATTTGGCGGAAATGGAAGCAGCAAAAGACCTGCCGGAGTGTGAAAGATTTCATGCATACGCGAAAATCAACGATGCATTAAACCGGCAACTGTTCCCCGACTGGGACGCGCAAAAAGCGCGTATGGTCAAGATTGAGGATCTTCCTGTTGAGGGATGCGAGTTGACTTACGGTGAGCTATGTCGAAAACAACATATTGATTGGCGTACAGGGGCACCAATCCATGACGGAGAGAATCTGGACTAACGCAGAACACAGACGCGATCCGCAAAAGTTCCTTGTCTGTTGGCTGCTCAATGCCAAAGATCATCATGTCTGCTTTGGTAATGTCACAACCGGCAATATCAGCTAAAACCGCAGGCGGTACATCGTATTGCGCCGCCAAGATAGAAATGGGGTCTGGTGTCCGGATCATTTTTGTGGTTCTATCTACATAATCGCGCTTGCTTTCGGAAACGGAAGCAGGCGCTTTTTCATTCCCAGCGAGTTCATCAACAGTTACTTCGAGTGCTACAGCAACGGCATAAAGGCGGTCATACGGTGGCCAATTTTTTGCGGTTTCCCATCCGGCAATTACACCGTTTCCAAACCCCAGTTTTTTTTCAAGCGCGGCTAAAGTCGTTCCTTTCTCTTTGCACAAAGCGCGAATGTTGTTTACGGGAAAAGGCATAGAAAAAACCTCCTAAAAATAGAAAATATCCTATTGACAATTAGGAAAACGCCTATTATAATTAGACGCATGGAGGGCGCAAAGACGAAGCGCCCCCTGCAAAACAGGCGGTTAGCAATAGTCTAAATTAGTGGTGGTACATCTATTTTAGACTATTTCCTAACCGCTGTCAAGAATAAAGGCATTGGGAGGAGGATTTCTTTGGTTTACGAAAATATCAAACGGTTGTGCGAGGAGCGGCACACCAGCATTTTTGCCGTGGAAAAGGCCTGCTGCATCGGCAACGGTACGCTGGGCGGCTATGCGGACGGTGTGCGGCTCCCCAGCGCAAAGACGTTGAAAAAGCTGTCCGAGTTCTTCGGCGTGAGCGTTGATGACTTACTGAAGGAGAACAAATGAGCAGGATGCAGGATACCGGCAACCGCATAAAGGCTGCGCGGGAGGCAAAAGGGTTCTCGCAAGAAGAACTTGGACGAGCTTGCGGTGTCACAAAGCAAACCATCTATAAGTACGAGAAAGGCATTGTTACAAATATTTCCCTTGGGGTGCTGGAGGCACTTGCCGGTGCGCTTTGTGTTTCTCCCATATATCTTGCGGGTTGGGAGGACGAGCAGGAAGCCCAGAGGTGACGGAGGCGCGAAATGGAAATAAAAGACGTTATAAAAACAAGGAGGAGAAAGAAATGAGCAGAGACGAGTACAGGGCGCTGGAAAGCGTTTTCCTGGCACGGACGGACGCACTGTGCGAGAACAAAAGCCCGCTGGAGTGCGATTGCCCCTCCTGCCCCTGCAAAAAGCTGTGCGACACGCTGTGCGCGGCGGTGGACGGAGGTGCGCTGAAATGAGCAGGATCGCAACGCTGACGCCGCAGGACGCGGCGCAGTACCTGCGGGATCGCGGGTTGAGCATATCGCCGGATACGCTGCGGCAGGGCATCAAGCAGGGGGTGTATCCCTTCGGGATCGTGATCGAGATGGAGCGAAGCCCTGTGTTCCAGATCTTCAAGAAGCAGCTGGACGCATGGATCGCGGAAAGGACGGTGGAGGAATGAGCGCGTTTGCATGGGCGCTGGCGTTTATCGGCGCGGCGTGGCTGAGCTGGGCCATCGTCAAGGGCGTGGAGGCGCTGGGACGATGAGAGAGCGGAACAGGCGGGCGCGGGAGTATTCCCAGCGCTGCTGGGAGCGTCGGTGGAACAGGCGGCTCTGGGTCCTCAACGCTTTGATGATCCTGCTGATCATCGGAATCCTCCTCTGGGCGCTGACGCTGCCGGAGGAACAGGAGCCGGAGGACGCACCCCCTCCCCTGCCCGCTGCGGTGCAGGCGGCGGTGCTGTCCGCCGCGAAGCCGCCGGAGAATCTGCTGGTATGCGACATCACCGGTTATTGCGCGTGCTGCACGCCCTATGCCCACATCAACCGCAACGAGGCAGGGCAGGTGTTGACGGCCTCCGGACGGTGGGTGACCATCGGCGAGGCGGTGGCAGTTGACCCGGACATTATCCCGCTGGGCAGCACCGTGACCATCGGCGGGAAAACGTATATCGCCGCCGATACCGGCGTGTACGGCTACACGGTGGACGTGCTGATGACCCACGAGGAGGCGGCGCAGGCCGGTGTGGCGAAAGCAATGGTGCAGTGGGAATGGTAGGTCTGACGAACAGAGTGGGCACGCCCTGCAAGGACTGCCGGAGCAGACACCCGAAGTGCCACGGACAGTGCGAGGAGTACGCGGCGTATCTGGAGGACATCAAGGCTGACAAGGCCAAGCGCTACGCGGCGTACAGCGAGATCGACTTTTACAGCATGAACAACGCAAGGCGCGAGAGGGCCAAAATGGTGAGAAAAAGAAAGAGGGAAGGACGATGAACCGATTGAAGGAACGGCGGCTGGAGCTGGGACTGACGCAGGAGGCGGTCAGCGGAGTGCTGAAGCTGGTGGATCCCCGTATCGACACCTGCATGGTGAGCCGGTTTGAAAACGGCGTGTGTCTGCCCACGGAGGAGGTGCTGACGGCGCTGGAGGCGGCACTGCGTACCAGCAGGGCATATCTGTACGGCGACGAGGACAAGGCCGACATCCCCCAGCGGACGGCGGAAACGGAGCGCATTGCGGCGCTGATCCCCCACGGGCGGCGAAACGCCATCAGCCGTGCGGAGCTGGCGGCGGCGATGCAGACCTCTGACCGGATGATGCGCAAGGCCGTCAGCGAAGCCAAGCGGCAGGGCGTGATGATCTGCAACGACGGCGAGGGATACTACCAGACGGAGGAGCTGGGAGACCTGTACCGGCAGTACAGGCGGGACACGGCGCGGGCCATGTCCATCCTCAAGGCCAGAAAGCCGATGCGGGACGTGCTGAAAGCGGCGGGTCGACCGGTAT
>OHBJ01002985.1_pt1 | contig 11255 bp, 11 predicted proteins | sample 1577241 | NCBI WGS metagenome assembly OHBJ01 (sample SAMEA3541594, study PRJEB24748) | human gut metagenome | biome: human gut; feature: human-associated habitat; material: faeces | place: China | collected 2012
CGGGCGGCGATACCCGCACCCTCATCCTCTGCAAAAAGATTTCGCAAACTCCGACTGCCTACCCCAGAAACGGCGGAAAAATTGCGAAAAGTCCGCTGAAATAACGGAGCATCGAATAGAAAATGCAAGACCCTGCCGAACGAATCTTCTGGCAGGGTCTTTTATTTTCTGGTAAACTGGGGGTGTAAGCAGCTGACTTTTCCACGTTTTCCCGGGAAAGGGTGGAAAACCATGACGATTCCAGACGAAAAGGGGCGGTATCATGTTTGAGAGAAAGAAATATGCCGGAAAAATCTACGCTCTCCCGATCGAGAGCATCCAGCCGTCGCCATTTCAGGCGCGGACGAATTTCAACGAGCAGGAGCTTGCGGGGCTTGCGGCCAGCATCCGGGAGAATGGCTTACTGCAGCCGATAGCCGTGCGCAAAAAAGAAGACGGCTATGAGCTGGTGGCGGGGGAGCGGCGCCTCCGCGCCTGCAAGATGGCAAAGATGCATGCCGCAGGCGGACGACGGCTCCGCCGCCTGCTCAGCCACGCAGGCTTCGCAAAAAACGGAGAGACCACCCACCGGCAGTCTCCCCGTTTTATATTACATGCTTTCCAGTATCTCGCGGATCGCTTCCTCTACCTGCTGTACTTCCTCTCGGAACTGCCGTGCGGGCACCCGCACCGCACCGTGCCCCAGTATGATGATCTGCTCCAGCCCGTCGGAGGTCGCCACCCGCACCCGATGCTGCTTCGCCAGAGTGTGCGTCACCTTTTCGATATACATATCGGCAGTCTCGGCTTCCTTGGTATATATCACGCTGATGCCATGGTACCGTTCCATGCTGCCGGGATTGCCCTTTACCTTGTAGGCGTCAAAGACAAGGATCAGCTCGCAGCGCCGGTAGCCCTGATAATTACACAGAATTTGAATAAGCCGGTGGCGTGCAGCGTCCAGGTCGGTCCTTGCCAGCTCATTCAGGTCGTCCCACGCAAAGATGATATTGTAGCCGTCCACCAACAGATATTCGGGCCCATCTGGCACAGCGGCTGCCTTCGCCGGCTTGGATTCGGAACGCTGCGGCTTTGGGGTATGCAGCGCCTCGACACTTTTCCGCTTAATGGGGCCATAGGTCATCTCAAAAATACGGAGCAATTCTTTGTCCTGCAAAAGCGAGCCGCGATAGGCATCGCTCCGTTGCCGGTTGACCGGCGGTTCCGGCGGCTCCTCCTCGCTTTTCAGTGCATCGGTCCGGATATGAGCCATCTGCGGCACCTCGTCCCAGCGTACGGAGTGTCCCGCCCCATGGCTGCAAAATACCGAATTCGCCGTATTTTCAAGGTCTGCATCACAGTCATAGCTACAGGCAGCAATCACCGTTTCAGGGTGCCGGCAGGGCGCATAGCCGTCCGGCTCCCATGTCAGATGTCCCCGACCGCGGGTGTACCGCAGCACCTCTGCGGGATAGTCCCGCAGCGCCGAAAGCGCCGCCGTTCCCCGCAGAAGGGCGGTTTCTGCTACCATATCGGGCGGCTCCGTCACCGCCTCCCGCTGCTGCAGATCATTCAGCGCCCGTCCGAGCTGCTCTGCCGGAACGGTCAGCGTAAAACGGCACTGCGGCTCCAGCAGGATACTTTCCGCCGAGCGCAGTCCCTGCCGCACCGCACGGTAGGTCGCCTCCCGAAAGTCTCCGCCCTCGGTGTGCTTCTGGTGGGCGCGTCCGGCAATCAGCGTCAGCTTCATATCGGTGATGGGGGAGCCGGTCAGCACCCCCTTGTGGGACTTTTCGGTCAGATGGGTCAAAATCAGCCGCTGCCAGTTCAGATCAAGCTTATCAGCGGGGCAGTCAGCGGCAAATTGCAGTCCGCTTCCGCGCGGCAGCGGCTCCATCAGCAGATGCACCTCGGCATAGTGACGCAGCGGCTCATAGTGCCCGATGCCCTCCACCGGTGCGGCAATGGTCTCCTTATAAAGAATGCTCCCTTCCTCAAAGCCGATGGCAAGTCCAAAGCGCTCCAGCGCCACACTCTGCAAAATTTCCCGTTGAATGTCTCCCATCAGCCGCACCCGGATCTCCCGCTTCTGCTCCTCCCACTCCGGACGGAGCTGTGGGTCCTCCTGCTCCAGCTGCTGCAGCTGCCGAAGCACTGTGTGGGGGTCGGCGCCCTCCGGCAGTGTCAGCCGGCAGCTTACCACCGGCTCCAGCAGCGGGGCACTGCCGTTTGCCGCAGCGCCCAGTCCTTCTCCGGCATAGCTGCGGCTCAGCCCCGTCACAGCGGCAACGGTTCCGGCAGACGCCTCCTCTGCCGTTTGATACTTAGCGCCGTTATACAGTCTTATCTGGGTGATTTTTTCCCCGTCCGGCAGCGCCATGCGCACCTTTAGCACGCCGCCGGTCACCTTCAGGTGGGTCAGCCGGTTCCCTTGCGGGTCGGTCGAAATTTTATACACCTGCGCCGCAAAGTCCGGCAGATAGGCGGGGGCAAGGGTCAGAGTGTCCAGTCCACTCAGCAGCTCGGCAATACCCTGCTGACGCAGCGCCGCTCCAAACCAACAGGGGAACAGCTCCCGCCGGGCAATGGCTGCGGCAAGGCTTTCTTCGGCCAGTCTGCCGTTTTCCAGATACTCCTGCATCAGCCGTTCATCGCACAGCGCCAGCGTTTCCTCCTCGGCATCGTGGGGCAGACAGGCAGGGGAGAGCTTTCGCTGCAGCTCTGCCAGCACCGCTGCGCGGTCAACATCAGGCAGGTCGGTCTTGTTTATAAAAATCATCGTCGGGATACGATAACGCTCCAGCAGATTCCACAGCGTTTCGGTGTGGGCTTGCACCCCGTCCGTCCCGCTGATGATCAGCACCGCATAGTCCAGCACCGCCAGTGTCCGTTCCGTTTCCGCCCCAAAGTCCGCGTGCCCCGGTGTATCCAGCAGCGTCAGGGTGGTATGGGGCAGCGTCAGCCGCGCTTCCTTGGCAAAAATGGTGATGCCCCGGCTGCGCTCCAATGCATGGGTGTCCAAAAAGGCGTCACCGTGGTCCACCCGCCCTACCTGCCGCAGCACACCGGCGGCGAACAGCATTGCTTCGGTCAGAGTGGTTTTTCCGCTGTCCACGTGCGCCACCAGCCCCAGCGTAATATTTTTCTGCGGCACGGGAATTCCCCCTTTTTTTCATTTTCTGACCTTTATTATCCCATGCTTTCGGTCAAATTGCAATCGTTCCCCACTCACAGGCAAAGATAAAAGACGGAGAAAATCCGCCCGCTGCAAAAAAATCAGATTTCCTGTTGACAATAATACATGAGCGTGCTATCATATGAACAACAAAACATATGAACGGAGGTCGAAATGATGCCCAAGCATGATCACACCGCACTGCTGCAAACGGTGCGACGGGAGCTTCCGTCTGAGGAACTGCTCTGCGATCTCTCGGATCTCTTCAAGGTATTTGGTGATACCACACGAATGAGGATCCTGTATTCACTGTTCGAAAGCGAGCTGTGTGTCTGCGCCATCGCCGAATTGCTGGGAATGACGCAATCCGCCATCTCCCATCAACTCAAGGTTTTGAGGGATAATAAGCTTGTTGCCTCCCGTCGCGCAGGCAAAACCATCTATTATTCTTTGGCAGACGATCATGTCCGCACCATCATCGGGCAGGGCTTTGAGCACCTGACCGAGCACGATCACCACGAAGCCTGTCAACACAATATTTCCAAGGAGGAATCATAACATGAAAAAGACCTATATGCTGGAGGATTTGGACTGCGCCAACTGTGCCGCAAAAATGGAGGAAGCCATCTCCAAGATAGACGGCGTGACCTACGCTCGCGTCAGCTACCTTGCGCAAAAGCTCACGCTGGAGGCTGATGATGCCCGCTACGACGACATTTTGGCAGAGGTGGTAAAGACCTGCAAGCGTGTCGAGCCGGACTGCCATATTTTCCTGAAGTAATTTGATTCGGCTTACAACCGTATTCTTTTACCCATGCGTTACCCGCGCCGAAAAGGGGAAAGGGGATTATCAAAATGACGAGAAAACAGAAAAAACATCTGTTGCGCATCATTGCTGCGGCGGTGCTGTTGGCGCTGGTGTGGTTTGTTCTTCCGCTGCAGGGCGTCTGGCAGCTTCTTGCATACTGTGTGCCGTACCTCATCGTCGGCTGGGACGTTCTGTGGGGCGCTCTTCGCAAGATTTTACACGGAGAACTGCTCGATGAGGAATTTCTCATGTCCATCGCCACCATCGGCGCCTTTATACTGGGCGACTATCGGGAAGCGGTTGCCGTTATGCTGTTCTACCAGATCGGCGAATGGTTTCAGGGCGTTGCGGTCGGCAAGACCCGCCGCAATATCACCCAGCTCATGGATCTTCGTCCCGACTATGCCAACGTCCTGCGGGAGGGCATCGAGGAAAAGGTAGACCCCGAGGAGGTGGAGGTAGGCGAAACCATTATCGTCCGTCCCGGCGAAAAGATTCCGTTGGACGGCGTGATCCTTGAGGGCGCCACCGCCGTGAACGCCGCTGCCCTGACCGGCGAAAGCCTGCCGCAGGATAAATCGGCGGGTGATGCCGTTGTCAGCGGAACGGTGAATCTCACCGGTGTCATCACGGTCAGAACTCAAAGTGCTTACGGCGAATCCACCGCCGCTAAGATCTTGGAGCTGGTGGAAAATGCCGCCGATCAAAAAGCAAAGGTCGAGGGCTTTATCACCCGCTTTGCCCACTGGTATACCCCCTGCGTCGTGGCAGGTGCAGCCCTGCTTGCCGTTCTTCCGCCCTTGTTGTTCTCCCAACAGTGGAGCGTCTGGGTAGAGCGTGCTTTGGTATTTCTGGTTGTTTCCTGTCCCTGCGCATTGGTTGTCAGCGTGCCGCTTACCTTCTTTGGCGGAATCGGCGGCGCTTCCCGCTGCGGAATTCTTGTAAAGGGCGCCGGTTATATGGAGACCCTTGCCAAGGCAAAGACCGTTGTGTTCGATAAGACCGGCACCCTCACCAAAGGCAGCTTCACCGTGACCCACATCGTTCCCGCTGTCGGGACAAAGGAGGAGCTGCTGGCGACCGCTGCAGCGGCGGAGAGCTTTTCCCATCACCCCATCGCGCAGTCGGTGGTCGCCGCCTACGGCAAGCCTGTCGAAAAAGAAATCGAGGACGCCAAGGACCACACCGGACGCGGCATCGAAGCCGTCATTGACGGGAAACATATCTTTGCCGGCAACGAGCGTTTGATGAACGAGATCGGTGTCACTCCCGCCGCCGTTACCGAGGTCGGCACCGTCATTCACATGGCGTCAGATCAGGATTATCTCGGCTATCTGGTCATTGCCGATACCCCGAAGCCCGACGCAGCGGAGGCGATCCGATCCCTTAAGGCGGATGGTATCGAAAAGACCGTCATGCTTACCGGTGATAAGACCGCTGTGGCGCAGGCAGTCGCCGAGGAACTGGGACTGGACGAATACCGTGCCGAGCTGCTGCCCGCCGATAAGGTCTCGGCGGTGGAGGAAATGCTGAAAACCGGTTCTCCGCTGGTGTTCGTCGGGGACGGCATCAACGATGCACCGGTCCTTGCCCGCGCCGATGTCGGTGTGGCAATGGGCGCCTTGGGCAGCGATGCCGCCATCGAGGCGGCGGATATCGTCCTGATGGACGACGCCCCCGGCAAGCTGGCGCTTGCGGTACGCCTTTCCCGCCGCACCATGAAGATCGTCTGGCAGAATGTCATCTTTGCGCTGGCAGTCAAGGCGATCGTACTGGTCATGGGCGCCACCGGCGATGCCAATATGTGGGTCGCCGTCTTTGCCGATGTCGGCGTGCTGGTGCTGGCGATCCTCAATGCCATGCGGGCACTGCTGGTTCCCCGTTACGAAACCGCAGCCCTTACATAGGGCGTTCACATTGTTCTTTTTGGGCGGTCTGCTTTTTGCAGACCGCCCTTTCCGCGCTTGCACGCCGAAGGGGAACGTGCTAAAATTTTCTTATTCTTATTTACTGTTTGGGGAGGTTTCCTGATGCGTCAGATCACCGAAGCGCTATTTTCCATGCAGGACGAAAAATACCGTGCATTTCACGGGGCACTCATGCCCACCGTCGAGAGAGAACGGATTATCGGGGTGCGAATGCCGGCACTGCGCCGCTATGCAGCGGCGCTGGCAAAAAAACCGGAGGCAGCGCTTTTTTTGCTGGAGCTGCCCCATACTTACTACGAGGAAAATAATCTCCATGCGCTGCTTTTGATGCGGGAAAAGGACTTTGATGTCCTGATGCCGCAGTTAGAGCGCTTTTTGCCGGAAATTGATAACTGGGCGACCTGCGACCTTTTTAAGCCCGCCTGCTTTGCCCGGAACCGCAAAAGACTGCTGCCGTATCTTTCTGAATGGCTTCGCTCCGACCGTCCCTACACCGTCCGCTTTGCCATCGAAATGCTGATGACCCACTATCTCAGGGAGGACTTTTCCCCCGAATATCCGGCGTGGGTGGCGGCGGTGTCAAGCGAGCACTACTATGTGCGCATGATGCAGGCATGGTACTTTGCCACGGCACTGGCGTTCCGTTATGAGGAGCTGCTGCCCTATCTCACGCAGGAACGCCTCTCTCCGTGGGTGCGGCAAAAAACCATTCAAAAGGCGGTGGAAAGCCTTCGGCTCTCTCCTGCGCAAAAGGAGGAACTGAAAGCACTGCGCCGCGAAGCCCCACCCCGGAATACCTCCTGCTCCGGATAGATTTGCCTTTTTCGGCAGGCTGTGGTAAAATGACCAAAACCTACCGAAAGGGAGAAATGTATGCTGAAAAAAATCATTGCGATGCTGCTGGCAGTCACGCTGGTTCTGCTGACTGCCTGCGGTACCCCCCGATATGATCTTTCTGCGGTATTTGCCGCAGCAGAGACGGAGCGCGCCGAATGGCTTGCCGATCCGGATAACGCAGTACTGTGGGAAAAGCTGGGGCTGTCCGGCTCAGTTGTCTCCGCCGGAGACCCCACCGCCATGACCATCGGGACGCAGCGGTGGCTGCTGCAGCCCGCCACAGTAAACGGCGAAGCCGTCACCCTTTGCTTCTGCTTAAATGAGCAGGATCGTCCGCTCTTGGATCTGCGGGCGTCCTTCGGCTTGAATGCCCTGTCGCCGGAGGAATGGGATGCCTGTGAGGATCTCTTTACCGTGCGGGTATGGGCGACCCTTGGCGGCGAGCTGCCGGAGACCTACCTTTCCGGCGAGGCAGAGGGGCTGACCCGCTATGCCGTTCAGCTTACCGACCCCGCCACCGGCAAAACGGTAACTGCCGTTGCCGCCGACAGCGAGCTGCAGCAGCAGCTTGCCGATGGAGAGCGCCATGCCCTTTGCCTGCGGCTGCGTGCCATGCAGCAGGGGGAACCGCTTCTGCGGGTCGTTACGGTGCTGTGTCAGGGCTGGCTGGAGCCGCAGTCGGCGCTGCGGGCACAGTCGGAACAGCTTTTGTGGGCGGCGCGCCACGGCGAGAATGAAACGCTCCGGCTGCTGCTTACCGATGAAAACATCACCGTCACCGACCGCAACGGTGATGGGCTGCTGTTTGCCGCCTTGCAAAGCGGCAATGCCGAAACGGTGGAGCAGGTGGCAAAAGCCGGCGCCACTGATGAAAACCACAATCTCTACTGGGTCGATCCCGCCACTCTTACCGTCACCGAGCAGCAGGATTGGCAGCTTTTGCTGGCATCGCGGGAGCAGCAGAAAGCCGATACCGGCTGTACGGCGCCCACCATTGCCTATTACTACACCGCCGCCGCTGATGCCGAGCGCCTTTCCCTTTACCTTTCACATTTCCGCCTGAAGGCGGAGGCTTCCGTACTTTCCGAGGCGGATAGCAGTGCCGTGGTCCGGCGCTACGGGATCGAAAGTGCCCAAACCGGCAATCTGCTGGATCTGGCAGTAGCTGCCGGTAAAGCCGAGACTGCCGCCGTGCTGCTGCAGAACGGCGTGAGCGCTTCGCCGCTGCTGCTCAAAAAGCTGCAAGCCTCGCCCACACAGCTCTCCGAGCAAATGCTGGCGGTGCTGGGCAGGTATCACTACTTCGGCGTACTCGATGAGGTGCTGGAGGACTACCGGAGCTTTCGGGAAAGCTACGAGGAGGTGGCAGGAGAGAGTTGCCGACGCTTCGAGAGGGATTACGACGCCTACTGTGCGGCAATGGAACGGGGCGACAGCTTTGCCGCCGCCGGCATTATGGATAGCGGACTGCTGGAGGAGATCGTCGGTCAGCTGAAGGCAGTGCAGAATGTGGAAAAGCCGAAAACCGATGCCATCAATGCTCTATGGGATCTCATGTATGAGTATGCCGATATGATGGATACCGCCGGCTACTACTACAAGCGTATTTCCCTCAGCACCTATGTGGTCACCCGCCGCTACTACCGCGCGCTGTTCGAAAACCGTCTGGAGCGTGCGCACGAGCTTTACGAGGAGTTCGGGCGTCAGATCACCGTTTACGATCAGCTTTTGGGAAATTGGGCGCAGTAAGCTGTACCGATGGGAAAAAACGCTGTTTTTGCGATGGAACTGCGGTCATACAGCCGTTTTTGTGCAAAATAGTGCTTGCAATGCCCCGTTTCCTGTGGTATAGTTATATTTGTAATAGTTAGTAGAAAGGAAAGAGTGGGGTGACCCGCTCTTTCCTTTCTGTTAAGGGAGGTAAGTCGATGGCGAAAAAAAATACTGCGGCGGTCGCGGAGGAGCTGGCGCAGCCCATACTCGATGAAATGGGGCTGCTGCTGTGGGACGTCGTCTACGAAAAGGAGGGCAGCGGCTGGTATCTGCGCTACTATGTTGATAAAGAGGGCGGCATTGATATCAATTCCTGCGAAGCATTTTCCCGTGCCGTGGAAAAGGCGCTGGACGCCGCCGATCCCATCGAGGGCAGCTACACGCTGGAGGTGTCCTCTCCGGGCATCGAGCGGCAGCTTACCCGTGACTGGCACTTCGAGGCGCTGATGGGAGAGCAGCTTTTGGTGCGGCTCATTCGTCCGGTGGAGGGCGTGCGGGACTTCATCGGCACCTTGTCCGCCTATACCGATGGCGTGCTGACCCTGCTTTTGGACGAGGAGACCGAAATGAATGTGGAGCGCGGCGAGACTGCGTTTATCCGTTTGTATAATGATTTTAGTGGAGGAATAAGCAAATGAGCGCTGCAAGAGCCAAGAAGAAACAGCAGGAGGAGTTTAACCTCTTTGACGCCCTGAAGCTGCTGGAAAAGGAAAAGGGCATTCCGGTGGATTACATGATCGAAAAGATCCAGACTGCCATTGCGCAGGCGATCAAAAAGGACCCCTTCAACAGCGAAAACAGCGTGGTGGAGATCAATCCCGAGACCGGACGCTTTTATGTAGCGCTGCGCAAGGACGTCGTTGAGGAGGTCGAGGACCCCACCACCCAGATCAGCGCGGCAGATGCCGCCAAGTATCAGTCCGGCATTACCGCCGGTCAGGTGCTGGAGGTTCCGCTGGACCCCAAAAAGTTCGGACGCATTGCGGCGCAGGCGGCAAAGTCCTCCATTCATCAGGGAATCCGTGAAGCGGAAAAGGGACTGCTGCTCAAGGAATATGAGAGTCGTCAGCACGATATCGTCTCTGCCAAGGTGCTGCGGGTCGATCCCGTCCGCGGCAATGTTGCACTGGAGATCGGCAACAGCGAGGCGGTATTGCCCAAGACCGAGCAGATCCCCGACGAAACCTTTACCGAGGGACAGCGCATCAAGGTGTATGTGGTCGATGTGCAGAATACCGAAAAGGGTCCCCGCTTGATGATCTCCCGCACCCACCCCGGCTTGGTCAAGCGGCTGTTCGAGATGAATGTCCCTGAAATATATGACGGAACCGTCGAGATTCGTTCCATCTCCCGCGAGGCAGGCTCCCGCAGCAAGCTGGCGGTCATCAGCCGCGATGAAAACGTAGACGCCATCGGCGCCTGCATCGGGCCCAAGGGCGCTCGCATCAATACCATCGTGGAGGAGTTGGGCGGCGAAAAGATTGATGTTGTCAATTACAGCGACGATCCCGCCGCTTATATCTCCGCGGCGCTGTCTCCCGCCACTGTTCTCGGCGTGGAGATACTGGACGAAGATACCCATAGCTGCCGTGTCACTGTACCGGATCATCAGCTTTCTCTTGCCATCGGTAACAAGGGGCAGAACGCCCGCCTTGCCGCACGGCTTACCGGCTGGAAGATCGATATTCGCCCCGAAAGCGGCTTCTACGGCGAGGAGGAGCCCCTCCCCCGTGAGGAAGCCTAACCGATAAAGAAAGGAGGCACCCACCGTGCAGCAAAAGAAGATCCCCGTAAGAATGTGCGCCGGCTGCGGCGAGCATTTTCCCAAAAAAGAGCTGGTGCGGGTCGTTCATACCCCGCAGGGAGAGATCCATGTGGATCTGACCGGAAAAATGGCGGGGCGCGGCGCCTATCTCTGCCGCAATGCCGGGTGCCTCCGCAAGGCGCAGAAGGCAAAAAGGCTGGAACGCGCCTTCCAATGCCCCGTCCCCGATGAGGTGATGGCAAAACTGGAGGAGGAGCTGAATACCGTCCATGAATGAAGCGGCTGTCAAAAAGACACTGGGGCTGATTTCCCTGTGCCGCCGCGCCGGTAAACTGTGTACCGGTATGGAGGCGGTGCTGGAAAAAGCGGAGCGGGGCGAGGCTGCCCTTATCCTGCTGGCGGAGGATCTCTCTCCCCGCAGCGCCGAGCGTTTAAGGAACAGGCTGCCGGAGGAAACACCGGTACGCTCCCTTCCCTGTACGATGCAGACCCTTTCGGAGGTGACCGGCAAAGCCGCCGGCATCATAGCGGTCTGCGATGAAAACTTCGCCTGTGGGATTCGGGCAACTTTAAGTGACGAAGAGGAGGATTTGGATAGATGATCGAGAAAGTGAAACTGAACGAGGTCGCCAAGGACCTGAATATAAACGGCAAAGAGCTGACGACGCTTTTGCAGGAACGCTTTGGCGGCGAAGCCAAAAAGCCCCAGACGGTGCTTTCCGGCGATGAACTGAATTTTGTAATGGAGCATTATACGAAGCAGCACGCCGTTGCCGATTTCGGTGAATACTTCAAGCTGGGTGAAAAGAAGGAAAAACCGGCGGAAAAGCCCGCAGCTTCCGCTCCCAAGCCTGCCGAAAAGCCGACTGTTCCCGCTCCCAAACCCGCCGAGAGACCCACTCCCAAGCCTGCGGCTCCCGCACCGGCGCCGAAGCCCGCTGCACCCCAGCAGTCTGCCCGTCCCCAGCAGGGCGGCAACAATCAGGGGCG
>OHBJ01002987.1_pt1 | contig 11247 bp, 11 predicted proteins | sample 1577241 | NCBI WGS metagenome assembly OHBJ01 (sample SAMEA3541594, study PRJEB24748) | human gut metagenome | biome: human gut; feature: human-associated habitat; material: faeces | place: China | collected 2012
GTCCGAGACGCTGCACATCGACCAGTCCACCAACGGCAAGCGCATCAAGCTGGCTTTGCCCATCTTCGCACTGGTCATCGCCATCCTCGTGTTCGCCAAGGTCAACAACGACGGCTTCATGATCCTGTGGCGTTACTTCGCATGGGCCAACCAGACGCTGTCCCTGTTTGCCTTCCTGTGCATCACCGCGTGGATGTTTGAGAACGGCAAGGGTAAGTGGGCTTGGATCCCCATGATCCCCGGCTGCTTCTACGCCTTCATCTGCGTGACCTACATCGCCAACGCCCACATCGGCTTCAACATCCCCTGGACGCCGGCCTACATCATCGGTGTGGTGTGCGCCGCCGCCTATGTGGTGGGTTGCTGCGTGTACGGCAAGAAGCGCGCTGCCAAGCTGGCGCTGAAGTAACACATTTCCCCAGGCATTTCCGGATAAAGAGCAGCCCCGTCCATCGGACGGGGCCTGTTCTTGCGCTTTTGGGGAATTTGCAGCTCCTCTTACCGCAACCTGACTTACCCGTAGTACGCCATGAGCATATCCACCACGGTGCCGTAGCTCTGGACGCCACGGCTCTCGCCGTTGCTTTTGAGGAAGGAGTCGTAGACCTTGCTGGCAGCGTCGTTCACCGGCCCCTCGAAGGCCGCCCAATAGGCGCTGTTCTGCCGCAGGTCTGCCACCACCGTATCCGGCAGTGTATCCCGGATGACCTGCCACCGGTCAGGGTCCGCCCGGTACAGGGCGTTGCCCAGATGCACATATCCCATCAGCAGCCCGGAATACCGGTACACCGGGTCGCCGCTGGCCAGAGACACCGCAATGGCGATGAAGTTGCACTCCTGTTCCGAGGCGATGCCCCGCTGATGGGCCATCTCATGGACGATGGTGGAGGGCAGGAAGCTGGCAGGGCAGTCCACATTGAGATTGGCCTCTCCGGTGAAGGGGAAGTAGAAGCCCGTGAAGTCCATGGCACTGAGCACTGTGGAGCAGCTGATGGCCTTGGGGGTGTGATCCTTCATCCGCAGACAGGGGAACTCCTCATAGGAGGGGGCGTACACCGACGTGGCGGCGGCGAAGATCTCCTGCCGGGACACGGCAAAGCAGCCATTCTCGTCCCGCTGCACATTGTCTGCCGCCTGTGCCAGCTGGTGGGCAAAGTCCGCCGTGACGGCCTCTAACTCCTCCACGGTGCAGGAGCGGGCATAGATGCCGGACTGCTGCTGGAAGGAGTCGGCATAGTAGTTGACGCCCCACAGCAGGCAGAAGCCCGCATAGATGCTCAGCCCGCTGCACACCACCGTCAGGCAGAAGCGGTACAGCGTCCGGCCCCGGTGGGGCTGGGTCACCAACCGCCGGAGGACATTGGCCACATAGAAGATACCCACCGATAGCAGCACGATATATGCCACCTCTGCCATAGAGGTGCGGAACAGATAGCAGACGCTGGCCACCGCCCGCTCCCAAGGCATGATGACGTGGCGGCTGAGCCAGTTCATCAGCCCCGGCACCGGCCGCAGGGCGAAATATACTGCCAGCAGGGCTACCACGGCCAAAAGCCACCGGTGCAGTCCCCGGTGGCGTCTGTAAAACTCCCTCATAGCGCTCACAGCTCCAGCGGGCGGCCCGTCAGATCCATTACCGTCCGCAGCGTCGCCAGCAGGCGGCCCGTCTCGTCGGTGATGTCCGTGTGGCAGAAGCAGAGAGACTTGCCCATGCGATCCACGTGGCCCACGGCGATGAGGGTGCTGCCCAGCCCCGCCGCATCCAGAAAGTCGATGGAGGCGTTGACAGTGAGGCACACTTCCTGCCGCAGGGTCAGGACCGCCGTTCCGGCGGCGATGTCCGCTAAGGCAAACAGGATGCCGCCGTGGGCCGTCCCCCAACGGTTCAGGCTCTCCGGCTGAAGCGTCAGCTCCACACGGGCCTCGCCGTCCTGCAGGTCCGTCACCCGGATGTGATTGTGTACGGTAAATGGCTCGGCCTTGGTGCCGTAGGCCAGTAATTTCTCTTTCAGTTGGTTGGTCATATGCGCTCACTCCGCCGCTGCTAACAGCGCCTTGGTATAGTCCTCCTTGGGATGGTCGTAAAGCTCCTCCACCGGTCCCTGCTCCACGATGCGTCCCCGGTGCATCACAAGGCACCGGTCGCAGATCTCATACACCACGTTCAGATCGTGGGAGATAAACAGGTACGACAGCCCGTACTCCCGGCGCAGCCGGGCGATGAGCTCCAATATCTGAGCCTGAATGGTGACGTCCAGCGCCGACACCGCCTCGTCAGCGATGATGAGCCCCGGCTTCTGGATCAGCGCCGTGCCGATGCACACCCGCTGCCGCTGGCCGCCGGACAGCTCCGACGGGTACATTTTGCCGCACTCCGGCGGCAGACCTACCAGCTCCATAATTTCCGCCACCCGCCGCCGCATCTCGGCGGCGTCGTATTTCCCGTAGATCCGCAGGGGTTCGGACAATATCCACTCCACCGTGCGGCTGGGGTTCATGGCGCTGGCCGGGTCCTGAAACACCATCTGAGGGCGCTTGCTGTGATGGATGATCTCCCCCTCACAGTCCGGCAGCATCCCCAAAATGGCACGGGCCAGCGTGGATTTACCGGAGCCGGATTCGCCCACCAGCCCCAGTATCTCGCCCCGGTACAGGTCAAAGCTCACGTCGTGGAGTACCTGCTGCCGGCCCCGGCGCAGCACGCCGGAGGGCCGATACCACACGTTCAGGTGCCGCACCTCCAGAATGGGTTCGCTGTTCATAGCTTCCTCCTTGTGGGAATGGCGGCAATGAGCCGCTGGGTATAGGGAGCCTGCGGGTGGAAGAAGATCTGGTCCACCGGCCCCGTCTCCACAATGCGGCCCTTTTCCATCACCGCCACACGGGTGCAGAGCTTACGCACCACGTGGAGGTTGTGGGAGATGAAGAGGATGGACATTCCCATTTCCCGGTTCAGCCGCTTCAGCAGGGCCAGTATCTGGGCCTGAATGGTGACATCCAGCGCCGTGGTGGGCTCGTCCGCCAGCAGCAGACGGGGCCGGGCCACAATGGCGGCGGCGATCATCACCCGCTGGAGCATCCCGCCGGAGAGCTCGTGGGGGTACTTGCGATAGACCCCCTCCGGGTCCGGCAGCTCCACGTCCCGCAGAGCCTGCAAGGCCCGCTGCCTCCGCTCCTGCGCCGACAGGTCCGTGTGGACCCGCAGGCACTCCTCCACCTGCTTGCCGATCCGCATGGTGGGGTCCATGGCGCTCATAGGCTCCTGAAACACCACACAGATATCCTTGCCCTGAATGGCACGGATGCGCTGGCCGCCGGCGTGGAGCAGATCCTCGCCGTCCAGCAGGATGCGGCCCCGGAAATCCGCCTGCTCCGGTCGCAGCAGGCCGGACACCATCATGGCCGTTACGGTCTTGCCGGAGCCGGATTCGCCCACCAGCCCCATAATTTCACCGTCCTGCACCGTCAGGTCGATGCCCCGTACCGCCTCGTGGTCGGAGGTATGGAACTGCACATGAAGGTCCTTGATCTCCAGCATGGCGCTACCTCCCCCATTTCTTCTGCTGCAGGCCCTCGCCGATGAGGCTGACCCCTAAGATCAGCAGCACGATGACACTGCCGCAGGTGAGCATATACCACGGCGCACGAACCATGTAGCTCTGGGACTCGGACATCATGTAGCCCAGAGACACCTCCGGCGGCTTGACACCAATGCCCAGAAAGCTCATGCTGGCCTCCGCCAGAACGGCGTTGTTAAACCCGATGGCCAGCGTCGGCAGCAGCACCTGCCGGGTGTTGGGCAGGATGTGCACCAGCATGATCCGCAGGTGGCTGGCCCCCATGAGCCGGGCGTTTTTCACATAGTTCATCTCCCGCTGCCGGGCGAACTCTCCCCGGATAACACGGGCGTAGCTGGGGATGAAGGCGATGCCCAGCGCCAGAATGACGTTGTAGGTGCCGAAGCCCAGCAGGGAGATGAACACCAGCGCCAGCAGGATACTGGGAAAGGCGGTGACAGCGTCGTTGACCCGCATCAGCAGCTCGTCCACCAGCCCGCCGAAGTAGCCGGTGAGGGCGCCCACCAGCGTTCCCACCACGGCGCCGATGGTCACGGTGCAGGCGCTGATGAAGAAGGTGGTGCGGGCGCCCACCATGACCCGGCTGAAAATATCCCGGCCGAAATTGTCCGTACCGAACAGGTGCCGCAGGGAGGGCGCAGCGAATTTCTCGCTGCCGGACATGGCCGTGGGGGCATAGGGCGTCCAGAAGCAGCCCACCAGCGCCATGGCCGTGATGACCGCCGTGATGGCAAGGCCGATGCGGAGATAGTGATTCTTTTTCTGGTGCAGCAGCACGGAGCCTGCCCCCTTTCCATAGAAATTTCTCTTTACAAATGTGTGCGGCTCAATCCGTCAGCCGCAGACGGGGATCCAGCCGCTGATTCAGCAGATCCCCCAGCAGGTTCACCAGCACCACCCAGAAGGCCACCAGTACCACAATAGCTTGCACCACCGGATAGTCCCGGTTGGAAATAGAGGTCAGCAGCAGCCGCCCCAGCCCCGGAATGGCAAAGACCTGCTCGATGACCACAGAGCCTGCCACGATATCCGCCACCGTCATGGCCAGAAAGCTCACCACCGGCGGCAGGGCGTTTCGCAGCACGTGGAGGTACAGGGTGGCCCGCCGGTCGTTGCCCCGGCTGTACGAGGTGCGGACGTAGTCCTTGTTCATCTCCGCCAGCAGCGCCGAGCGCAGCATCTTCACCGTCATGGCGATGCGGGGGATGGCGATGGCGGCAGCGGGGAAGATCAGATAGCCGGCGCTCTGCCAGAAGCTCTCCGCCGGTGAGACGAAGCTCCCCGGCACGAACCACCGCAGCAGCAGGCCGAACAGGTACGTCAGCAGGATACCGGTAAAGAAGGCCGGCACCGCCATCAGTACCTGATTTACCACCGTCAGAGCCTTATCCAGCGCCCCGCCGCTGTGGCGGGCGGTGAAGAGTCCCAGCGGGATGGACAGCACCACGATCAGCAGAAACGACAGCAAGGTCAAAAGCCCCGTCACGGGAATTTTCCCCTGCAGCATCTGGCTCACCGGCATACTGTAATTGTACGACGAGCCCATGTCCCCCCGGACGAAATCCCCCAGCCAGCTGACGTACCGCTCCAGAAACGGGCGGTCCAGCCCCAGCTCCTGCCGCAGGGCCTCCACCCGCTCCGGGGTGGCCTGTTCGCCCAGCAGCTTGGCGGTGGGGTCGCCGGGAATGATGCGAAAGGCCAGAAAGGCCAAAAATGAGACGATGACCATGGTCAGCAGCATCCACACGATCTTCTTTGCCGCATATTTCATGGTCATCGCCTCATTTCTATGGGGACGGTCTCGCCGTCCTTATTTCACAAAATGCACCGTGGACAGATCCAGCACATAGATGGGGTAGAACTCCAGCCCCGCCAGATTCTGACGCATGGCCACCAGATCCGCCAGATCCTGAATGTACAGGTTGGCGGCGGTGTCGGAGAGCATGGTCTCCATCTGCTTGTAGATCTCCGCCTGCTGCGTGTCGTCGGAGGCGTTCAGGGCCTGCGTGAACAGCGCATCGTAGTCGGGATTGTTGTAGTTGACAAAGTTCTTGGCGTGATCCGAGGTAAAGCGCTCCAGCAGCGCACGGGCCGTCATGGCACTGGCATCCAGGCCCACCAGCGTGGCCTGGAAGTCCCGGCCCTTATAGACCTGCTCATGCCACACGCCCCACTCCATGGGCTGGATGGTGACGTTGACGCCCACAGCACGCAGCTGCTCGGCCACCACCTCCGCCGTGTCCATATGGGGCTGATAGTTGGAGGGAACGGAGATGGTCATGTCAAAGCCGTTGGGATAGCCGGCCTGTGCCAGCAGCTCCTTGGCCTTAGCGGGGTCATAGGGGTACTTCTGCACCAGCTCCGGCAGGAAGTACTTGGTGAAAGCCGGATAGATGCTGCTGCCCAGCGCCGTACCGTGGCCGTCAGCGATCATGTCCATGATGCTCTGGCGGTCGATGGCGTAGCACAGGGCCTGACGCACCTGCTGGTTGTCAAAGGGTGCCACGGCGTTGTTCAGATACACCGCCTGCACCAGATTCATGGTACCCTCCAGAATCTGGAATTCGCTGTCCAGCTGCGCCGTCTGGGACGAGGTCAGATGGGCGCACAGGTCGATGGACTTGCCCTTCAGGGCCGTCACCAGCGCATCGGCGCTCTCGTAAATTTTATAGGTCACCTTATCCAGATAGGCGGGGGTCCCCCAGTAATCGTCAAAGCGCTGGATGACGAAGTTCTCCTGCGGGGAGCGGGACACGTACATGAACGGGCCGGTGCCCACGGGATGGGTAGCCTGATCGTCGTAGCCCTTGGGGATGATGGCGCTGGTGAGATAGCTGATGAACTCCAGATCCCGCTGGGCAATGGTGATGGTCACGGTCTTTTCGTCAACGGCCTTGACCTCCTGAATAACAGAAAACGCCGGCACCAGAGGCGTACCCTCCGATGTATCGGCGCAGCGTTCGATGGAATATACCACATCCTCCGCCGTCACCGTTGCGCCATTATGGAACTTCACACCCTCACGCAGGGTAAAGGTATAAGTCCTTCCGTCCTCAGACAGCTGGTAGCGCTCCGCAACAGCGGAGATCAATTCACCCTTGGAATTGGGCTTTACCAAGCCCTCAAACAGGTTGAACAAGACCTCTCTGGTTCCTGCGGTCACCATCCGGTGAGGGTCAAGACTGTCATCCAGGTCCTTGGCGATGCCAACGGTGATCTCTCCGCCGCTGACTGCTTCGCCGCCGTTATTTCCTTGTCCGCCCTGGCCTTTGCTGCCGTCTCCGCAAGCGGTGAGTACGGTGCAGACCAGTCCCAGCGTCAGGAAAAGAGCCAATAGTCTCTTCTTCATGTCTTCTCCTTCCTTGCCGCCCTTTCGGCGGCAGGCCAGAAATAATGGTCGCCCCCGGCCTGTGTGATCGTGTGGCATCACCCGGCGAGGGCCTGTCGATATGCAGTTGTCGAAGTGCAATGTACCACATTTCCCCACGGTTTGCAAGAGAAAGTTTCGTTTTTGCAAAAAAATGCGGGGAAAGCAGCTCCATCCCCCGGCAAAACCCGGCAGCCCGCAAAAAAGCACCGGCATCCCCTCAGGGGATGCCGGTGCGGGAGCTGCGCTGTCAGTTGGTCTCCGTTGGCGGAGCGGGAGGCTCCTCCGGCGGCATGGGCTCCTGATCCCGGTGGACGTATTCGCAGGCCTCCAGCGGCATATGACGCTTTTCCAGCCGCCGGTCGGTGAGGTACTTTACCAGCGTCTGCAGGCAGGCGAAGATGGGGACGCCCAGGAACATTCCCAGCACCCCGGCAAAGCCGCCGCCCACGGTGATGGCCACCACCACCCAGAAACTGGAGATGCCGGTGGCATCGCCCAGGATCTTGGGGCCGATGATGTTGCCGTCGATCTGCTGCAGAACGATGATGAACACGATGAAGATCAGGCACTGCTTGGGGCTCACCAGCAGGATCAGGAACGCACTGGGCGCAGCACCCAGGAACGGCCCGAAGAAGGGGATCATGTTGGTGACGCCAACCACCACACTCACAAGGGGCGTGTAGGGCAGTGAGAAGATGGAGCAGCCGATGAAGCACAGAATGCCGATGATGAGGGAGTCCAGCATCTTGCCCCGGACGAAGCCGCTGAAGATCTGATTCGTCTTGCGGGTGGCCCGCACCACCCAGCGGGCCTGCTCCTCCTGCAAGAGGGCATACAGCAGCTTGCAGCACCGGGCCAGACTCTTCTCCTTCATGGCCAGCAGGTACACGGAGATGATGATGCCCACCAGGAAGTTGGTGGTGAAGGTCACAAGACCCCAAATGCCTGTCCAGATGCCGCCGGTGATGGTGGTGAGCATCTGCTGGGCGCCGGGCAGTACCTGCTCCGTCAGCACCTTCATGAGGTCGTTGTAATAGCTCTCCAGATTCTTCTCCACCCAACCGGCGATCTCCGGATTTTTCTCCAGCAGGTTGGTGACCCAGACATATATCTTATTATAGTAGCTTTCGGCGTTGTTGATAAGCATGGCCACGCTGTCGATGAGTTGGGGGATCAGCACGCTCATCAGCAGATACAGCAGGTACGCCACCACGGCCCACGTCAGCAGGATACTGACACCCCGCAGCAGGCCGCCCCTGATCTTTGGCTCCTGTCCCTTGCTCAGCCGCTTCAGCCCCTTACGGATCAAGCCCTCGATCCAGTTGACGATGGGTGCCAGCAGATAGGCCATGGCGAAGCCGTACAGCACCGGGGCCAGCACCGTCACCAGCTTGCTCAGATAGCGCTGGAGGGTGCCGTTCATATAGAATGTATCGTAAAAAGCAAGGATGGCGCAAACGGTGAGAAACACCGTCAGGCCCCATTTGAAATAGTGGCTTTTTTGCTGCTTCATGGGTGGACTCCTTCCGCCGAAGTAGGTACGCACAACGTACCATAATATCTTATATCATACCGAAAGCCCGCCGCCAATGCAAGCCCGCCGGGCAAATTTTTCTTTAAGAATGTGTGCAGAAACCGTTCAGGACTTCTCCGGTAGCACCCATTGCTTTTTCCGGCAGAGAGGAGTATAATAAAAGTGCTATGCTGTCTTCTGCGGAAACACAAAACCGAGAACCGTGTGCAAAAGAGGAGAACCGGTATGGATAAAAAGCTTCTGTTTATCGTCAATCCACGTGCGGGGCGCACCAAGTCCTTTGCACCGCTGTTTGATGCGGTGGCCTGCTTTTCCAAGGCGGGCTATCTGGTGAAGGTATTCCTCACTGAGGGACGTGGAGACGCCACCCGTGCGGCGGCGGAGCTGGGCGGAGCATACGATCTGGTGGTCTGCGCCGGCGGCGACGGCACCTTCAACGAGATGGTGTCCGGCCTGATGCAGCTGCCTGAGTGTCCGGAGGTGGGCTATCTCCCCAACGGCAGCACCAACGACTTTGCCGCCAGCCTGCATATCCCCGCCACGCCGCTGAAGGCGGCGGAGAGCATCGTAAACGGCCACCCCTTCTATCTGGATGTGGGCCGCCACAACGACCGATACTTTGCCTATGTGGCTTCCTTCGGGGCCTTTACCCGCAGCTCCTACTCCGTGCCACAGGCCACCAAGAACGCTCTGGGTCACTTCGCCTATATTCTGGAGGGCATGAAGGATCTGGACTCCCTGCGGCCCTACCGCTGCCGGGTGGAGACGGGGGAGGAGATCTTCGAGGGGGAGTTCATCTTCGGAGCCGTGTGCAACTCCACCTCTCTGGGCGGCATCATGAAGCTGGACCCCAGCCGGGTGCAGATGGACGACGGAGCCTTTGAGTTGCTGCTGCTGCGGATGCCCAAGACGGCCATCGACCTGCAAAGCCTCATCGCCGCCATCAGCCGCATGGACTACAACGGCCCCGGCGTCATTTTCCGCCATGTGCAGCAGGTGACCGTCACCACCGATGAGGACCTGCCCTGGTCGCTGGACGGGGAGTACGCCCCCAGCGCCCCCCGTGTAGAGCTGCGGAACCTCCCCGGTGCCATCCCCCTGATGCTGTGCCGGTGAGCGGACAGAGCGAGCCTGTGAAAAAGCCGAACAGACGCCGCCTGTTCGGCTTTTGTGCGGGGCGGAGGATACTCCTCTTGTGTTTCGGCAAAGTTTCGCTACCCTTTTTCAAGCTTCTATGTTAATATATAGTCGTATTTTTTGAGTGCCGGGCGTAGAACAACAAACCGGAAGAAATACCGCCGCCGGAGGCACAAAATGCAGAGTTTTTCTTTTGGGAGCCGATCTCATAGAATGATCCCGGAAAATTTTATATAATTCACACGGCAAAGGATGTGGACCTATGATCTTTCAGCGCAAGGGCAGCGGCGTCAGCTGGCTGCTGGTGGGGCTGGGCAACCCCGGCTCCAAATACGAGAGTACCCGCCACAACATGGGCTTTCTGGCGGTGGACGGGCTGGCCCGGCGGAAGGGCTTCCGCTTCAATAAGCTGCGCTTCCGGGCGTGGACGGCGGAGTGGATGGTGAACGGGGAAAAGGTGCTGGTGATGAAGCCCCAGACCTATATGAACCTCTCCGGCGAATCCGTAGGCGAGGCGGCCCGATTCTATAAGATCCCGGCGGACCACGTGGTGGTCATCTCCGACGACATCTCCCTGCCGGTGGGTAAGCTCCGCATCCGCACCGGCGGCAGTGCCGGCGGCCACAACGGCCTGAAGAACATCATCCAGCATCTGGGAACCGATCAGTTCCCCCGCATCAAGGTGGGGGTAGGCGCTCCGGGGCAGGCGGGCTATGACGTGGTGGACTGGGTCATCGGCCGCCCTCTGGGCGAGGATCAGAAGGTGCTGATGGAGGCGCTGGACCGTGCCGGTGACGCTGCGGAGGTATTGATCTCGCAGGGGTCTGACCGGGCCATGAACCGGTTCAACTGATTCATTTGCTTTACCTTTGAAGGGAAGTTTTCCGACAGCCTTTTCTGTTTTGCCTCCGGCGGCCCATCATCCTTTTTGTCTCCGACGGCATACTTTTTGCCAACAGCAGCAAAAAGTATGAAAAAATGCCGCCAGAAACCGATGGTTTCTGGACTTCCTTTTGTGTGCAAGAGTTGCTTCCTAAATTCCGCCGAAGCAGGGAATCGGCGTTCTTCTACTCACGCTGCCGCTACATTGGGTGGTTGAAGGGGGCAGTTCTTCTACCGGGGGAATCCATACTCCCAAGCGGCAGAACCACCAGTTTCTTCATCTGGGCGGGAGCGGCAGCGGGGCTGCTGCTGAGTCAATTCCCACGACATCTCATATCGAACGAAACTCTTGAAGGTAAAGGAAATCCAAAAACCATTGGTTTCTGCTGGCGTTCTTTGGCGCCTTTCTGCCCGGAGGCAAACACACATCATTTTTCACGCATATTTCTCTGCTTTTTCAGGTAACTTACAGCATAGGGGCGTATACTGCCGTATACGCCCCCCGAAGGCGTTCCCGTCCCATGTGCGCTGGGAGCGGACATTTCATCATCGGAAGGAGGCGGCAGGATGGAAGCTCTGCTGCGGGAGCTGTGGCAGCTCCGGGAGATACAGGAGCTGGCGCAGCTGATGGAGAGCGGCGGCGGCCCGGCGCCTGCATCTGCATTGTCAATGTTATTTTCCCGAATAAGTGTGCTGACAATATCCGTAATATTATCAGTCTTTTCGATTTGACCACCTGCGATATT
>OHBJ01002988.1_pt1 | contig 11247 bp, 16 predicted proteins | sample 1577241 | NCBI WGS metagenome assembly OHBJ01 (sample SAMEA3541594, study PRJEB24748) | human gut metagenome | biome: human gut; feature: human-associated habitat; material: faeces | place: China | collected 2012
TGCTCTTCCGATCTCTTAGACCGCTTGGCGATACCCCTGTATGCAGGCTCATGCAGCGGCGTCCCGCCGAACCAACCTGTAACCTCGACCAGAGCAGGCCCCGGTCGAGTAAGCGGCATTTCCGATTAAAGCATGATTTGATGATTCCTTGTCTCCATCTCCACCTTGTTATCCTCATGATGGACGATCTGAGTGGGGAGTTCCCATTTCGCTTGTTTACTCCCAAACTTCGCTATCGGCTATATCAACCCGACGACACCGCTGCCAGATGCGGAGGTTTCATTCCATCGGGGGAAGTCATCCGATGGCGGGCATGGTGCGAAGCGCCTTATCCGCTTGACACTCCCCACGGCTAAAGCCGGGGGATTCTCGTTTCAACGACTGTTGCGCCGTAGTTGCGTCTTACATGGTCTCCACGAGCGTATGGGTTCGGGCGTGTCCCGCCCTACCGTAAACTTGTAGGAATTTCCCGTAGCAGCTGATACTAACCAGGCAGATTTGCGGACTTCGCTGGTGCGGCTCGGCAGAATCGAACTGCCTCGGGTCAGTTGCTCGTCGCTGCCCTTTACCAAATGCCGCGTGTTGCCACACTGACGCAGTGGCTGCGGAGGGTTGAACTTTATTTGTAGAAAGCGCCACGACTCCCACAAAAGGGCGCTTTGGTGGATGCGGCGGGGATTTGAACCCCGCATGGTGCAGGCAGTATGCGACGAGCTTTATTCCCGTCCGAGGTGGCTGCTTCAACCCCAATATGTTTGAGTGTGCCGCGCTTTCCTGCACCGCATACCCTTGCTGCCTTTTCCATTCGGCCACGCATCCATTTTGACCGTCTTCCACGCTTAGATTTTCACACGCTACCGGCAACTACAGTCCGAAGATCAGCAGCCCCTATTCCGTCAGGTCAAACCGGTCTTGACGCATCAAGACAAGCGCAGTTTTCAGCGGGCATTGTCATTCTTTGTGGGGTGAGACGGGAACCGCCCACATCAGCCGGGAGCGACCCGGCAACTGGTGGAACCGACCAGACTCGAACTGGTGGCCTCCTGATCCCAAATCAGGCGCGCTACCAACTGCGCTACGGCTCCATATTGGCGGCAGATGGAGGTGTCGATCCCCACGGCTTTCGCCGCGCACTGTTTTCAAGACAGGCTCCGAGGCCGCTCGAATTCATCTGCCGTATTAGTTGGAGGTTTTGCACCATGCACGTTCAGGAGTCGAACCTGACCGTTTGGGGACTCGGACCCCGCTGCACCTCCAAGGATGACCGCCACCCTATATTGCGCGGAATTGGTTTCGTCACCGCACCATGAGCCTTTAACCAAGCCTGCTCTTTGTCTGTTTCCCGAATTATTGAACAGCAGTCAACGTTGCGTGTTACGCGCGATATTCACCAACGATTTTTGCCCGCGCTGTTGTGTTTGGCGTACCAGCGCAACGAGGACTTTCATGGGTTCCGATTTTCTACACAGCGGCACGCTTATGCGAACTAGCCAAACTCGGATGGTATCTCAACACCTTTCGGCGATGAAATCTTTCAATACTTTTTTTGCAAATTCAAGCTGCGACCGGATGCGTTCATAGTGGCCTGAATACAAGATTGTTTTGATACAGCATACGCTATCGATTGCATCCCGCACGTCCTTGTCGGTACTGTCAAGTGCCGCATAGACCGGCAGATTGTCTTTCTGAATTACATCACGATACCATGTGTTGAAACCAGTGTGTATGTCTGTACATCGGGGATATCCGGCTTCAAAGCCTGCACTGTACACATCAAACAGGAGCGATTTAATCTGCGCGTCGCTGAAATCAACCGACCTGATATCGTTCATGTTCCTGACCCCGTGTACCTGCCCTTGCACGCTTGCCAACATAATTGGCATGATTCAAAGATGCAAGGGAGTCCTACGAATTCCGGTAGAGAGCATCGTTCGTTCATCAAATCTGGGTACAGAGCCTTCATTGCGAAAAGGTTCCTTGCTCCGTCAGGCCCGACGAACATCGGATTTCCTTCCGGCGCATAGTGCCGGATCTGAACTGGAATCTCATCCCGTGTTTCGTAGTAGTTGACAGAAACCGGGCGCGATGCACTATCTACGACAACGTAGACGTTTTTTGTGCCGTTGGTTAAGTAACGAATATCCAGACTCATGATTTACCTCCATTTGAGTCAAATTTGTTTCTGAGCTTTTCCAGCGATTGGTTGAACGCAAACTTCCTAGCAGCAGAATTTCGGTCTTCAAGTTTTGGAACGTAGACTTCTTCTCCGCAACTTATACAACAGGGTCTATTCTCAATATAGCTGAAACGCACCCCACAAACATTCACTCTCATGCGCTGAAGCTTTATCGAATACTCCGTCTTCTTACCGCACCTGATGCAGTACGCGGTATTGTTTTCGCCCATCGTTTTACTCACTTCCCTAATTTTTCACAGTCATCCACTCTCGGCCCCCAGAACCGCCATTACTCAACGCCTAGACGCGGCATTGCGCCGTTGGTCTGCGTCGCCACACCAGTTTTTCTTCCATCTTTCACGCCTCACAGCGAACCGTCTGGAAGCCAAGAGGGATTGACCACGGAACTTTTCAGCCCTGCGCCGGTGCATCGGTCGCATCCGTTTCCTCTAACCATTAAGCCGGAGCCAGCTACTGTAAATCTGCGCCCTGTCGTACTTGCACTACCTACAGGCCGAGCGGTTGGCCGGATATATCAATTTCACCAAGCCTTTGGAACTTCAACACTTTCCCTGGGTCCGCCGCAATACCCATGTGGTTGCGATAGAGTGCTCGGCCGCGCATGACCGAAGAAATGATACAGTCCATAGCTACCTTCAGCGAGTGTAATTTTTCGGGCACACCGGTTGCAAATCCGGTGGACGGCCTATCCTCGCTACTTCTTGTGAAATTTCTTTGCGCTACACTCTACCGCATGGACCAGCATACGAGACTCGAACTCGCGCTCTCAGTTTGGAAGACTGATGTGCTACCGCTACACCAATGCTGGGTATTGCACCCCGTTTTACACGGTTACGGGTGCGCTCTTAGTCGAAACCCACAGCTGATCTTCTCAAATCAGAGCACCGGAATCTCTAACATGTCCCGGCGAGCGCCTGCGCTTACGTGGGTGACGCTTTTCTTCATTAGAAAGGAGGCCATATGCCGTGCCGCAGAAAAATCGAAAAAACTGCGGCATTGTGGTGGAAATCGGATTTGAACCGATACCGAGTGGATTATGAACCAACCAGTGCGCCATTGTTCCACCATGTATCCAGGCTTGTTTCAAGCCCGGATAACTCTAGTTTTCTTGGTTTTTCTTCCCGACATTCTTGCTCCCAAAGTCTTTAGTTTTCTTGGTTTTTATCACGCTATTCCCGGCTGTGGTATTTGTTTCAACCGGAGTGTTCCGAAAAAATCATCGCCGGCAGCCTCCAATTTGTCAATGTTTCTCCGCGCCTGACGCTCTTTTTCATCCTGCACTACTTTTGTTAAGCGTCTGTTTTTTCGACTCGTCAGTTTTCCAGAATAAACTTGCGTCGTAGACACCGACTCGTGTCCAAGCTTTGCCTGCAATTCCTCGAAGGTCATTCCGCTGTTCAGATCGAGCCTTGCTCCGACATGCCGCAGATCGTGGGAACGAATCATGTCTACACCAGTTACAGCCTTTACATGCCTCCGAACGACGTCTGACAGCCATTGCCGAGTCCCTGCGTGCCATTCTTCGCCTTTGTTGTCACCTTTGAATTTGAATGTCGCTTCTGTCCCAAAAAGCGGATCTGTGCTATCGACAGTCACTGGTCGGATTCCGCTGTTCAGATACATACGGATGGCAGTCTGGGCGATGATAGGAAAGTCCACTTGACGGAATTTGTCTCCTTTTCCGTGTTCGACGGTCAACTCTGCGTTTTCCCAATCGAGATCGTTCGGAGTTAGCGCCAGAAGTTCACTGTTTCTGATTTCTGTTGTCAGAAGCAAAATAACAATGGCGTAGTTTCTCGGCCAGAGATATGGACGCTTGAGTCCTTTCGGCGGATTATTCCTCCATAGCAGCAAAACCTGTTCGTCGGTCAGAAGCTGGTCATACGGGCGTTTCTCCAATTTTCTTGTGTCTGGCATCAGGAGTTTTGAAACTGGATTTCTGTCATACCATCGGTTTTCCCCCAATTCATCAGAAGAAGCAAAATTGTAGAGTGCGGAAAGAACCGTCAGGTATTGCCTGATTGTAGTCGGCTTCTTGCCATCCCTGCGCAGCTGATCTCGCCATGCTTGAATGTCCGTGAAGCTTTCTTCGCGTCTGTCCCACAATTTGTTTTCCAACATGAAATCGGAAAACATTTTGAACACAAACTCTTCGTTTTGAATTGTTGTTTCAGAACGGCCTATCGCTCGAAGGTTTTCTTCGTATGCAATCATTGCTGACCGGAATTTTTCATAGGCGCTTGGAAATCCCATATGAAATCCTCCTTACATTTTTCATTATACTCCTAGGGGCAAATGTTTTTTTACATTCTTATGTCAACCAGCCTCTCCTTTGCCTTTGCTTCCCCTGGCAAAGCCGAGCGTCACGTTACCGGGCGTCGCTTTTCCATTGCATTTCGCTGCTTGACGTAGCCAACCTGCACCACTTCAATGCTGCACAACTCAAAACACTTCCATGACTTGCCATGCCGTTTCACCGCGTAGCGACTCAATCCGTATCACCGCCCAGCCGTTGCAGATCAAATCGATGCTATACCCTGGCCTTTCGAAGCATTGACGTACTTCACCGTTGCTGTTCCCACTGTCACCGCGCTTTGCCATTGCATTCCATGGCCAGACCGCACCTTGCCTTTCCCTAGCTCTACTAAACTCCGAACCGCTGTTCCATGGCTACCCGTTGCTCAACTAATCCGCCGCTCTGCTTGACTGCGCGATACACTTCCATTTCATTTCAACGATATTCTCAGCTGTCCTTTGCCGTCGCTATGATTATCAGGTCGATACACTTCCGTTGCTGTGCCATGCGAATCCGTGCAATTCCATCGCCATTTCAACGCAAGACAGCGCTTCGCGTTTCCGTTGCTATCTATGCCTTGCCATACTTTGCTCTTCCTTTGCTCCGCGTAACTGTCCCAAGCAATGCCTTTGCTTCACGTCACCAACCCCGCATCGCCCTTGCGTTTCTGTGCGCGGCTCCATGCCAGTCCATCGCGCTTCGATTCATCTCAATGCCTTTGCCAAACAATGCTTCGCCGCTCAGTCCTTCGCCCTTGCGTTTCTGTGCGCGGCGACTCTTTACTTTGCCATTCCTTTGCTCAACAATACTTCGCCGCTCTTCGCCATTTCTGAGCTTTTCTATTCTTTGCTACTCCGTTGCTGCGCGTGCCTTGGCCCGTCAATGCCATTGCTTTTCCAGGCGCATCGAGGCGACTCATTTCGATGCCCAGCCATCGCGTGTCACTGCTTCTCAATACTTCGCCTTCACTATGCGAAACGTCTCCCAGCTGCTCCATTTCAGCGCTACGCCAGTCTCCGCTTTTCCTTTGCGTTGCCGAGATACGCATCGCCCCGCGAAGCCTCTGCTGTTCTTCTGGTTCCAAAACAGAACTCAGCCTATCCTATGCAGTTCTTGGCCGTGCGGCGCTCCACCTCTCCGCTGCTGTGCTTTTCAACTCTCTGCCGTTCCTTTGCAATGCCACGCAGGGCGGAGCAAGGCGCACCCAAGCCTTCGCCGTTCTGGGCCAGGCCGCGCTGTCCTCAGCCATTGCCCCGTTTGGCGGGCCTATCAGCCCGCCTTTTCCTCAGGGAAGAAGTTCGCCTCCTGCATCATGTAACCGAATTTCTCTGCCGTGCCGCCAAGGTTGTTGCCTTCCTCGTCGAGCATCTTGTAGACGAACCGGCCCTTGCCGGAGTTACGCCACTGACCGAGACCACGGAAGAATCCATTGTCCAGCCACTCCATCAGCAGTGCTTCGTGCGCCGGGTCTGCGAGTGTTACGCCGAACTGAATCGATCTTCCAGCCGGGATTTCCTCGGAGTTTGCGAGGCTCACGCGCTCACCCTGCGCAGTCTGCGCACGGAGCGGCCGCTGGCATTCGCCGATTTCTCCGTTGACGTTGATGGAAATTGCGCGGGGGAAGGGGAAGATCATACCGTCGATGACCTTCTTGAACGCTTTCAGGCCGCTGGACTTTGTGTACTTGGCACGGGCGAGGGCGCTGCAAGTGTCTTTGAAAAAGCCTTTAATCTGGTAATCCCAGAATACGGGCTTGCCATCGACACGGGGGAATACCGTCATTGCCTTATCAGCTACAGCTTCCGCGCCGATTGCTGCAACCTCATCTTCGATTGTGTTTGCGTCCGGAGACTTGGACGCGATGAAGTCACGCGCCACATTCTCGTTGCTCGGCCAGGTGCCCAGCACCGGCTCGATGAACGTGAGCTTGATGTACCGTCTGATCGCCTTTGTTTCCTGTGCTTCCTTAGTTGCCTTTGCCATTTTGAATTACCTCCATAAAATAATTGTTGTTGTGTGATTGCTTACATTTACTGTTCTACCGGGATTCTGGTTTTGTCCCGGAAAATCTACGCTTTTTGCGGGTATCTTGCGGGAACTTACGGGCATTTTGCGGGTTCACAAGCCTGCTTCGCAAGTTTGTCGAAGGATTCAAACCTTCTTACAATCGGGACGCACGCTGTTTCAGCGTAGAGTGTCCATGAGCCGTCGCAAGTGTTATAAAATACGTCGAAATCCGCTGCTGTCTTTTCTGGATATTTCGGCGTGTACCCGGCACTGTATCCGTTTCTGCACTGTGAGAAGTTCCAGTGCTTTGCAACGAAGTTAGGCCAGTAATCGCGGAAGCCTGTACAGAAATCTCTAAAGGTCATGTCAGTCTGCCTCCCGAACGGATTTGTACCCGTAGTCATGATGGACGAACTCTTTCAATTCCTCTGCGGTCATAAGTCTGGCCATCTTATCGATAGCTGCAATGTTGCGGCGGCAGGTGGCTTTTTCGGCCTTCGTCATGGACTCACAATCCAGCCAGTTCCGACGATCCCATTCCATGTATTCGGCAGCAGACATCGGAGTTTCGCACGCCATGTCTTCCGTCTTCCGGAACGCATAAGAGATCTTTCCGTCTTTCGTGAAGTCGATGAACAGCTGGCCGTCGTTGTTGTCCTGCCAGTCAAACACAACATCATTGAAAGGCTTGTCTGGAAAAACGTCCTTCCATTCTTCGATGATCTTGCTCGAAATCTGGTAGTCCTTGAGGTCGAAGTTTACGTCCAGGATGCGGCCCAAATGTTCGACGTTCACGTCGCGGAGAAAAATCCAGTTGCTGTAGTCCTTGACCGAATCGATGTACTCAATGCCGTATCTAGCACGCGAAATCATTCGCTCGGCATAGTTCCATTGATAGTAGTTTGCGACGATGAGCTGCCCGGACGCGCGGACATAGATCTGTGAACGCTGTCCCATTTCAGATACCTCCGTACATCAGATCAGCGACGCGAACGTCGAACGTTTCCTCGAACCAGTGCCAAATTTCCTCCCGATTTGTTCCGGCCGGGAACCCGTGCCATGCTTCCTCTATGCACTCTGTTTCTGGGTTCATCGGCACATCGCCGAACTCGTTCCATAATTCCTTGACTTTCTTCATTGTTTTTGGCCTCCTGTATGGTGTTTTGTCTTACACCTATGTTTCTACCGAAAAAATGGATTTGTCCCACTTCCAAATAAATTTCTTACCGGAAATCATGCTCAAAGAAGTCTTCACAAGCGCGTTCATGTTTGAGAAGCCCTTCTCTGGACTTTTCGTATAAGGCTCTGGTAAACTCTACTTCACGAGAAAGTTCGCTATCTTCCGGAGAAAAGTCCGCTGTGTCACGCGCAGAATTCAGTTTCTCGCGCAGGAGCTCGCATTCCTTTTCCCGGATGTTTTTCTCTTTCTCAAGCAGAGAAGCGATGGTTGAAAGTGTCGCATATGTCATTCCTCAATACCCCCAATCTTGAATGACCTTTCCATCTTTGACGAGCCTCGGAAAGAACTTCCCGCCCGTTGCCTCATCCATTTTCTGCGCGGCCTCCCGCGCCTGATCGACACTCTCAAATGTGCCAATCAGAGCGGGGAAGTCGGAATAGTTGTCGTACAACGTGTACAACCGCACACCTCCGTTCAAACCGTCGCAAGCACACCGCTCGTGATGAGCAGCGTGGCGGCTGCGGCAAGCGATGATACGACGATCACGATAGAGGCAATACAGCGGTGTTTGCGTTCCAAATACCGTTTGTAGGCCCGCTGTGCGTTTCTGGCGCGCACAACGTCTGCGTGGTGATTAACCAGATGGCTGAAAACATCTTCTGGGGTGAGTTCCGGCACATAGACCAGATCGGTTGATTTTTTGCTTTTCATTGAATTTTACGTCCTTTCTCTTTCTATTTCTGCGTATTTCTACGGTTTGCTATCTACCGAATATCTGTGTTTGTGACACTCCCCACGGCTAAAGCTTGGGGATTCTCGGTTCGCTGACCGTCGCACCGTAGCGGCGTCTTACACAGTCTCCCTGAGCGTATAGGTTTGGGCGTGTCCCGCCCTACCGTATGTTTAGGCTAGGCCAGTAGGCGCAATCCCTCGCTTAGAATATTTTTTGCTGCGTTGATGTCCCGGTCATGGTGCGTCCCACATTCAGGACACGTCCAATCCCGCACCGCCAGATTCTTCGTGTCGGTATTCCGATACCCGCAGCAGGAACATAGCTGACTGGATGGGAAGAACCGGTCTATCGCTATGATCTTTTTCCCATACCACGCGGCCTTGTACTCTAGCTGCCGCCTGAACTCGCCCCACGATGCGTCGCTGATGGACTTCGCAAGGCGATGGTTCTTGACCATGTTCTTCGGTGCTAAGTCTTCGATGCAGATCACATCGTTCTCGCGGATGAGCTGCGCTGAAAATTTGTGCATCATGTCGCTGCGCTGATTTGCGATGTGCTCATGCAACCGTGCCACCTGAATCCTCGCTCTCTCGCGTCGGTTGCTCCCCTTTGGCTTTCGGGAGAGCTGCCGTTGCAGTCTGGCAAGTTTCTTTTGGTTCTTGGCTAAATAGCGCTGGTTCTGGTATTCCATCCCTTCGGACGTGATTGCGAACGCTTTCAGTCCCATATCAACGCCGATCACAGCACCGGTCTTCGGCAATGGCTCGATTTCAACGTCAGTGCAGCAGAGTGATACGAAATATTTGCCGCTTGGATTCTGTGATACTGTGGCAGAGAGGATTCTACCCTCAACCTTTCGACTGATACGGCATTTGACTTTTCCCAGTTTCGGCAGTTGAACTGCATTGTCAAAAACTCTGATGCTACCATTTGACTTATAGCTCTGTCTGTGGTTGCGCTTGCTTTTGAACTTTGGAAAACCGGGCTTCTCGCCGTTCTTTACTCGGCGAAAAAAGTTCTTATATGTGGCGTCTAAATTCCTCACAGCATTTTGCAAGGCGCATTTATCTGGCTCTTGCAGCCATCCGAGTTTCTGCTTGAGTACAGTGAGTTCCTTATCCTGCTGAAATCGTGTAGGAGATTTCCCAGTTTCTCGATACTGCGCAATGCGTTCAGAAAGAAAGTGGTTATACACAAATCGAGCACAGCCGAAAGTGCGCTGTATTAAGTTTCTCTGAGCCGCATTTGGGCACAGCCTAAATTTGTAGGAATATTCCATGTTTCATCTCCAACAATAAGTAGACTTGCAGCCCTTTACCCCATGCCTAAAGGCAGGGGCTTGTGGGCTGTTTCTTTGTCATTTTGATTTTCTCCCCTGAATTTTTCCTGATGATTGATGTTTGTGAAGCCACCGAGAAACTACTTTTTCGTTCAGTTTCTCGGAAAGACTGCTTGATTCTTCTCACTGCACCACGCCGCCCAAATCTCCGGCACATCTTCGCCGAGATTCAGCCGTTTGAAACAGAACATCATGAACCGGACAAATTCGTCCATGTCATCGACTTTTCCAAGAAGTTTTCTGAATTCGTTTTCCATGGTATTTTCTCCTCTCACATGTTAGAAAGTCTTTCGGTTAAGAACTGCGCCGAATGGCGCTGAATGATTGCGGAGTATATCGCCCGGAGTTTCGGGTCTGCTGCAATAACGGTCAGCTTGTTTACCGCCTGAATTTCGGCGGACTTCGCACCGCCTGCTTTCATCCGCTCCCGCTGGTTATTCACGCGGGTTTCGAGCTTTACACGCGCGTCCGCTTCCAGCTCGTCATAGGTCTGCTTGGTGAATTGTTGATAATTCAGGCCGTTTTCAAAACAGACCCGGCGGATTTTTTGGCGCGTTTCATCCTGCCAATGGTCGCGGCTGACAGTAGGGTAGGAGAGCGCAGAAAATGCTTCCTGCACGGTTTCCTGCGTGGCCTGCGTTTTTTCTTCCAGTGCTTTCAGCCGCTGTTCCTGTTCCAGATTGACTTGCGCTTGCAATGCAAACATCTGTGCAGTAGTCATGGCTTTCGTCTGATATCCGCCAGTCTTGCGAATGGACGGCAGGACTTCGGAAGTGACAAACTTGCGGAACGGCTTTGCTTCCGGTTTGTCAGAGCGAAGGATAACGTTGTAAAGTCCTGACTCGTTGATTACCGTGGTTTCCTGCGTTCGACCGAGTGAATCGGTGAGGGGTATCTGGCACACCTCATCCTCTTCCAGCCTTCTTGCAACAACTTTGTGGTCCGTGATTCCTAAAACGACGCACACATCTTTCAAAACGAACCACGTTTCACCGTTGATCTGCACAGTTCGCACCTGTTTCTGATTGTAGTTGAAAACCTGTAATTTCAAATTTTACACTCCTTCGATCATGTCTTTGGGGATTTCCCTCTACATCCAGCATAACAAGCGGTGCAAATGTTTTTTTACATTGTTATGTCTACCTGAAAAAGGGTATAAAAATCCCCGTGAATGTGGTTGACGATTCACGGGAAGTGTAGTAGAATATTTACACTTCGACCGCGAGGTCGTGGCAGCTCCTTCTTTGCGCTCGGTCGCCAAACTAACCGCAAAGGGGGAGTTTTTATTTTTTGTTGTCCAATTCAGCCCGAACAAGAGATATTCCCTTGTTCACAACGTCAGTCCTAGATATTTGCAACTCTTTCGCGCAGCTATCGAGCGCTTCAAGTTCTTCTGCACTCATGCGAAGCTGCAAACTTTTGTCTCGCTTGCTTGGCCCTTTAATTGGACGGCCTTTTGTCGGCAACATTTCATCACCCCTTTTTGCCATGGCTT
>OHBJ01002989.1_pt1 | contig 11245 bp, 8 predicted proteins | sample 1577241 | NCBI WGS metagenome assembly OHBJ01 (sample SAMEA3541594, study PRJEB24748) | human gut metagenome | biome: human gut; feature: human-associated habitat; material: faeces | place: China | collected 2012
GGAGCCGTCTTTCTGGGAGTCGTACACCGGATCGACCGCCCGGTCAGCGGAGCGGTCCTGTTCGCCAAAACGAGCAATGCGAGGTGCTCGACTGATGGCTTACGGGCTCGTCGGCGGCGTCGGCGACCACGGCCGGCACGGCACCCTCATTACCGAGGAGATCGTAAACGCCGCGAAGCTGGATACCGCCGAGTGCATCGAGATACGGCAGAACAATATCGAGCAGGTCGAGAAGGCCCTCCTGCGCGCCTATAAAACGGGCCTGGAGGAGATAGGCCTCGTCGCGGAGGGCTACGCCAAGGCGACGTGCCCGGTCGACACGGGCAGGTTGCGCAACTCCGTCACGCACCTCCTCAAAGGCTACGACTGCTTCATCGGCACCAACGTCGAGTACGCGCCGTACGTCGAGGAGGGGACCTCCCGCATGAAGGGCAAGCACTTCCTGCGCAAGGCGGCGACGGGCCACGGGGACACGTACCGGGCGATTCTCGAGAAGCACCTGAGGGGTGGCGCGTAGGGCCGCGTTACTCCGTTTGGATACTCACCCTTGCCGCGAGGTATTGCGGCGCGGGCCCGCCGAGGCAATAGGTGGGAACCCGCCCATTCCGAAGCAAGGGAGATTCTGTTGGCACTTACGCGAAAGATGCTCAAGGCAATGGGCATCGAGGACGAGAAGATCGACCAGATCATCGACGAGCATGCCGAGAGCGTGAACGCGCTCAAGGCGCAGCGCGACGAGTTCAAGGAGGCCGCTGGCAAGGCGGACGGCTACAAGAAGGAGCTGGACGCACTCAAGGCCAAGGGCGAAGGCGCGGGCGAGTACGAGGAAAAGTACAAGGCCAAGTGCAAGGAGCTCGACGACTACAAGGCCGAGGTCGCTGGGGAAAAGGCAGCAACAGAGAAGCGCGGCCTGTACCGACAGCTGCTCGAGTCGGCGGGCGTCGACCCCAAGCGCATCGACACCGTTCTCAAGGTCTCCGACCTCGAGGGCGTGACCGTCAAGGACGGCGCTATCGAGGACGCGGACAAGCTGACCGAGGGCATCAAGGCCGACTGGGCCGACTTCATCGCAACTACGACCGTCAAGGGTGCCGACGTGGCCCACGCCCCCAAGGGCGAGGGCGGCAAGGACATCAACGAAATGAGCACCGCCGAGTACATGAAGTACAAGGCGGAGCAGAGAGGCTAAGGGGTTTCTATGTCGAACACCATCCTTACACCCAACATCATCGCCAACGAGGCGCTGGACGTTCTGCGCACCAACGCCGTCATGGCCAACCTCGTCCACCGCGACTACTCCTCCGAGTTCGTCGCGGGAGTGGGCGACACCATCACCGTCCGCAAGCCCGCCACCTTCGAGGCCAAGGAGTTCACTACCGAGGTCGAGGTGCAGGACGCCACGGAGGGCAAGGTCCCCGTCAAGATGGACAAGCTGCTCGACGTGACGTTCGCCGTCACGTCCAAGGAGCTGACGATGGGCATCGTCGACTTCTCCGCGCAGTTCCTCGTCCCCGCGATGCAGGCCTTCGCCGACAAGATCGACGGCTACCTGCTCGCGCTCGAGAAGGACGTCACGAACCGCGTCGACCACACCAAGGGCGCCATCGCCGTGGCGGACATCATCGCCGCCCGCAAGTTCCTCGTGGACGCCAAGGCGCCCTCCACGGAGCGCCGCTTCGTCTACGGCTCCCAGGCCGAGGCCGACCTGCTCAACACCGAGGCGTTCACCAATGCCTCCGCCGTCGGCGACAACGGCACCGCCCTCAAGGAGGCGTCGCTTGGCCGCAAGTACGGCCTCGACTTCTACTGCGACCAGAACGTTCAGAAGACGACCGCCGAGACGGCGAGCTACACGCCGTCCATCGCGTTCCACAAGAACGCCTTCGCGCTCGTGACCCGCCAGCTCGAGATGCCGCTTGGCGCGCCCAAGGCCTTCTCCACCTCCTACGACGGCTTCGGCCTGCGCGTCGTGCAGGGCTACGACCAGAAGACCAAGACCGATACCGTCTCCATCGACATGCTATGCGGCGTCAAGACCCTCAGCCCCGAGCTCGCCGCAGTCATCACCGATAAGCGATAGGCGCAGAGATGCTCGAGCAGGTGCTTCTGTCGCTGCGCAACTGGTTCGTCGCCGACAAGCGCACGGGGCGCGTCCGTATCGAGGACGGCCGCCTCGGTTCCTTTTTCACCTATAAACCAATGATCTGTATAATCATCTAAACAATAAAGATGATGATTTCTTTCATATAAGAATTCATTCTTAATAGAGATCATTACATGATCACTCACTCTATAACATTGACTAAACTCTTTTCCTTTCTTCATCATCTTTACTTCATAATCTGGAAAAGCTATCTTATGATCTACTTCACCATTGCCATACAGATCTTTATTTAATACACCTATAGGAAATGGCTGTACACATTCTGTTTGATATGTCACTTTCCCCTTATAACTATGAATAATAAGCGCATTTAATTGTGAAATAGGCTTCACACCTGTTCCTCCATCAATACAGATAATCTTCTTTTCTTCATCTATAATAATGTCATTATGAATAGAACGAGGGAAATAATTAGATGTAGGAAGATGTCCTACTACAACTGTATATTTTAATGAATGTCCTAATTCATAAAAATGTTGGAGTTCAAGGTAGGAAGAGAGACCACATTCCTTATAGTTTTCTCTTGGTTCTACACCTGCATGGACAAATAAATAATCATTAAATAATAATGTAGTAGGTAAATGGGACATGAACTTTAATTCTTGTTTTAGCTTTTCAGCCATGATTTTCTGCATACCTAAAGGTGTTTCATGTCCATCACTAAAATGTTCATGATTATAAATATCTCTAATAATACCGTTCTTACTATTTCTTTTGAGATACTTAGGAATTTCTCCTGCAATTTCTGGAATAGTAAGTAATGCATTCATTGCCCATTCACAATTTCCCATCAAAACATAACACTTAGGAAAGCGTGAAAGATTCATAATAAAGTGTATTGTTTCTAATACCTGGTCTCCTTTTTCTACAAAGTCGCCAATAATCACCAAATAATCCTCTACAGGATCATAATTCACTTTTCTTAATAATTCTTTAAAGCGGTCTAAATGACCATGTATATCTGATATCGCAATCAGGCGATAGTCATTCTTTTCTTTTTTAATTAAATGTTTAGGCTCTAACATAAATACCTCCTGATATCATTCTACAACAAAAAAAAGTAGGTTGACCCTACTTTCTTGTTGCATAATATTTTCTTACAAGCATCTGTGTTTTACGAATATGTCTTTGAATACGTTCTGTTGCTTCCTCTTTGTCTCTATCAATGATAGCTTCTAGAATAGCACGATGTTCTGCAAGTGATGATTCTAAACGTTCTGGACGTGCAATAGAATGTCTTGATGTCACAGAGACATAGTAATGAATATCCTTTAGAATCTGTTCAAAATAGGTAGACTGTGTTGCTTGATAAATAGATTCATGGAATAAAATATTAAAATCATTCACTTTATCAAAGTCACCCTTTGTAGTATAGAATTCTAATAATTCAAATACTTCTTTAATTTTAGCAAGATGTACTTCATCCATACGATCAATTGCGAATGAAACAGCTAATCCCTCTAAAGAAAGACGTATTTCAAACATATCATCAATATCACGAGGTGAAAAACCTTTCACATAAACACCTTTATTAGGAATACTTTCTACTAAACCTTCTAATTCTAGCTGTTTTAATGCTTCTCTAATAGGTGTACGAGAAATTTTCAATTCTTTCGCAAGTGTTAATTCATTTAGTTTATCACCGCATTGATAACTTTCATTAAGAATACGATCACGTAATAAGATAAATATTTTAGAGCCCAATGATCCATGGGAAGTTGATTCAAAAATGCTATGAGATGGCATTTCTTTGTCCCTCCTCTTATAATTTATCGATAATTGCGTCTGTAAACTCTTTTGTAGTTGCCTGTCCACCAATATCAGGTGTTGTAAACTTACCTTCTTCTACAACTGCTGCTAAAGCTTCTCTTAAAGATTGTGCTTCTTTCTGTTTATTTAATGCTTCAAGCATCATTGCGAATGCAAGAATTAAAGAACTTGGGTTCGCAATACCTTTACCTGCAATATCAGGTGCACTGCCATGAACAGCTTCATAAATACGGTAGTCGTCACCAATATTACCTGATGGTGCAATACCAAGACCACCTACAAGACCTGCACATAAGTCAGAAACAATATCCCCATATAAATTTGGTGCAACAAGGACATCAAATGTTTCTGGACGCTGTACAAGCTGCATACACATATTATCAATAATAACTTCCTGTGTTTCTATTTCTGGATAGTCTTTTGCCACTTCTCTATAACAATCAAGGAAAAGACCATCTGTATACTTCATTATATTGGCTTTATGGATGGCTGTCACTTTTTTTCTGTTATTTGTGCGTGCATATTCAAATGCATAACGACAAATACGTGTAGAAGCTTCTCTAGTGATCAACTTAACACCATTCGCAATATCATCAGTGAGCATATATTCAATACCTTTATATAAATCTTCAGTATTTTCTCTAATGATGACTAAATCAATATTTTCATATTTAGAATCAATACCCTTGAAGTTACGTAAAGGACGTACATTAGCATAAGTAGAGAATTTCTGTCTTAATGCAACATTCACACTTCTAAAGCCTGTTCCAATTGGAGTTGCTGTAGGACCTTTTAATGCCCATTTGTATTCTTCAATTGCATCTACAAGACCAGGTTCCCATACTTCACCTGTTTCTTTTGCATATTGGGCACCTGCTCTATATTTAACCCATTCAATATCTAGGTTCATTGCTTTTGTGATAGATTCAACACTTGCTGAAATCTCTGGTCCAATACCATCACCTGGAATAAGTACTGCTTTCATTAGAAATCTCCTCCTAGTTCTTTAATTGCATTTAATAATCCACCATACTGAATCATGACTTTTTCACGTGCTGATAATGATAGATGTGCTGTAATAGTTTCATTTGTATTTTTATTAGTCACTACAATGTCTTTACCTTCTTCTACAGCTGTTAATAAATCACTTAATTCGTAATCATCCTGATCATTGAAGAAATCATAATCTTTCGCATCAATAACAAGTGGAAGAATACCATTGTTGATTAAATTAGAACGATGAATTCTCGCAAATGAAATTGCAAAGATAGCTTTAATTTTTAAGTAGTTAGGTACTAATGCAGCATGTTCTCTTGATGAACCCTGTCCATAGTTATCTCCACCTACAATGAAACCACCATTGTTTTTAACAGCTCTATTATAGAATTCAGGATCTACCTTAGAGAATGAGAACTTAGCTAAATGAGGGACATTAGAACGGAATGGAAGTAGTTTAGAATCAGAAGGTACAATATGGTCTGTAGAAATATTGTCTCCTACTTTTAATACAACTTTACCAGTCACTGTATCTGTTAACTTATCTCCTCTAGGAACTGGTTTGATGTTAGGACCCATATAAATTTCATTATCAGGGATATATTCACTAATAAAGAAGTTAGGATTCTTCACAAATGGTGTATCTGGTACTTCTTCTAATACCATATCATCTTCAAATTCCTGTGATAAATAACTTTTGACTGCAGATAATGCAGCAACTTCTGGAGATACAAGATATACACTTGCATCATTTGTACCAGAACGTCCTTTAAAGTTACGGTTGATTGTTCTTAAAGATACACCTTTTGATAATGGAGCCTGTCCCATACCGATGCAAGGACCACAACCACATTCAAGAATTCTTGCACCTGCATGAATCATATCTGCAAGAGCACCATTTTGTGCAAGCATAGAAAGAATAGAAGAAGAACCTGGAGCGATAACTAAAGAAACATCTTCAGCTACTTTACGACCTTTTAAGATTTTTGCAGCACGCATCATATCTGGTAAAGATGAGTTTGTACAAGAACCAATGACTACCTGATTGATCTTCATACCTTCTAATTCTTTTACATCTACTACATTATCTGGTGAATGAGGCTGAGCAACCATAGGAACTAATGTAGACATATCAATTTCAATAGTTTCATCATATGTTGCGTCATCATCAGCTTTCATTTCAACATATTCATCTTCTCTACCCTGCTGTTTTAAGTAAGCTAAAGTATTTTCATCTGTTGGGAATACTGAAGTAGTGGCACCAAGTTCTGCACCCATGTTACAGATAGTCGCACGGTCAGTAAGTGAAAGATCATTTAAACCTTCACCTGTATATTCAACAATCTTATTAACTCCACCTTTTACTGATAACTCCTGTAAAATTTTTAAGATAACATCTTTTGCAGATACCCAAGGTGCTTTACGTCCTGTTAGTTTAACCTGTAAAACTGATGGACACTGAACATAATACTTACCTGTTGCCATAGCAACAGCGACATCAAGTCCTCCTGCACCAATCGCAATCATACCCATTGCTCCACATGTTGGTGTATGAGAATCTGAACCAATAAGCGTCTTACCTGGATGTGAGAAATTTTCAAGCTGTAACTGATGACAGACACCATTACCTGGTTTAGAGAATGTGATACCATGTTTTCTTGCAACAGATTTAATAAATTCATGGTCATCCATGTTTTCAAAACCAGTCTGAAGCATGTTATGGTCAATATAAGCGACTGCTTTTTCTACTGCAACATGACCTACATTCATTGCTTCTAACTGAAGATAAGCCATTGTACCTGTAGAATCCTGTGTTAAAGTCTGGTCAATTCCAATACAAATAGATGTTCCTGGAACTAATTCTCCTTCTTTAAGATGTGCATTCAAGATTTTATACGCTAGATTCATATAATCTTCTCCCCCTTGTTTCTTATTGTATACAATTATACACATATACTATTATCTGTGCAATATAAAAAACAAAGATAATTTGTATTTATTTCGTTAAATTGGTACAATACATTGGGTGATGAAAAATGATATTATCTTGTTCAGGACTATCTAAATCTTATTCAGGAAAAGAAGTCCTAAAAAATATAACATTCCATATAGAAGAGCATGATAAGCTTGCTATTATTGGTGTTAATGGTGCTGGTAAGAGTACATTGCTTAGAATTCTTTTAAATGAAGAAGCTTATGATGATGGTATAATGACTATTGCGAAGAATATTCGTATTGGTACATTGAATCAGGAACATAAGTTTGATCTTAATAAGAGTATTTATGAAACATTGGAAGAACCTTTTGAAGATTTAAAGAAAATAGAGAAACGTATTCGTGAATTGGAACAGGAAATGGCTGTGACAAATGATTTAGATACAATTATGAATCAGTATGATTCTTTATTATCTAAATTCCAGGATGAAGGCGGTTATGCCATGGAGTCACAGGTGAAAGGTGTTCTCAATGGTTTAGGTTTTGATGAGGATATGTGGTATAAACCTATTGGTATTTTATCTGGTGGACAGAAAACAAGAATTGCGTTAGGTCAGTTATTATTACGTTCTCCCGATTTATTATTACTAGATGAACCGACCAACCATCTTGATGTAAATTCTATTGAATGGTTAGAAAACTATTTAAAACAGTATAATAAAGCTGTAATTGTAGTATCTCATGACCGTTATTTTATTGATCAAGTGTCTACTTCTATTATGGAAATAGAGAATGGTAAGAGTAAGATCTATAAATGTAATTATTCTAAATATGCTGAAATCAAGAAGCATGATCGTGATGTAGAATTAAAACATTATTTAAATAACCAGAAAGATATTAAACGTATGCAGGAATCTATTGATCGTTTAAAATCTTATAACCGTGAAAAACAGGTGAAACGTGCTGAATCTAAAGAGAAAGCACTTGAACGTATGGAGAAGGTAGAAAGACCTGAAAGTCTTCCTTCTAGTATTCGTTTCGCGTTTGAGCCTGAAGTAGAGAGTGGTTATGATGTTTTAAAAGTAGATGATGTAGCGATGGCTTTTGATAAGCCACTATTTGATTCTGTGTCTTTTGAAGTCAAGAAAGGTGAAAGAGTTGCTTTACTTGGACCTAATGGTGTAGGTAAGACAACTATGTTCCATTTGATTCTTAAAGATTATTTACCAATACACGGACGTATTCGTTTAGGTTCTAAGGTGATGATTGGTTATTATGATCAGGAACAGACTTCTTTATCTCCTGAAAAGACAATTTTTGATGAAATACATGATGCTTATCCTGATATGAATAATACAGAGATCAGAAATATCTGTGCTGCATTCTTATTCAAAGGTGAAGATGTATTTAAAACAATTGATGTTTTATCCGGTGGTGAAAAAGGACGTATTGTCTTAATTAAGCTATTACTTAATAAGGCAAACTTCTTAATTCTAGATGAACCAACAAACCATTTAGATATCCAATCTAAGGAAGTACTAGAAGATGCATTATTAGATTTTCCTGGTACTATTCTCTTTATTTCTCATGACCGTTATTTTATTAATAAATTGGCTACTAAGATTGTAGAGATGAATCCTCATGGTGATGAAATATTTGGTGGTAACTATTCTTATTATCTTGAACATCGTAAAGTAGAAGAAGTTGTGAAAGAAACAGCTGTAAAAGTTCAAAATAACATTGATAAGAAAAAGAAGAATAGATTAAAGAAGATAGAAAATGATATTTCTGACTTTGAAGAGAAGATCAGTGCGAAGGAAGAAGAACTCCATAGCGATGAAGTGATGAATGATTATCAGAAGTATAATGAAATCACTGCTGAACTAGAAGACTTAAACAACAAATTAGAAGAACTCATGACGGAATGGGAAGAACTTTCAGAAGAGATGAACGCTTAAAAGGACTAGGGGCAACCCTAGTCCTAATTTCTTTGTTTTAAGTTATAGATAAGTATAAATGCACAGATAAAATCACCAACGATTGATACAATAAATGGATAAAATGCATAAAGATCTTTTAATGTTGGTAAGAAAGATAAGACAAAAATATTCTGTGAATAACATAAGAACTTAATGCCTATCACCATAAAGGCAATCATATAAGTAAACCATAAACAATAATGTGTATAGATTCCTCCTGGCACAACATGTTTTAATTTTTCATATTCATTCTCTGTTCCTCTATTATGAGATAACTTAATATACATATTCTTATATATCTTGAGATTCATACGTGAGAACATAATGATTGGAATATAGAGTAGTGTCCAAAAACCAATAGTCCCTAAGTAAGGACACAATAAACCACTCACAATAGAAGCACCCATACATATATAGAAGGAACGTGGCATAGTGAATGTCATTCCCTCAGGATCAAAGTAATCATACAGTTCTCTTCCACCATAACGATGTAACCATTTATTTCTTTCATCATAAACAGTTTTAATAGACAACACATTAACCATTAAACCAATCATATAGAGTACTGTATTCAGCAATTCCCCTCTTTTATTAATAAGAGTCACAGTACTGTCTCCATCTAATTGATAGAGGAAAAGCATAATAACTGAAGTCACAACAACTAACATTACAAATAGTATAAAATAAGCATTATAGAGTGTATCTTTTTCTGAATCATCAGCCTTTTTAATACGATATTCCATTAAGCCATAAAGACCTGTTTCTATTAATACAACAAGACTTCCTAAACCTATAGGAGGATTAATCAGGAAAATAAACCAGCTTATTAGCGATAAAATAATAGCGTTCATATTTCCCTCCTTTCCAACCTATCATACACTAAAAAAAACATCCGGAAAAGACCGGATGTTCATTTAAAAGACCGGATGTTCATTTATTATTCAACATCAAAGTCGTCTGATAAGTCTTCACCATTAGTAGCGATGACTTTCTTATACCAGTAGAATGAATCTTTCTTATAACGATCAAGAGTTCCTACTTCTTCATCTGTAGTATCTACATAGATAAAACCATATCTTTTTTCCATTTCACCAGTTCCAGCTGATACTAAATCAATACAGCCCCATGGCATAAATCCTAATAAATCTACACCGTCTTCTTCAACAGCTTTTTTCATCTGTTCTATATGTTCTTTAAAATATAGAATGCGAGCATCATCATGTATCATGCCATCACTAGCTTCTTTTTCATGTAGACCAATACCATTTTCTACAATCATCAATGGTAAATCATATCTTTCAGTCAGTACATTCAAAGCATATCTTAATCCTTTAGGGTCAATTTGCCAGCCCCAATCATTTTTTCTTAAATATGGATTATCTACGCCAGATGCAAATTCATCATTTTCATTCTTATTTAATTTTGTTTCATCAGTGGTAACAGCATTTGTTTTGTAATAACTAAATGCAATATAATCAACAGTTCCTTCTGCTAATATTTTTAAATCTTCTTCTGTAATATCTAAATCAATATTTTTATTTTTCCATTCTGTTATGGCGTAATTAGGATAATGACCTCTGCAATGTACATCACCAAAGAAATGACGTTTATGCATATCTTTGATAGACAATATCATATCTTCTGGCTTACAAGTCAATGGATATGTTGGTTCATAGCCTAACATACAACCAATTTTAAAATCTGGATTTATTTTATGACCTAATATCACTGCTTTTGCACTAGCTACTAATTCATAATGTGCTGCTTGATATAAAGATTGTTCTGGATTAGGTTCATCTCTAAATATAATTCCTGAATTAGTAAATCCTAAAAATGGAACATTTATGGCTGCTTGATTATTAATTTCATTAAAAGTCATCCAATATTTTACTTTATCTTTATAACGTTCAAAACAAACTCTAGCAAAATTTACAAAAAATTCAATTAATTTTCTGTTTTTCCAGCCACCATATTTTTTAACTAAATTATATGGCATTTCAAAATGCGATAAAGTTATTACTGGTTCAATATTATATTTTAACAATTCATCAAACAAATCATCATAGAATTGCAGGCCAGCCTCATTTGGCTCTAACTCATCTCCCTGGGGAAAAATACGAGTCCAAGCAATACTGGTACGGAAGCATTTAAAGCCCATCTGAGCCAGAAGCGCAATATCCTGCTTATAATGATGATAAAAATCAATAGCCTCATGATTTGGATAATTTTTCCCCGGCAAAACACCATCTGTAATCTCCCGCTTCACATCGGGACTGCCGCCAGTCATCACATCAGCCACGCTAGGTCCTTTACCAGCTTCATTCCAAGCTCCCTCTGCCTGATGGGCGGCTATTGCACCGCCCCATAAAAAACCTTTTGGAAATGCCATATTTCTTTACTC
>OHBJ01002991.1_pt1 | contig 11242 bp, 6 predicted proteins | sample 1577241 | NCBI WGS metagenome assembly OHBJ01 (sample SAMEA3541594, study PRJEB24748) | human gut metagenome | biome: human gut; feature: human-associated habitat; material: faeces | place: China | collected 2012
GGCCATCCACCTTCGGCTCGACGCTGTAGACGGCGTTCGGCTCCGTCTCACGCAGCCGCGCGTCGAATTCCTCAAATTCCTCAAAGGAAAAAACATCCTGCAAGCTTTCCAGCGGGACGGCGTGCCGCACCTTCTGGAACGCGCTGACCGCTTCGCCGCCGACGCGCTTCGTCGGACTCAGCGGCGAGGCGTACTGCGGATATTCGCGTTCCAGCTCCTCGAGCTGCCGAAGCTTCCGGTCGTACTCAAAGTCCGGCATCTCCGGCGCGTCGAGCACATAATACTGGTGATTGGCGCGTTCCAGCTCACGAATGAGCTGCTCCATTTCCTGTCTGATATCCATATCGGTCATCCTTTCTCTTCTGAGGACGGCAATTGTCCGAGCTGAAAATAGCTGTCCGGCACGCTGCCGACAATCACGGTTTCCGCCACGACGATCACCGACGCCACATCGACGCTTTCCGTCCCGGCTGGCGTCAGGACGCTCATGCAGATCTTGATCTCCAGCAAAATGCGCTGGTGTGTCTGGTTGATCCCAGCGGAGGTGAACTCGCTGTAGAAGTCAGCGTCGGTCGTGCTGAGCGCGACGACGCGGATCGGCAGCCCCGGCCCCTTTCCGGCGAGAAATTCCGGCATGAGAATGCTCCCAATCGGAATTTTCAGCTCCTCCGTGTCCATTTCCATCAGCTGCTCCGAAAGCAGCGCCAGCGTCTCCGCCTTCAGCTGATTGATCTCCGCCATATTCGTGCGCAGCGCCGTGATCTCCCCGTTCGTATTCTTTTCCAGACACACGACGCGGGAGTAATCGATCGAGCCGCTGGCGATCTGAGCATAGATAGCGTCGTTGATGCGGTCGGAGGCGACGTTGATGACGCGTGTCCGCGCGGCCTCACGCAAAAAGGGCATATAGCGGAAGCGCAGCAGCACCAGCACCCCGGTAAAAAGCAGCAGGAACACGATCAGCCGGAAGCGGTTTCGGTTTCGTTTTCTTCGATTCATGGGCCCACCTCCACACCCTATGGGTATGAAGGTGCGCGCGATTTATTCAGGATTCCTTAGAGCTTCGTCATGTGGACGCCTGCGGCGTTGGCCATGAGGCGCTTGGTGCCGCAGCCGTCGAACGCGATCTCCAGCAGCGCGTCGCCGCCCATCGGCAGAACGGTCAGCACCATTCCCTTTCCGAACGCCTTGTGCATGACCATATCGCCCTTAGCGAACGAAACGTTCGCCTTCGGCTTTTTCAGCGTCTGCGTAACGGAGGAATAGTCCCGCGCAGGACGCGCAGGCGCAGATGCGCAAATACTTCGGCAACAAAGACTTCTGGAGCTATATCTACGAAGAGAACGCCGACTCGCTCGGCCACCCCGAGCACATCCATCCGGGTCAGATTCTCGTTATCCCCGATGCCGCCAAATACGGCATCGACCCCGACAACAAAGAGTCATTGAAACGCGCCCGCGCGCTCGCCATAGAAATATACGGCCGCTACAACTGACAGCTTATAGCTGAAAAAATCACACGAGGCGCGGGAACCGGTTCCCGCGCCTCGCTCATTTATTCTATCGAGGAATTATTTCACAAGCACCTTAGCGGTAACACCGCCGACACTGACAAGGTAGACGCCGGGGGCAACTCCGTCGAAACGTGCCTCGCCGAGGTTGTCGCCATTGACACCTCCCATGAGGCGTCCGCTGAGATCGAAGAGGCGGCAGCGCATTCCTTCGGCTCCGCCGACAATAATGCTCGAACCGTCGACAACAACGGAGATGTTGCGGTCGGCTGTCTCAACTTCGCCAATACCGACCTCGGTTATGTCGATAAACGACGAGCAGAGAGGCAGATCGGGGAAGAGGCTGTTGAGCATCACACATAGAGCGCCACTGACATTGACATTGAAGGTCGAAACGCCGTCGGCGACACTTACCTGACGCGGCTGCGAGAGCTCATCGCCGGCAAGATCACCGTTTTCGTCGTAGTAAGGCACGCCGATAAACCAGCGGTAGTCGGTGGCCACGCCGTCGACGACAGCCTGTGAAGAAAGGTCGACAGTCACACCCTCAGGTTCGACTTCAACGACAGCCTGCGGCGAGTAGCGGTAGACATACTTGACTTCCGAGGTCTTTGGCAGCGACTGGAACGTGAAACAGTTCGAATCGATGAAGAGCACATTCAGCTTCGGAGTCTTGCTCATATCAATCGACGAAAGCAGGTTCGACGATAGGACAGCCTGTTCGAGATTCTCGGCGCCCGTGAAGTCTATCTCAGTGAGATCGTTATAGCTCAGGCTGAGATCCCAGAGCATAGGACTTCCGAATTTAACCGACTTAGCGCCGTTGTAGTCGCCCGTAAACGACTGGAGTTTGTCGAAACCGGTAAGATTGATGGCATTGAGCTGGTTATTGCTGACTTTGAGCAACCTGAGCTCGGGATAAGCCTTGGCGAAATCGAGATTCGTGAAATTATTGCCGGTAACGTTGAGTTCCGTCAGAGACGACTCGGGCCAGACGACCTTGTCGGGTGTCAGACCGGCATTGGCGACTGTCAGGGCAAAGAGGTCGGTGAGCTTCGAAACGTCGATTTTCGACAGCTTGACGCCATCTATCGAAAACACACCGAGATCGCCCGAAGGAGAGTAGCTGTAGAGACGGGCTTCGACGTCGGCTTTCGATGCACACTTGAAGATCGTGTATGTTTCGTTGGTCAGAACATACTGCTCGAGATAGCCGTTGCCTTCCCAGTCGATATAGACCGCGGTGTTAGGCTTGGTAGAGGTCATGATGAGTCCGCAGTCGACGCTCTCGGTCGGCGTCCAGGTTGCCACAGCGTTTGTCGGACGCTCGGCGGCCTTGATCACGCTCGTGCGCGTCGGGTTGGCGGCGAAAGCGGGGAACAGCGGATGGCTTATCTCGCAATATACATTTCCTATCGAGGCATCTTCGAAAATCGACACACCGTCGCGCTGCGAAATCTTCGCCGCGGGAATGACACTGTTGTCGGCTGCGCTGCGCCATGTATAGACAGTCTTCTTGCCGTTTTCGTCGAGCCACTGCGACGTCAGATTGACGGTCGGGGCAAGTTCAGGCAGAAGAACCTCCGACTGGGGCGCGTAGATGTAGGATGCGACGCGCTTCGTAGAGGGCAGATTGGGCATGGCTATGTTGTTATAGCTCAGGTCGAGATAGACAAGCGGATTATAGGAGGCGATGGGGAGGGCCGTCAGATTGTTGTGGCTGACGTCGAGAGTAGCGATAGCCTCCATGTCTTCGAGGTCGACAGCTTCGAGAAGATTGTTCGACAGGTTCATGACGCTGATGTTCGAAGCGGCGTCGAGGGCGATCTCAGTCAGCTTGTTGTTGCTGAGGTCGAGGGTATAGAGCGTAGAGAGATCGGGGGCGTAGAACGACGTCAGCGAATTATAGCTGGCATCGAGATTCGAGAGCACGTTCTTGCCATAGCCGCTGGCTCCGGTGAGGTCGAGAGTCTTCAGCATATTGTGGCTCAGGTCGAGATCGCGCAGGCAGCGGTTCCAGGTCAGATCGATCGTCTGGAGTCCGGTAGAATTGAGCTTGAGAGCGCTGAGCGAACGCGCCTGATCGAGGTCGATCGACTTCATCGGGTAGCCGTCGATGGCCAGCGCTGTTATATCGCTGCCCTCAGGCATGTAGACGGTCACTTCAGCACCGCCGGTGACTGTGACATTGTCAGCCCCGGGAATCTCTGAGCCGTTTGCCGTGAAGTTCTGCATTGTTCCGTCGCCGGCATCGACCATAAAGGTTACGGGAGCCGATTGTGTTGCGTTGCTGACACCGACTTTCATCTTAAGGGGATTGCCGTGGCCATTGCTCTTGATTTTGACAACAGGGCTCGGCTTTCCGAAATCGGCGGCCGTCTTGACCATGAACTTACCTGTTCTGAGATTATAGGCTGGGAGTGCCGAGTTGTGGAATTCCACATAGACACTGTCGGAGAGGGCTTTCTTGAGCGTGACCACGCCGTTGGAATAGCTGTAGTCCGAGGCTGCCACGGGAGTGGGATCGAGCGGAGCATCCTCATGGTAGTAATAGAGAGATGCCGTTGTCGTTGAGTTCGGGCGGTTGACTTTTGCCGAGAAATCGAGCGTCGCGCCTTCCTTATAGCTGCGTTCGACGGGGAACGGATTCTGCTGGTAGTAATATTCAAGGAATGTCTCGCGCTCGGCGGGCAGAGTTACGAAGTCGAGATTGTTATTCGCAATATCGAGGGCGTCAATATCCGGATTGCCGGAAATATCGATAGAGGTCAGCTGGTTCAGCGAGCAGTTGAGCGCCTGAAGAGCGATATTTTTCGAGATGTCGAGACTTGTCAGAGCGTTGCCGTTGCAATAAAGGCGGATAAGCTTCGGATTCTTGGTGACATCGAGAGAAGTCAGGTTGTGGCCCCAGCCCCACGAGCCGGCATGTCCGCAGTAGAGCTCCTGAAGGTAAGGATTGTTCGTGACATCGACTTTGTCGACGTATGTGTCGCTGACATTCAGTATAAGCAGCTTTGGATTTTTCGACACATCGATCGACGATATCCGCGTCACATCGGCCGTCAGGCGCAGCAGATCGGGACACTTCGTCGGATCGAGTTTCGTCAGTGACCGGCAGGCGAAAGCGTCGAACGACTTCATTGCCGGATACTGGGTGAGATCGAAGCTCTGGTCGAGATGATCGATGGCTTCCATCTCGAGGATTGTCAGATTCGGCTTGGGCGTGCCGATTTTCAGCGGCGCCACGTCAAAGGGATTGTCGCTGACATAGAGCGCTGTAAGCTTTGTGAAGGGATCGAGGTTGACGCTTCCGAGCTGATTGTGGTTGAGATTCAGGACATCGAGATTCGTAAGTGTTGCAAAGTCGGCCGTAGTGGCATAGCAGCCTTCGAGATCGAGATAGTCGATAAGAGAGGCTTCGCCGTAGACTTTTACGGTTGCGTCGGAATTGACACTGCCCGACAATATTGTAGCGTTGATGGCGCCGTCGGAAACTGTGACAGGATTGACCGTCACTTTCTGTTTTCCATAGCCGAAATCAACCTCGACGGTGGTTTTCTCTGATGAGCCGATGCGGAAACTCAGTGCATTGGCATCGCCGTTAATCTCATAAATGCTTGTCGTGAAAGTGATTATCGGACTATTGTCGGCGGCCGAAGAACCGAAAGCTCCGGCTGCGAGAGCTATCCATACCGCGGCCGGGCGAAGATGTTTTGTCATAGAGTTAAACATTTTGTTTTACAATATCCTGTTAATATGAGTAGTAAGGGGGCGCCCCTGCGGGCCTGAGGCCTGAGTAGCGCCCCCTTTCGGGTTTCGTTCAATGGTTATGCCCCGAGGGCAAGCTATTATTTCACAATAACTTTCTTATCGCCTACGATATAGAGACCTTCGGGTAGATTCGAGATCTGCTCCTTCGAAGCATTGCGAATCATCAGAATGCCCTGTAGGTTGTAGACATTGGTGTTGGCGGCAGCATCGCCGTTGACGTTGGTGATGCCCTGTTCAGGCTCGGTGTAGATCGAGATGTCGAAAGCCTTGTCGGCGTCAACCTTGTAGCTGAACTTGCCGTCGGCGGGAACTTCAACGTCTTCGTCGTTGAGAGTCATTACGTAGGACTGACGCTCGTTCTCGAGAGCGGGCAGAGCGAAGCTCAGAGCGGTATTCTGGAAAAGAGTCAGAGGTTCGGCAACGCTCTCGACTGCGGTATAGCCGTCGGTGACGACATCCTTGACCTCGACACCTTCGCCGAGCTTGAAGCTGACTTCATAGGTCGAAGGCTCGGCCTTGAACATCTTCATAACGTCGCCGTCTTTAAGGGCATCCAGTCCGGGATAAGCCATGAAGTCGTAGCTGTAGCCGCTTTCATCCATGGGACATTCAATGCGCACGCCGTTGAGATAGATGAACGGGAAGTCATAGACTGTCTTCCACTGATCGTAGTCGTAGTAAGAGTCATACACTTCGAGGCTGACGGGCTTGTCGAGTTCGGCGTTGAAGTTGAACACATTAGCCTCTTCGCCGGCTACGGGCTTATATTCGATCGTGTTATACTGCTTGATGGGATCGGAATTCTTCTGGAAGAAGATCGAGTTGTTGGCATATTCGTCGTTGTCGGTGAACACGATCAGTCTGTCGTCACGGACGAGTTTCTCGGTGGTGAACTCGAGAGTGAGGGCCTCGCGTACCTGCTGGCTGAATTCGCCCAAAATGTCGAGAGGATCGGTATCGGGATCGTCATAAACGATGCGGGCGCTCTTGATAATGTAGTTCGGAGTGTTGTGGTAGTAGAAGCGACCACCGTCTTCCATCTCGAAGTTGGCCTCACCAGTGGTAAGATCGATAAGGTCGAAATCCCATACGCTGTTGTCGTAGGTTGCGACGAGAGCCTCGGGAGTGTCAACTTTGATCTTAACAGGCCAGATTTTCTCTGCCTTGGTGGCGTTAACCTTGAACACAACGGGTTCATCTTTCTTGAATACATAGTTATATGAGTCGTAACCATAGAGAGTCTGGTCGTTGGCCAACATATTCTGAACATTATACATTCCGTAGCGGAAGTAAATCGTCAGGTTGCTGCCGAATTTGACAGTGGCATTTTCTTTGGTGACGACATCGCCTTTATAGCGCACGTTGTTGATCATGACATACTTGATCATGCCGGGCTCGATCGGCTGGTCGTCGCTGCCGACAAACGAGATGTTGATATCCTTATCGGGGAAGTTATACTCTACCTTAAATTCGTCGCCATCGGCGGGACGGAACTGATAGGTATAATTATAGCTGTAGGTGGGTTCAACGACATCCCATTCCTGAGTGTCTTTGTTGAGCTTGGAGACTCTGTAGATAATACCACCGCTGTAGTCTCTCGGACGCAGTTCGATGGGAAGCTCGGTATCGGGATCGAAAGCGATCTCGGTGCGCACATTAGCTTCCGGCGTAAGATAATCGAGCGAGTTGCTCGATCCGGCTTTAAAGTCATTGTAGCGCGAGAAATAAACTTTCTCGGGAGCATCAATGGTGAAGTAGCATTTCGCTGTGCGCGTTTCGGTCTTGTTGAAAGCAACTACTGTGTAGTTATTCTCGCCATAGAGAAGGCTCGAGCCGTAGAACTCGTAGACGACCGCGCGGTTGGGATATATCGAAAGAGACTCGGTTCCGTTGCGGAGCACGTCGTTGAGTGCGCAGTCTTCGAGAGCCTCGATTCTTACCTTGTTGTCTTTTTTAACATTGTCGACAGTCCATGTTGTGACCCCCCCGGCGGTCGAAGGCTCGATGGTTTCCTCACCCATCAAAACCTTGATGAACTTGGGATCGCCGGTCAAGGTGAGTTTCTTTGCGGGGCGCACGACTGTGGTGATCTCATAGACGCCGTTATCTTCGAGATAGTCCCACGAAGAATTGAAGTTTTCCTTGTTCTCTCCGTTGAGATCATCTCCGTTATACTTCACCGAGGCAATCAGATACTCGTCGGTAGCATCAACATCAAGGTATTTATACTTTCCGGCAGGTTTTTCAATAACAGTCTCGTTCGAAGTGAGCTCAACGGTCTCGCGGTCATTCTTGACTGTAACATGGGTGTAATCGTCGATCTTGAGCGTGATTTTCTTGGGGACGAATTTACGCACTTCGAACTCGTAGACATCGCCGTCGGCGCTCGCTGAATAATACTGAGTGATCGGCTCACCTTCAAGAGGAACTCCGTAGTATAGCCATGTTTCGCCGTTCTTTTTGTCGGAGCCGGGCATGAATTCATAGCCACTGACAGGAGTGATGACAAGCTGCTTATCCCAGTCGGCAAGGGTGACCTGCAGATCACCGGAAGTCCATGTCTGCACCTCCCCGTCAGAATAATAGTCTTTGACCATAACCGTCACCAAAGACGGGTCGGAGGTCTTTAACGTTACGGTCTTCTGAGCCACAGCCACCGACGGAGCGACAAGTAAAATGGCAAGCAGAGCAACCAGGGAATAGAATTTTCTCATAGAATTTGAGATTAATTAAATAAAATGATATAATGTTGGTTTATTTGCATAAGGATGCGACGCAAATATAGCAATTCTTCCTCAAATATAAATCAAAAGGCAAAAAATAATTCCCATCTCATTGGCGACAAAAGAAAGAGGCGCCCCGACATCACGTCGGAACGCCCCCTGAACAAATATTTCTTTGCTCTTATTTAATAATAACTTTCTTGTCGCCTACGATATAGAGACCTTCGGGTAGATTCGAGATCTGCTCCTTCGAAGCATTGCGAATCATCAGAATGCCCTGTAGGTTGTAGACATTGGTGTTGGCGGCAGCATCGCCGTTGACGTTGGTGATGCCCTGTTCAGGCTCGGTGTAGATCGAGATGTCGAAAGCCTTGTTGCCGTCAACCGTGTAGCTGAACTTGCCGTCTTCGGGAACTTCGACCTCTTCGTCGTTGAGAGTCATCACGTAGGACTGGCGCTCGTTCTCGAGAGCGGGCAGAGCGAAGCTCAGGCTGGTGTTCTGAAGAAGGCTCAGAGGCTCGCTGAGATCTTCGACCTTGGTAATTTCGTCGGTGATGACATCATTGACCTCGACACCGTCGCCGAGCTTGAAGCTGACTTCGTAGAGAGCGGGCTCGTTGCGGAAGATCTTCAGGACAGAGTTGTTGGGGAACTCGTCGAGACCGGGATAACCGAGATGGTTATACGTGTAGCCGTCTTCGTTGAGCGGGCATTCGGTGCGCACGCCGTTAATGTAGACAAACGGGAATGTCTTGGTATAGGTGTAATCCTCGTTACGGATGTTGTCGAGGATGTGGAGATAAACGGGCAGGTCGGTTTCGGCGTTGTATTTCAAAACATTGCGGCCGACTTCGGGAACGTAGGTTATCTGATTGTACTGCTTGATGGGGTCGTTGCTGTACTGGAAGGTGATTTCGTTCTCGGTCCATGTGTCGTCGTCGGTGTAGACAATGAGCTGCTCGTTGCGCTCCATTGCCTCGGTGGTGATTTCGATAACGAGGTTCTCGTTGACACGGACGCTGCGCTCGTTGGTCAGGTCGTCGTTATCGGTCTCAGCGCCGGCTTCGCGCACGATGCGGGCCGATTTAATCAGGAAGTTCGGAGTGTTGTGGTAGTAGAGAACTTCGTCGTTGGCCATTTCGAGAGTAGCTTCGCCCGAAGTGAGGTCAATCAACAGGTTGGGATCCCATACCGAGTTGTCGTAAGAAGCCAGAACAGCCTCGGGATTGTCGACCTTGACAGTGACGTTGAAGGTTGTCGAAGCTTTTGCCATACCAATCATGAATTCTACATCTTCGTCTTTCAGGAAGTCGTATGAGACAGTCGACCCTGCGTAGAGATAACTACCGTTGGCTCTGGCGCTTGAGAGAGTGTAGAGTTTTCTGTGGGGATACATCGTCAGGCTGCTGCCCATCTTGACCGTCGAGTTTTCGTCAGTCACGCGGCTGGCACGATAGCGGACACCGTCGAGAACAATGTATGAGAGCGAGGCGGGTTCGAATGTCTGTCCCTCGGGAGCTGTGAAGGTAACCTTGAGGTCTTTGTCGGGATAAGCCACATCGACTTTGATTTCGTCGCCATCGGCAACGGTAACTTCGTAGTAGTCGTAATAGCTCGGTTTGGTAACTTCAGTCCATTCGTCGGAACCCTGAGCTCGCTTCATAACTCTGTAGATTCTCGTGCCGTATTCCTTCGGACGGATGTCGACGGGATTCTCGCTTTCAGTGTTGATTCCGAATTCAGTCTGGACACCGGCTTCGGGAGTAAGATAGTGCTCATTGTTGTTGGTCATGGCCTCAAAATCGCCATTACGCTTGATGTAGAGTATCTCGGGCTGGTCAACAGTGATCTTGAACTTGGCATTGCGACGCGATTCCTTATTGTAGGCGCTTACCGAATAGTTGTTGTCGCCATATTTCATGCTGTATTCCGAAATATTCGTGAAAACGGCGCCGGTCATCAGGAATTCGTCGTCGGTGCGATCCTCATTGCGAAGACCTTCGAGAGCGTAGCCCTCCTTGGCGTAGATCTCGACATTTTTATTCTTGGCGACAGAAGGAACGACAAAAGTCTTGACACCGCTGACATCGGTAGCTGCGATTTCCTCGTCGAGATACTTAACGACAATAAACTCGGGATCGGCCTTGATATTGAGAACCTTTGCCGGACGATCGACGGTAGCGACCTCAATGACAGCACCATCACTGAAATCATCCCAGTAGGTATTCCAGCTATCGACATTGGGAGTGCTGAGTTTCTCTACACCGGCAACTTTTACAGATGACAGAAGATATTCGTCGGCGGCAGTGATTTCAAGTCGGGCATAGGTGCCTTTGGGCTTGGTAAGAGTGGTTACGTTAGAAGTAAGATCAACAGCTTCGCCCTGATTAGAGACGGAGATATGGGTGTAGTCATCGACTTTGAGAGTAGCCTGCTTGGGAGTCAGCACTCTGGTTTCGAAATAGTATACATCACCTTCGTTCGCCAGATAATAGGCCAGCGAAAATTCTGCTCCTTCACCCCGGGAAACCATAATAACCGGTTATAGGGGTGCCGTTTTTAGTAGCAGTGTCAGAGACAAACTCATATCCGTCAACAGGAGTGATGACGAGATAGCCTGAGCCTGTCGGCATATCGTATGTAAAATCACCGCTTGTCCATTCAAGAGGCGAAGGAGCCCCGCTGAAATACTCTCTGAATCCAACAGTGACCTTCGATGGATCAGGCGTTTTAAATGTAACGTTGGCTGCCGAAGCTGCTACCGACGAGGTCAGTAGAGCAACAAGCAGAACAACCAATGAGTAAATTTTCCTCATAAAGATTAAAGATTAAGAAATATGTAAAACAAAAATGTGAAAAAAATTCTTTCGGATTTTTGGCAAATATACAAAAAGTTTCTCAGAACAAGCCTAAAAGCAAAAAATTTAAGAATTCGCTATACAAAAAAACTCCAAAAGGCGAATTTATCTGACATACGGCAGAAATCGGGCCCAGATTCCGTTGTCCGCTGACATATCAGAATCTGACACTTTTTTTGCCATGTTGCTGACGCATTTGATTGCCTGAATTGTTGACACCCGCATTCAATATGCATCAAAAGTCCGAAGCGCGGGACGCGCGAAATCTCTACAACGCCTGCGATAGCTGGCGGCAACCACCGCTCCCCCCACAAATTCGCGGGCCTTGGCTATCGCCGGTTGCGTGACTGCGCAGCTCCTCAGCTTGTCACGCATATATT
>OHBJ01002993.1_pt1 | contig 11238 bp, 9 predicted proteins | sample 1577241 | NCBI WGS metagenome assembly OHBJ01 (sample SAMEA3541594, study PRJEB24748) | human gut metagenome | biome: human gut; feature: human-associated habitat; material: faeces | place: China | collected 2012
GTAGGCATGAAGGAACTAAATGAAATATGTTCTTTTTATACATATGTATATAAAGCACTTACCTAAGTTTCCATTTTGAAAGATCGGAGGGAGAATAAGTCAAAATTAGCCGATCTGCTCGGCGGCGGTCTTTCCGTTTTCCTCGATGCTGCCGGAGCGCGGCGCCTTCACGCCGCGGCGGAGGTTCATATACGCGCGGTGCTCGGTGGAAACATCCTCGCCGCCCCACCAGAACATACCCATGCCGCGGCGGGTGTAGTTGAGCCACGTCTCCCCTACCGTCTCCGGCGCAAGCGTTTCGGGCATGGCGTTGTCCGCAAGCGCGCGCACAAAGATGAGCGGACCGTTCACATCGTCGTCTGCGGTATAATACCGCTGCTCGCGCAGATAGCCGCGGATGTCGCCGTAATAGCTTTGCAGCCGTTCATACGTCCAGAACGGGTTTTCCACCGGCGCGCCGAGACGCATACCGGCGTCCATGCCGATGAGCCCTGCATAGAGCTTTTCGAGCGTTTCTCTTTCCATAGCAGTCAATAGCAGCGGCGCAGGATCTCGATCACATCGTCCGCGGTGAGCTGGCGGTAGCTGTAGCAGCTGAGATCGGTGAGCTCCGCGACGCGCGCAAAGCAGCTCTCCGGCACGCCGAGAGCGCGCAGCGTCGCCGGGGCGCCGAGCTCTTCATGGAAGAATTTCTTCAGCGCGGCGATACCCTCTTTCGCCTGCTCGCTCTCGCTCTTCCCGGCAGGATCGATGCCCCAGACGTTCCGGGCGAAGCGGGCAAGGCGCGGCGCGGCGCTCTCGCAGATATACTCGAGATATGCCGGGTGTACGACAGCGAGACCCGCGCCGTGCGCCACGTCGAAGAGCGCGGAGAGCGGATGCTCGATGCAGTGGCTCTCCCAGTCGGTCTTTTTCCCGTTATTGAGCATGCCGCAGAGCGCAAAGCTGCTCGTCCACATAAGGCTCGCCCGCGCCTCATAGTCCGTGGGTTCCACGATGGATCGCCGCGCCGCGGCGATCTCCGTGCGCATGGCGGCCTCGGCGAGATTGTCCGTGAGGAAATCGTCGTCCGGCGGGGAGATATAAAGCTCCATCAGGTGCGACATGGTGTCCACAATGCCGTTCACCATCTGGTTTTTCGGCAGACTGTATGTGAGCGTCGGGTCAAGAATGGCAAAGCGCGGGAACTCATACTCACTGTCATAGCAGTTTTTCTCGCCAGTGGCGAAATTTGTGATAACAGCGGACTTGTCCAGCTCGCTGCCCGTGGCCGGAATGGTGAGAATGACGCCGAGAGGGATACCGGTTTCGGCGCTCTCCCAGTTTACATAAAACTTTTCCCAGAAGTCGCCCTCCGCCGGTGCTCCCACGGCGATGGCCTTGGAGCAGTCGATCGTGCTGCCGCCGCCGACGGCAAGAATGAGGTCAATCTTATGCTTCCGGCAAAGCTCGATGCCCTCGTACACCTTTTCGGTGCGCGGGTTCGGCATGATGCCGGAGAGCTCATAGACGCTCTTCCCCGCCGCGCGCAGCGCATCAAGAACGCGGTCATAGAGGCCGGTGCGCTTGATGCTGCCGCCGCCGTAGGTGAGCAGAACGTTTGCGCCGAATTTGCCCAGCTCCTCCGGCAGATGGCTCATGGCGTCCGCGCCGAAGTGGACGCGCACGGGATTATAATACATAAAATCGTTCATGGATCTTCTCCTTTCCCAGAATGCCCCGTTTCCGAAAACCGAAACGGGGCATGATTTTTGTTATTTCGCGCCGAGAAGGGCATACATGCGCTGTTTGAAGAGCGCGGTATCCACCGCGGTGCAGAGCACGGCGTTGTGCTCCGCCTCCGGCGCGGCCGTATCGAAATGGAAATATCCGCGCTTTTCCGCGTCGTGCAGCTCTATGCGGCACTTAGCGGCAACGAGCTTCGTCATGATCTCCGGGTACAGCGCCGAGGTGACGGCGAGACTGTCCACCACACCGTAGGTCTCGCTGCCGCCGCGGATCTCGTTATAAAATTCACGCAGCCGCCGCGTGGCGAGCGCGCAGAACCGCCCCGCCGGAGACGGCGACGCGAGCAGACGTTCCACCTCGTCCGGAGTGATCTCGGTGCTGCCGCGGGTCGTATCGAGCGTGATCCACACCGCCGGAGCGCCGGACTGCAGAACGATCTCCGCCGCCTCGGGGTCGGAGCCGACGTTATACTCGGCGCACTCGGTGAGATTGCCGCGGATCCCTGCGCTGCCGCCAAGGATCCAGAGCTTTTTGATCTTCCGCACGAGATCGGGCGCAAGCGTGAGCGCGACAGCGATGTTCGTCAGCGGGCCGATGGTAATGATCTCGATCTCGCCGGGGTTTTCGCGTACAAGATCGATGATAGCCGGCACCGCGTGCTTCTTTTCCGCCTCGCGCGCCGGTGCGGGCAGGTTGAGTCCGCCGAGACCGTCCTCGCCGTGGACATGGTACGCCGCAAAGCTCTTTTGGGAGAGCAGCGGGTGCTCCACGCCGCGGTAGACCGGCGGGAGATAGCCTCCCGCCGCGTCCTCCGCCAGAAGCGCGTTCTTGGTGCAGAGATCGAGCGGAAAGTTTCCGCACACGGTCGTGATCGCCTCGACACGGGCGATGTCCTCGGCGCAGAGCGCCTCGACGATGGCCCAGGCGTCGTCCGAGCCGGTGTCCGTGTCGATGATAAAGCGGCGGATCACAGCTTCGCCGCCCAATCCGCGCCGGGCATGTCGTGCCGGCGGCAGTACTCGTCAAAGACGATGCCAGCGGGGAGCATTTTGAACTCTTCGAGCAGCGCGAGACGGCGCGTGAAGTTTCCTTCGCGCTCGGCCTCCATGAGCTTGTCCGTCGGCTCGAGCAGGGCGATCATCAGCGCCTTTTTCACGCTGCGCGCGCCGATGACAGACGCGCTCACGCGGTCGATGCTCGCATCGAAGAAGTCGAGACCGAGATGCACCTTGTCAAACGCATTGCAGCGCTTGATCTCCTGCATGATGGCGACGGTATCCTCCGACACGGTGGCGACATGGTCGCTGTCCCAGCGCACGGCGCGGGAGAGATGCGTCATGATCTCCTGGCCGAACACGAAGTAGGACGAGAGCTTCGCCGCAACGCTCTCGGTCGGATGGTAATGGCCGGTATCCATGCAGACCATGGCCTTGCCGGTCGTGAGAGCGTAGTTGGTGTAAAACTCGTGCGATCCGGCGGTGTAGCTCTCAAGACCGAGACCGAACACCTTGCCCTCGATCGAGTCGCGGTTATACTTCCGGTCGATCGGCTCGGCAAAAATGCGGTCGAGCGATTCGACGAGACGCTCGCGCGGGCCGAGCGTATCGACGCGGGTGTCCTTCGAGCCGTCCGGGATCCAGTGGTTCGTGATGCACACCTCGCCGAGCTCGCGGCCGAAATACTCGCCGATCTTCCGGCAGGCGATGCCGTGCTGTACCCAGAAATCGCGCACTTCCTTCTCGGGGCTTGCGAGCGTCCAGTTATCGCGCAGCATCGGGTGGGAGAAGTATGTGGGGTTAAAATCAAGACCGATGCCCTTTTCGCGGGCATAGTCCACCCACCCGGCGAAATGCTCGGGGCGGATCTCGTTGCGCGGCACCTTCACGCCGTTTGTGAGCGGATAAACCGCGTGCAGCGCCAGATGCTTCGCCCCCGGGACGAGCGAGAGCATTTTGTCGAGAGAGACGAAGTATTCCTCCACGCTTCTCGGCTTGCCGGGGGCGTTGCCCGTGGCGGCGATGCCGCCGGTCAGCGCGGCATCAAAATCTTCAAAGCCGGTGAGATCGTCCAGCTGCCAGCAGTTGATGGAAACGGGGATGGTGTCCATCTTCCGCAGCGCTTCTTCGGTGTCCACGCCCCAGGCGGCGTATATGTCACGGGCGGCTTCGTACTGGTTTGCCATGCAGAAACTCCTTTCGTAAGGGGAAAATCAGTTATTGTTGTAGTAGACCACGTTCTCCGGGCGGATGCGGACGAAGAGATCGTCGCCCTCCGAGAGCGTTCCGGCGTGGGTGCCGAGCGCGGAAATATCGAGCGGCTGCGTACCCAGCGTGCCGATGAGCTTCCACGAAAGACCGGTGAAGATCTTCTTTTCGAGATGGAACGGGTTCGCGCCCTCCGTCTCCGGCGTGCAGAACTCGAAATACTCGCCGCGTACCGCCGTCTTGACGGTATCGCCCTCCCTGCCGCCGACGTGGTTCACCGGAATGCGGACGTTTTCGCTGCATACGCACCATACCCCGTCCTCACACGCGAGAACGCCGGAGAGGAGGTTCGCCTTGCCGAGAAAGTCGGACGCGAACACGGACGCCGGCTGGCTGTAGATCGTGAAGGGGTCGCCCTGCTGCTCGATCTGGCCGTCGTGGAGGAGGATGATCTGGTCGGACATCGTGAGCGCTTCCTCCTGATCGTGCGTAACGAACACGGTCGTCGTGCCGATCTGCCGCTGGAGATTGCGGATCTCATACTGCATCTCGGCACGTACCTTGCGGTCGAGCGCGGAGAGCGGCTCGTCCAGCAGGAGAATGTTCGGCTTGGTGACAAGCGCGCGGGCCAGTGCCACGCGCTGCTGCTCGCCGCCGGAGAGCTGCGTCACGCGGCGGGAGTTATAGCCGCCGAGCTTCACAAGCTCGAGCGCCTCGTTGACACGCTCGTCGATCTCCGGCTGTGGAACCTTGTGCATCTTGAGGCCGTAGCCCACGTTTTTCGCCACGTTCATGGAGGGGAACAGCGCGTAGTTCTGGAACACGAGACCGATGTTGCGCTTTTCCGGGCGCACCTTCGTCACGTCCGCGCCGTCTACGAGCACCTCGCCCTCGTCCGCAGTCTCCAGACCGCAGATGATGCGGAGGATCGTTGTCTTGCCGCAGCCGGAGGGGCCGAGCAGCGAGAGAAAGTCCCCGCTTTTTACATCGAAGCTGACGCCCTTGAGAACGACATGGTCGCCGAAGCTCTTTTTCAATCCTTTTACCGAAAGATCCGCCATCGGTTATTCTCCTTTCTTCTTCGCGCCGCCGGACATGCCGAACAGGCTGCCCGCGGAAAAGCCCAGCCGCGAGAACGCGATCACAACGATGACCGCGATCAGAACGATGATCGCCGAAAGTGCGTTCAGATCGGCCTGATACTCACTGCGGATGCGAGTGAACACGAGCGTCGGCAGCGTATTCCTGCCGACAGGGATGAGGTAATACTGCAGCACGAAGTTGTTGAAACACATGATCATTGCCATAATGCCGCCGGCCAGAATGCCCGGCGTGATGGCAGGAAGCGTGATATCAAAAAACACGCGCAGCGGGCTTGCCCCGAGAAGCCGGGCCGCCGCCTCCGGCGAGCGGTCCATATCCTGAAACCGGCCGTTGACGAGCAGCACAACGTACGGCAGCACAACGATCAGGTTGCCGAGGAACATGGTGCCCATGCCGCGCCCCGAGCCGAGGAACGAGAACATCAGCAGCAGGGAGATCGACGTTACGAGCCACGGGATGATGATCGGCAGCTGGAGCACGAAGTTGAACCGCGCCGCCCACTTGGGGGCGTAGTACTGCAGGCCGTAGGAGCAGAGCGTGCCGATCACGACAGCGGCCAGCGTGACAAGGAAGGAAAACTTCAGACTGAGGATACAGGCCGGAAGAAGGTTGCTCGTCGTGAAGAGCGTTTTGTACCACTGGGTCGTAAACACATACGGGAACATGCCGTACGGCGTTTTGTTGAACGACATGCCGATGATGGCGATGATCGGGATATACATGAACGCGAGCACGATGCACAGACATGCCATCATCGTGCGGCGAAAGGCCTTGCTCGTCATGCGATATCACCTCCGATCGCTTTCTGCGCGCGGTTGGCGGCAATCCGGGTAACGGCCATGATGACGCTCAGAATAATGAGCAGCACGCAGGAAAGTGCCGCGCCGTAGCCCATGTTCAAAGAACCGGAGTACTGCGTATCGATCATGCTGCCGACCATGGAGCCGCCCGCTCCGCCGACAAGTCCCGGCTCGACAAAGCTGCCGGCCACAGGAACAAACACGAGCAGTATGCCGGAGAGCAGCCCCGGCACGCTCATGGGAAATACAATGTTCGTAAAGGTTTTCGTCTTGCTCGCGCCGAGGATCAGCGATGCCTGGATGACGTTGTCGTTGATGCCCTCGAGCGAGGAATAGAGACACAGTATCATATACGGAAGATACTCATACGTCAGTATGAGTACCGTGGCCTTGTTCGTATAAAGCCACGTTTTCGCGCCGTGTATGCCGATGGCGTCAAGCGCCGTGAGCAGAAGACCGCCGGTCTGGATAAGATTCATCATCGCGTAGATCAGCAGCAGCTGCGATGTGAAAAACGGCAGAATGACGACCATCATAAGCGTGCTGCGGTGCTGCGGCTTCACGATCTTTGCGATCGCCCACGCCGCGGGGTACGCCGCAACGATGCAGATGAGCGTGACCTCGCCCGCCGTAAGGAGCGATTTTCCCATCAGCCGCCAGAACGTCGCGGAGCCGAACATACGGGTGATGTTGCGCAGCGTCCAGCCCGGCCATGGCTGTCCGGCAAAGATGTTGCGGTTCATAAAGCTGAACACGAGCAGCATCAAAAGCGGCAGGATCGTCAGACACAGCAGGAGAATGACGCTCGGCGTCGTCCACAGCGCGCCCGGACGAAATTTGGTTCTCTTCTTTTTCATTTTCAATTACCGCCCCTCTTTTAAAAAAGAATGCCGCCGAAAGGGGTTCCGGCGGCATTCTGTCGTTGGATGCGTTATGTGCCGGGCGCTTTAGCCGACGAATTCCTGATAAAGGTCGGTCCAGGCGTCCTTCAGTTCGGGATCAGCGATGTAAGGCAGGAGCTTGATGCAGGTGGGCATCGGGTCGAGCTCGAGAGTGATCTTCTGCTCCGGCGTCAGATTATCGATGGCCTTGGCGTTGACCGGCGTATAGGTGTAGTACTCGCCGGGGTACTTGTCGCTGATGCCGGTAGCCATAGCGGTCTGCTGCTCTTCGCTTTCGATCCAGTTGATCCACTCGCACGCGAGATCGTACTCATCGGTGCCTTCCACAATGGCCCAATAGTCAACGTAGCCGACCGTGCCCTCGGTGGGGTGGACGAGCTTGATGTTGGTGCTGGGATCGTTGATGAGCTGGCTGTAGGGGCCGGACCAGATCTCGCCCGCCCAGAAGTCGCCCGCGAGCCAGGGGATGGTCTGCTCGTCGTTGGAAGCCCAGAAGCCGAGGAGCTGTCCCTTGAGCTCCTTGAGCGCGGCGCGGACCTTCTCGATATCAACGTTCTCGATATCGTCGGAATCCTCGCCCGCCAGCAGGCAGCCGATGACCCAGTCGTCGCCGTCGCCGTCGAGGACCATGACATGACCCTTCAGCGCGGGATTGAGAAGATCGGACCAGTGCTCGAGCTCAAAATCGACCTTGTCGGGGTTGTAGGCGAGAGAAGAGGTGCCGTTGCACCAGGGGAACGCGAAGAGGTTGCCCGCGTCATCCACGGCGTAGGGGCTGAGGTCCTTGTAAACATCGGCCACTTCGGCGTAGTTGGGGATCTTCGCCGGATCGACGTTGGCAAGCAGGCCTTCGTCGTGGAACCACTGGGTGTAGTTGTTGGAGAGAACGACCGCGTCGATCGTCTTGTTGCCGCCGGTCATGAGGGTGGTCATCAGCTCGTCGTAGGAGTTGAAGTAGACGTGCTCGACCTGCGCGCCCGTCATGTCCTCAAAGGCCTTCTCGCAGTAATCTTCGTCGGAGTTGTAGCCCTGCCAGTTGGCAACGTACAGCGTGTGTCCCGCCCAGAGGAGCTCGCCATCGGTCGGGGTTTCCGTCTCCGCCGGTGTCTCCGGAGCTGCCGGAGTCTCGGCTGCGGTACCGCAGGCGCACAGAGCAAACACCATGACCAGGGCAAGGATGAGTGCCAATGCTTTTTTCATGTTCTTTCCTCCTATTATTGGCTTTTTACGCAGCAGGGACAAATTTTAGTAAACATCCCCTTTTCCCCGCTGCTTACCGTATCTTAATGATACGTTCTTTCCTCTCGTATGTCAATGCGGTACAATAAACAAAAACCCCCGTCGTTTTTCGTCATTCCGCTCTATCAGCCGCATACTATCCCCCGCTCTTATGGATATTTTATCCGAAGCGCATAACATACTCAGAACATTGTCCAAGTTTACCGCCGCATTTTTATATGGTTTTTCTGTGAAAAGAGTCTTTCCATTTTTAGTGAAATCATATAGAATAAAGATGTACATAAGCACCGTTTACTAAACAACCATAAGGAGGCACTACGGATGAAAATGCGCGAAATCGCCGACGCTGCCGGCGTATCGCTGACGGCGGTCTCCCTCGTTCTCAACGGAAAGCCCGGCATCGGCGATGAGAAGCGGGCGCTCGTCACCCGGCTTCTGCAGGAAAACGGCTACCAGATCCGTCCGGAGGACGCACCTCAGCGCATCCACGCCCACAGCAATCTATGCTTTCTCAAATACAGCAAGCACTCCTATCTTGTCAACGGCAACCCCGGCTTCGTCACGCAGATCATGGACGCCGCCGGAGAGGAATGCCGCCGCCACGGCTACAATCTTCTTGTAAACGCCTTCAGTGACTTTTCCGCCATAAACCGCGCCGAGCTGATCGACACCGCCACCACCGGCGGCGTGATCCTGCTCGGCACGGAGATCGAGCGCGAGGATCTCTCATACTTTGACGGGCTGCAGAAGCCGTTCGTTATCGTGGACAACGCGCTCGAACGTCTGCCGTTTTCGACCGTGACGATGGACAATGCCGGCGCCGTATTTGAGGCGGTGGAGTATCTCCGTTCGCTCGGCCACCGGAAGATCGGCTTTCTTTATAATTCCATACCTTCGAGCAACGACAACGCCCGGCGCGACGCCTTTGAAGCGGCGATGAACCAGCTTGGGCTTTCGTACTCGGACGATCTCATCTGCCGCGTGTTCCCCACGATGGACGGCGCGCGCAAATCGTTCGGCGAAGCGCTCGACCGCGGTATCGCGCTGCCGACCGCTTTTCTTGCCAACAACGACAGCATTGCGCTCGGCGCCATGCGCGCCATGCAGGAGCGCGGCATCCGTGTGCCGCAGGATATCTCCATGATCGGCTTTGACGGGCTGCCGTTCTCCGCTATGAGCGAGCCAACGCTCACGACCGTGGACGTGCCCTGCGCCGACATCGGGCGCTGGGCTGTCAACATCATACACCAGCAGATGCGCGGGCGCATCCGCACGACCTGCAGCATCCACGTCAGCACACAGCTGCACATCCGCAAAAGCACCGCCGCGCCGCGCTCGTCCGGCTGGGTCTGGGGAAAGGAATGATCGAACATGCTTGGAAACCATCTGCTCGGCCTTTACGAAAAGGCGCTCCCTCCGGAGCTTACCTGGGAGGAGCGTCTGCGCGCGGTAACGGAGCTCGGCTTTGACTATCTGGAAATTTCCATTGACGAGAAGGACGAGCGTCTTGCCCGGCTCGACTGGACGCAGACCGAGCGCGGCGTGCTCCACCGTGCCATGCGCGAAACGGGCGTGCCCATCCAGTCAATGTGTCTGAGCGGCCACCGCCGCTTCCCCTACGGCAGCGCCGATCCCGCCGTGCGCGCACGCGCGCATGAGATCACGGAAAAGGCCGTGCTGTTCGCGCGGGAGTTCGGCATCCGCGTCATCCAGCTCGCCGGGTACGACGTGTACTATGAGCCCTCCATGCCGGAAAGCCTACGGCTTTTTGAAGAGGGGCTGCGCAGCGCGTGCGAGATCGCCGAAAAGTATCAGGTCATGCTCGCCGTGGAGATCATGGATACGCCGCTCATGAGCAGCATCTCCCGCTACTTAAAATACAAGGCCGTCCTCCCCTCGCCGTGGTTCACGGTCTACCCTGATGTCGGCAACCTCTCCGCCTGGGGCAACGACACCGCCGCGGAGATATCACTCGGACGGAACGGTATGGTCGGCGTCCATCTCAAGGATACGCTCGCCGTGACGGAGGATTTCCCGGGCAAGTTCAAGTGTGTCCCCTTCGGCAGCGGGTGCGTGGATTTCCCCGCGTGTCTCGGTCACCTCGAGCGCGAGGGCTACCGCGGGCCGTACATGATCGAAATGTGGTATGAGCCCGGCCAGGACTGGCGCGCCGAGATCACGAACGCGCGGAAGTTTATGGAAGAGAAGTTTGCCGCCGCGATGAAATAAGAAAACATAGAGAGCGCCCGATGGATCAAAAATCCATCGGGCGCTTTTCCTATATCAATATTGCAGAAGCAGGGCATGCCGCGTCTCGCGGCAGGTTTCCAGCGCGGAGGTGAGGACGGCGCGGTCAAACTTTGTGCGCGCGGCGCGGCGCTCGCTCTCCGGAAGCTGCGCCATATCCCGGCTGTGGGCGGCAAGGACTGCCGCGGCATGAGCTTCCCACTCGCGCTTTGCTTTCCCCGTGATCTCCATATGTCTGGCAAAGCGCCGCTGCGTCAGAATGCACAGCTCCTTAAACTCCCAGAAGAGCGAGGTGTTCTCCCCCTCTCCGGGCAGGAATGCCTCGCAGAAGGCGGGCAGACCGTCAATATCGACATAGAGCGGCATATAAAAGCTCATGCGCGGCGTGGCGATCGCCGTCCAGAGGACGCTCCCGGTCTCCGGCGCATAGTCCGCCACAATGCTCGAGAGCGTACCGCGGCGGCAGAGCGCGTAGTCCGGCGTTACATCCGCGAACGGGTCGCCGGAAGGGAGCTTTGTGAGATCGTATTTCGTTCCGTCGTACACGTCGCTGAGGACGTCCATGAGCGTCCGGCGCGTGATGGGTTTCGCCGGTCGGACGCTGTAGAGCGTTTCGTTCTCGTCCTGCGGCTTGCCGGAGATGAGCTCCATGGCGCGCCAGCGGCGGCGCATGTTCATTGGGTCGAGCTCCGGGCCCCACTCGTTGGGGCTTTTGTCCGCGCCGTAGGCGCAGGCAAAGTCGAAATGACGCTCGTCACCGTCCCACCAGCCCTGCGCGCGGGCATAGTCTGCAAGACCCTCGGAGGCAAGGACGTTCGCCGTGTCGGTCAGATCGGCGTCGTGCGTGCCGAAGGCGTTCGCGCGCACCGACACCTCGTCATCCGGCACACGCACCGCGACCCAGCGGCCGCCCGGCGTGATCTCCAGCACCCAGCCCTCGGACGGGTCGGCGATGGAAAACGTCGCCCCGCTCTGGCAGGAATCGAGCCCCGACGGGCGCAGGCCGTAGCGCGC
>OHBJ01002994.1_pt1 | contig 11235 bp, 6 predicted proteins | sample 1577241 | NCBI WGS metagenome assembly OHBJ01 (sample SAMEA3541594, study PRJEB24748) | human gut metagenome | biome: human gut; feature: human-associated habitat; material: faeces | place: China | collected 2012
AACCCGGAAATGTTTTCATCGGTGTGACACACCGGCTGGACCGCCCCGTAAGCGGCCTTGTTATTTTTGCCAAAACGAGTAAGGCACTCACTCGTCTGAACGAGATGTTCCGTACCAGTGAAGTGAAAAAGACTTACTGGGCAGTAGTAAAGAATGCCCCCAAAGAGCCGGAAGGTGAATTGGTGCATTATCTGGCACGTAACGAGAAGCAGAACAAGAGTTTTGCTTATGACAAAGAAGTGCCGAATAGCAAGAAAGCGATTCTGAATTATCGGCTGATCGGACATTCGGAGAATTACTATCTGCTTGAAGTAGACTTGAAAACCGGACGTCATCATCAGATTCGTTGCCAGTTGGCAAAAATGGGATGTCCCATTAAAGGAGACCTTAAATATGGCGCTCCGCGTTCCAATCCCGATGGCAGTATTTGCCTGCATGCGCGGAAGGTACGCTTCATCCATCCCGTGTCAAAAGAGCTGATAGAGCTCGAAGCCCCTCTTCCCGAAGGAAATTTATGGAAAGGATTTGAACTGCTTTAGTCAGTGCAAGTCCTTTTTCTTTTGCCAAAAGAGTAAATATCCCTGCCATCCATTCGGTAAACTCTGGCGACAGCCTGATAGTTCCGGAATAGAGTTTATATTTGCATCATGAAAACTATAATTCATGAAGTAAATCCTACCATGAAACAATTTCGAATTAACAAGAAAAATACAGATGAACGCATTTAAACTTTTAATGGCTGCTTCCTGCTTTTTAGGTCTGGCAACGAGCGGAGTGGCAAAACAGGACTATTCAAAGAGTGAGGGATTGTTACAGTATGTCGATCCTTATATCGGCTCCGGTTTTCACGGGCATGTATTTGTCGGAACGAGTGTTCCGTACGGCATGGTGCAACTCGGACCCAACAATATCCATAAAGGCTGGGACTGGTGTTCGGGATATCATTATTCCGACAGTATTCTGATTGGTTTCTCTCATACTCATTTAAGCGGTACGGGATGTACCGATCTGGGGGATATTCTGATTATGCCTCTCAATGAAATCCGTACTCCCAGAGGTAACCAGGATGATATACGTGACGGTTATGCGTCGAAATACTCACATGACAATGAGATAGCCCGTCCGGAATATTATTCTTTAATTCTGGACAGATACAATATCAAGGCCGAACTGACAGCTACTGACCGGGTAGGTTTTCATCGTTATACCTATCCCGAAGGAAAACCGGCCTCTATACTGATTGACCTGCGTGAAGGAAACGGTTCCAATGCATACGACAGCTATATTCGCAAAGTAGATGACTATACAGTGGAAGGTTATCGGTATGTCAGAGGGTGGAGCCCGTCGCGAAAAGTATACTTTGTGCTGAAGAGCGATCAGAAGATCGAGAAATTTACGGCTTATGACGATAATACCCCCAAACTTTGGGATCAACTGAAAGTAGAATCGGTGAAAAGTGTGCTTACTTTCGGCAATGTGAAAGAAGTAAAGATTAAAGTGGCTATTTCTTCCGTAAGTTGTGACAATGCAGCGATGAACCTGCAAGCGGAACTTTCTCACTGGGACTTCGACAAGGTGGTGAAGATGAGCAGTGACCGCTGGAACAAACAGTTGGATAAGATGACCGTAGAATCAGACGATGAGGCTGCCAAACGTGTGTTTTATACCGCACACTATCATACCATGATCGCTCCTACATTGTATTGTGATGTCAATGGTGAGTATCGGGGGATGAATGATATGATTTACACAGACCCGAAGAAAGCGAATTATACCACTCTCTCCCTTTGGGATACTTATCGCGCCTTGAATCCTCTGATGACTATCATTCAGCCCGAAATGGTGGACAATGTAATTAATTCAATGCTTTCCATTTATCGGCAACAGGATAAACTTCCTATCTGGCCTTTGATGAGCGGCGAAACAAATTGTATGCCGGGATATAGCTCTGTTCCGGTGATTGCAGATGCTTATCTGAAAGGATTTACCGGATTTGATGCGGAAGAAGCCTTGACGGCTATGAAAGCGACAGCAACTTATGAAGGGCAGAACGGAGTTCCTTACGTGATGGCCAAAGGATATATCCCTGCTGATAAAATCCACGAAGCTACTTCCATCGCTATGGAATATGCAGTAGATGACTGGGGAATCGCCGCTATGGCACAAAAGATGGGGAAGACGGCTGATTATGAGACATTCTCGAAGCGTGCCCATTACTATAAGAACTATTTCGATTCTTCTATCCATTTCATCCGTCCGAAACTGGAAGACGGTTCATGGCGTACTCCGTACGATCCGGCACGTTCTATTCACGGAGTCGGCGATTTCTGTGAGGGCAACGGATGGCAATATACATTCTTCGCTCCGCAAGATCCGTATGGATTGATCAGCCTGTTTGGCGGTGACAAGCCGTTTACATCGAAGCTCGACAGCTTCTTTACGAACAATGACAGTATGGGTGAAGGTGCTTCCAGTGATATCACCGGTCTGATCGGACAATATGCGCATGGCAATGAGCCGAGCCATCACATAGCCTATCTCTATACCTATGCCGGCGAACAGTGGAAAACAGCGGAAAAGGTTCGTTTCATCATGAGCGACTTCTACACAGATCAGCCGGACGGTATCATCGGTAATGAAGACTGTGGACAAATGTCTGCATGGTATCTCCTTTCTGCTATGGGATTCTATCAGGTGAATCCGTCTGACGGTGTGTTTGCATTCGGCAGTCCTCGTTTTAAAAAGATAGAAGTGAAAGTGCGTGGTGGTAAAGTGTTTACTGTTGAAGCACCGAATAATAGTAAAGATAATATCTATATTCAGAAGGTTTATCTGAATGGCAAACCTTATCATAAAAGTTATATTACGTACGATGATATAATTAACGGCAGTACTTTAAAATTTGAGATGGGCAAAAAGCCTGCCAAGAATTTTGGTAAAGCTTCTGCCAATAGGCCGATCGTTTTGAATAAATAGGTAAAAAATAGTTTTTAGGATAGGTATTGGTTAGGATGATGAACGCCTTCAAGTGTTTGCGGAAGCATATATTTGAAGGCGTTTTCTTATTGTCAATGACAGATATGGAGATGAAAAAAGAAGGCGTATCAAAAGTCAGTAGTAACTAAACTCCCCTCCTACGGGTACTCCTCCTTCCTGAAGGAGGAGGGTTTAGTTACTTTTGACTTTTGATACGCCTTCTTTTTGTTTGTGAGATATTACTTCTGTTTTATTTTCGGTTTATCAATAAACCTCCAACTCGTAGATTCTTGCAGCCTTCAGACTGTTGTTTTGTGTAGATTGTGTAACCAGCAGTCTGACGTAACGTACCGAAGTCGGCTTAAACTGGCGAACTACCGTGTTTTTCTTGTTATCACTCAGTTCATCAATCGTTTTCCATTCTTCGTCCGGACTGTTTCTGCCTTGTAAGAAGCAGGTATGAGTGATAAAGACGCTGCCTTCATTTCCGGCATTTACCAACTTCCATCCACGGATCGTCTGTTCCTTTCCGAAGTCGAAGTCAATGTAGTTGGGAGCCGTGCTTGTATCACACCATTTCGTCTTCACATCACCGTCTACGGCATATCTTGCAACTTCTTTTTCGTTGGTTTCACCGGAACATTTGATTAGTTTGGCTTGTTTCAACAGGTTTGTTTTAGTCGTCGCTTCTTCTCCATTGTCTGCTTTCAAGGCTGTGCGGAACAATTCCGAGGCCGGAGTTACTGCCGGATACTTCTCATTAACCAGCGTTGCGGCAAATAATACGATATCTGCATGATCCGGCAAAGTAACCGTAGTCGCTCCTTTAGGAATATCCATGCCAAACTTGAACATATACGTAAACTCATAAGCCTCATCTTTGTCAGAAGCATGACGGTGAGTGCCGACATAAGCGATTTCTGCATCTTTCAGGAAGCCTTCCGTATGTCCCAGATGCTCCCACTGACCGATAAAACCGGTATAGGAAGGTACGGTGATTTCCTGTGAGTTGTTACCGGTGCTGAAGGTAGCAACTGCATCTTCACCGGCAGAGGCTGCCAGGAAATAGATACGGTTGTAAGAATGTCCGGTTGGCAACTGAAGTACATTGCCTTTGCAAGTCAAACCATTGGCAATTTCTTTCTCTCCCAAGCGGAAAGGAATGCCGTCGGCTTTCAGGATGGAGTCGGGGAGAAGTTCTGCTGCATAGCTGTTGCCCGATTCGAAGTTCCCTTCTTTGCGGAAAGCATTCCAACTGAAACATCTGCGATCATAGTCCAAAGGAAGATAAGCGCATGCCGGAGCTTGAAGATCAGCTTTTTTCTTCAGCTTCACTTTAAATGTCTGTATGCTGTAGGGAGCGATGGATACATTCAGCTGGTTCTTGTTGAAGTCAGCACTGCCGATCTCTTTTTCCGTACCGTCTGCAAGTACTGCCTTCTCTATTTCACCGGCGAAGGTGATGGCTGCCTGTTGCGGAGCTGCGCCTCCTGTTTCATATACACGTACTACATATTCATCGGATACTTCCGCTTTTTTCAGCGCTTTGATAACGACTTGATCGTTGCTTGAACGTACAAAAGCAAATTCTTTACCTAGTGTTCCGGCATGTTTCGGACTGCTGAAGGCTTTGATCGGCTGATTCAGAATTTCAGCTTTGATGGCGGTGGCGGGTTTGTCAAGTGCTCCGTTATGTCCTGTGAGGCTATAAGTAAATGTATGGAAGCCGAAGTCCTGGTGATCCTGATAAGCGTAATTTCCTTTTGTTTCCGGTGTATGGAGAAGAGTCAGACGGATCGTGTTGTTATCCGGTTTATCCCAGCCATATTTACTGTCATTTAGGATCGATACACCGTAGCTGTTGTTCTTATCGGTCAGGTCTGCCCATTGCTGCGCATATACTTCGTAAGCGGTCTGTACATTATTACCTCTTTCCACGCTGCCGATTCCCAGATCGTAAGTAGCCTTTTCATTTTCTATATTCAGAGGAAACTCTGCTTTCAGCAGTGTGTTTGTTGACTGCCAGTCTATTTCGTTATAGAAATCTATGCGGTCGGCACGGCTGCCTTCGTAGAGGCGGATGTATTGCTTGAAGAGCGATTTGCCATGCTTCTTCTCAATGCAGAGTGCTTTACGGAGTGCGCCGTTTTCCACTAAAGTGATCTTTGCACCGTCTGTGATGGAGACAGGTTCACGGTCGATGGTCTCTTTCAGGATTTCCCATGCAGGCCATGCGTACGACTTGTTTTCGGTGAAGAGTGCCAGGCGAATCGCTTTTCCGTCTTTTACGAGTTCTTTGTTGTTGCGCTTGTCGGTCAGTGAGATGATATCTCCGTTTTTATCCAGTGTGATTTTGTAGACGGAGTTTTCGATGGCTGAGGCTGCTGAAGGAGAGATCGTTTTTTCAGATCCTCCGGTGCGGACATCGTACACTGCATAACTGTTTGCGGGCAGTGACGCTGCAACCAGGATGTGAGCACGTCCGTTCTCGTAACCGATCATTTGCGAAGCGACTTTCTTGCCTTGTGCATTGTATACAGTGAAGCCTTTCGGGGCTTTAGGCTGTTCGAGGATGATCTCTGTCAAGTCCGATACAGGGAAAGCGTTTGCATTATAAAGAACGACAGGCGTTCCTTTCACGCGTGTATCCATCTGTCCGGCAATGGCGTTGACGGAAGAAGTCAGTACTTGTGAGAATTGTTTCAGAGAGATCAGTTCATCGTTCCATGAGAACTCATAGGCACGGGGGATACTCGTTCCCGTCAGGTCATCATGGAATTGATGGAAGATGAAACGTTTCCATGCCTCCGTCAGCGTGTGTTGCGGATAGCTGGCGGTACCCAGCCATTCGGCAGCGACCGCCGCTCTTTCTGCTGCATCGCCCAACTGTTCGTTTTGTCGGTTGTACAGCTTCATGGCTGCCTGCGAAGTGTAGCAACCTGTTCCGTGAACATCCATCAATAACTCTCCGTCAAATACCGGTAGTTCCGGGTGATTGTTGAACGGCAGATAATCTTTGAACAACTGATCGCTGGTAGCACTGATCACCTCTACCGGGCCATCACCTTTGATTCCCTGTTCTACAGAACGTACCGAACCCAGAGTAGGAGAGCCACCGATATCCCCTGTTCCATAATAGCGGTAGACCGTATTGAGCGGAGTACGTTGGGCTAATTTTTCCAGATCTTTATTCTTCGAGAGATCTTCGTTGTTCCATTTGCGTCCGTAGTCATATCCGTGGGCTAGCATTACTTGTTTGCCGTCAATGCCCTTCCAGAGTCCGATGGTAAACGGATGCTTGCTCTTTCCATAGAAGGGATGATTACGCCAGTCCAGCTTCTGTGAAGAGAAGCCGATCAGTCCGCAGTGTGCGGCAATGGTGGGAAGCGTCCATCCGAATCCGAAGCAGTCCGGCAGGAAGATATCCGTTCCTTCTTTTCCGAACTCTTGCCGGTAGTACGTCTGTCCGAGCATGATGTTACGGATGGAGGCTTCGACGGAAGGAACCAACACATCACTTGCTTCCCAGCTACTTCCGGCGATATGCCAGCGGCCTTCCTCGATGAATTTCTTCATCTCTTCATACTGTTCGGGATAGTATTCCTTCATCCACGCATACTTCACTCCCCCTTCAAAGTTGAAAACGTATTCGGGATATTTCTTTAGCAGAAATAAGTTCTGACTAATGGTATTCCAGACATATTCGTTGATTGTTGTCTGGATGTCCCAGTTCCACTGGGTGTCGAGGTGGGCGTCCGACACCATATAGGCTTTCACCTTTTTCTTCGCGGTGTCATCTTGTGCATAGCTTCCTCCTGCTAAGGCAAGGGCGAGGGCTACGGCAATTACTTTTTTGTTCATCATGGTTTATTTTTAACAAGTTTAGTAGTTTACAAATTTATACAAAACTAATGGAATTAATTCTATTAGGGTTTAGAATAGTACTTCTTTATGGAAATGGCACGGATATTTACCTTTTTGGCACCACTTTACATCTAGAAAGTATTCTTGTCCGGTTCGGGCTGCATCTTGTCAGTCATAAAGAATGATTGCTCAAGAAGCTTTTTGTCATTCAAAACGTGTCCAAATATAGCGGATTTCGAATGATTAGCTGTCCTTTGTAGTGCCAATATGTAGGCAAATATATTTTGTCTGTTCAGAGTACTCTATGGATAATTAGGGTATAAGATAAGTAGCTGATTATCATTCTATAATATATGTTTGTGAACAATGAAAGTACAGCAGGTGTCGGCAATGACAAACCAGTATCAATACTCTCTGACCATTTTATCTTATCATGTTTTTTAGATGTTGCGGTAATAACTCCCATGATATGCTCTCCATTTGTTTCCCGGTCATTACGTTTATTGCAGTTGATGTAGAAAAGAAATTTACAATGATTCTTTTAGTGTTTGTTGATAAAATAGCTTTTCTTGCATAACTTGGTTATATAAACTCAAATTCCCGTTCTCCATGTCCCGGCATGCAGATGAGCTGCATAATCTCCAAAGTGGCATGAGATTTCATTGTGATAAGGTTGCCTGCACCTTTTATCTGTATTTCTTAATAATGTGATGTCTGTATACATTCCATAGTTATCCCAATATGTGTCTGTTAGTAGGCCGGGACCTGTTATGTCTAAAATCTCCTGTTGCGATTTTAAGATTATTGTGGCTCTTTCTGCCATTTCATCCATTATTCTGTGTAAAAAAGGATGTTTAGGGATTCCACCGAACATATAGTTGGCTATTCGAAGTCGATATCTTAAATTCAAGGCTTCTTGCTCTGCCTGGCAGACAATTTTCTCTTCTCCTAAAACCAAATTATACTTTCTCAACTCATCAAGTGGCTTTAAACTTAACATATCTAAATCCATATAGAATCCTCCATAGAGGTATACAAGGGCTAATCTTAAGAAGTCTGCTTTTTGTACATTGTGATAGAATGCATTATAGGCTTCGATGTATTCAGGTAAATCTTGATTTAATATATCCTGTGCATCATCCTTATTATATAGGCGGATATTCCAGTCCGGATGATTGACTTGTATTTCTTGTTTGCATTTCTCGAATAGTTCGGGGAACGGTTCATCTTTGCGTAGAAAGATAAGGTGTATATTCTTTGGGATCATTATTTATTTTATTTTTAAAGGTTACTTACCAAACCAGGTACCAAAGAAATAGTGTATGGCATGAGCCTGATTGATACGCTCTTCCATTTCTTTAGGAATCTGGTTGTTTTTTATTTTCTCTACCTCCCATTGTCCGATAGGATATATTGTCTTTGATTCGAGGATACGTATGTCTTCTTTATGTGGAAATGCGTTGAATGCATGCGTTAGCAAGAAAGGGCCTGTGGAATCCAGTATATCAAATCCGTTATTAACAACTTTCCCACCGGAATGATTGATTAACCTTTGGCATACAAAGTTGATAAAATCATTATCGGGTGTTGACGCCATGAAAGCGTTGCAAATGATATATTCAAAACCAAAGCGTTTAGCATGCCAGTCGGGTTCCTTACCTACGATAAAATCCGATCCTTCTAGTAAGAACTCAATATTTTCGAGGCACTCGAAATCCATGTCTACGTACAATCCTCCATAAACTTTCAAGAGAAGATAGCGTATAGCGTCTGCTCTTTGTATGTTACAAGGATATGTATCATACTTCTCCAGGAAATCAGGGAAATGTTTGCAGACAAATTCCCTGTTCATTTCATCTGTCCATAGGATATATTCCCAATTCGGGAGATATTCTTTCCATGTTTGTGGCAGTTGGTCAAGAGGAGAAGGTACATCTTTTGTTTTCCATGTTTGGTGGATAATTCGTGGGATTCTTAAACTGTTTTTCATAGTCTTTATTGTTGAAATATTTTCTTTTCTTTAATATTTTCTCTTCTATATCGAATGAGGGTTTCATTGCTCTTCAACATGTCCGGAGTGTAGATTTGCGGTTGATAATATGCCTCTTCCAGTTTTTTAAACTTTCCATCCGGCATTATCTGATATTTAGTATCTATACGTTGCCCTTTCAGGTTATCTAGGTGTATAAAATTTCTTTTTATACTATCGAACTGAATGATGTAATTATTTTCAGGAAAGTTCAACTGTTGAACATTCACCGTAAAATCTTTATTGATTTGTGCTTCCATGGTTCTAGCTTTGCTGCATGTTCCAGGCCATTCACAAATGGGAATGTAGTCAATGATTGCTCCTGCAAAATTGAATGTAACTAACCAATGTTTATCCATATCGTGAAGAGCTGACCAAGTTCTGACTATTCCCATGATATATTTTCCATTAGTATCTTCAATGAGAGAAAGAACTGTTTCAATGGGAGGTCTCTTGTCTCTTTTGTCAAGATTAGCATAGAATGGAGAATTGCTTATTCTATAAGATGTACCTTGAGTTACTGCTCTCGTATGTTCAAAATCATCACGAGAGATACTGTTGTTGTCTTGGTAAACAAAGAATGAAATATCATAATTGATGGGTAGCTTTAGGAACTCATTTTTTGAAAAAACATAGAATACACGTTGCAAGTTCTTTTCTTTTATATCCGATAGCTTCACTAAAGAAGTGACTTTGTAGCTGTTTTGGCCATACATAGATAGTCCGCTTGCCATTATTAATATAATTAAAATTGCTACTTTTTTCATGGTTGATTATTATTTATAGATGATGATAGAGTCCACGGTAAAAGTGGACTCTATCGTTTCGTTCTAGGTTATACATTTTTATATTATAAAGATGTTGTATCATATTTCCCACCGTCGTTGGGTCTTACTTGAGTTACAGTATAATATCTGTTAGCAACCTTTGTGCTTCCCTCTAGCTTTAAATTTTCAGTTTTGTAGTAAAGGCGATTAATGTTGCTACATCCATCATCAGAGTTGGAAGTTGCATTATCCATAAATGTATAGTAATACTGTTGTCGTGAAGTATCATATCCTCTTCCTGTAACTACAATAAAATGGTCTGTACCGTCGATGTTTGGATTTAAATCGAGATCATAATCAACTCCTACTATGATAACTCGTTTTGCATTGAGATGTTTATCGATACATTCAATTGCATTTTTGTAGTTTTGAGCTGGATCATTTCCCCAGTTTGTTAATAATCCATTTGCAGAATCAACTAGCTTAAAAACATTTAAGCTACTTCCGTAATTGGATAATCCATATTTTTTTAGTGTTTCTTTGCAAAGACTTAAGCAATTAGCTCCTTCTCTCCAACCAACAAACCTACTTTTGTCCATTAATTCTATTGGATCTTTGGGAACGGGTTTGTCTCCACCTCCAGGTTTCAGACCATCACCGCTAGTTCCTCCACCGCTAGTTCCTCCACCACTAGTTCCACCACCAGTCCACCCGCTACCACTTCCCCAATCTCCACTTCCCCAGTGTCCCCAGGGAGGTGTGTTGACTGGTGAGGTTAAAGATGTGCTGTTGCTGGATGTAACCCCGCTGTCACTGGGTATCGAAACGTTGGGTGGAGTCTTCACTCGTTTGATCGACGCCAACACCACGATCCCGACCCGCAAGAGCGAAGTCTTCTCAACAGCTGCCGACAACCAGCCTTCAGTTGAGATCCACGTATTGCAGGGTGAGCGTCCGATGGCCCGCGACAACAAAACGATCGGTCGTTTCCACCTGGACGGCATTCCATCAGCTCCGAGAGGTGTGCCTCAGATCGAAGTAACGTTCGACATCGATGCTAACGGTATCTTGAATGTATCGGCTAAGGATAAAGGTACTGGAAAAGAGCAGAAAATCCGTATCGAGGCCTCTTCTGGATTGACCGAGCAGGAGATCCAACGGATGCGTGACGAAGCGAAAGCTAACGAGGCGAAAGATAAGGAGGAGCGTGAACGGATCGATAAAGTCAATGCAGCCGACAGCATGATATTCTCGACTGAGAAACAGCTCAAGGAGTACGGAGACAAGATTCCGGCTGACAAGAAGAGTGCGATTGAAGCAGCTCTCGGTAAGTTGAAAGATGCACACAAAGCTCAAGATATTGCCGGTATTGATGCTGCAACTGCAGAATTGAATACTGCATGGCAAGCTGCTTCGCAAGATATTTATAGCGCACAACAAAGCGCAGGATCGGCTCAAGCTAATCCAGGGGCGGGCGCAGGAGCTGCTTCGGGTAGTGCAAATGCCGGTGCCGGACAGAACGGAACGGATAATGTAACCGATGTAGATTTTGAGGAGGTGAAATAAGCACATAGAGAAATAAGAATACAATATCAAATG
>OHBJ01003000.1_pt1 | contig 11221 bp, 5 predicted proteins | sample 1577241 | NCBI WGS metagenome assembly OHBJ01 (sample SAMEA3541594, study PRJEB24748) | human gut metagenome | biome: human gut; feature: human-associated habitat; material: faeces | place: China | collected 2012
GTTAAATCGAAATATATTATCTACCCCGACGGCAAAATCGAGGTCAACCACGAGCGGCGAGCTGGTGCCCCGCGCCATGCGCGCGCTGGAGCTGACGGGGCGTACCGTACTGGTGGCCGCCGGCGGCGTGGCGGCCAACTCCGTGATCCGCGCCGACCTGCAGGCCGCCTGCGACAAGGCGGGGGTGAAGCTGTATCTGCCGCCGCTGAAATGGTGCGGCGACAACGGCGCTATGATCGGCGCGCAGGGATACTATGAGTATCTGGCCGGGCGCACCGCCGGTACGACGCTGAACGCCTACGCCACCATGGATCTGGGTGACCCGGTGTATTGAGCGCGGGCGTGTTCGCCGCTGAAGGACAACCGGCAGGAAAATTGTTGCATAATTTCATTGTGCAGAATGACATGCGCTCCCGCGGAGCGCCTGCGCAGAATGGCGCAAATAGCAAGAAAAAGTACAAAAAAGAAATTTGCCGCATTTTGCGGCAAATTTTTTTGTTTAGGCGAGGAAAAGTTGCGTAAAAAAATTTTCAAAACGAAAAACGCCGTATATATGAAGCGAAAAAATACATACAGAATGTACGGCATCATTACATCCGATAAGATCAGATCGGGATATTCATTCGACAGATAATCGAGAGCTTCTTTCCCATTTGCGACATCAATGACACGATAATAGTGTTCAAAGGTCTTGCGTAGATAGTAGCGCAATTCTTCGTGATCTTCTACTATCAGCAACGTATCTTTACCTTCCAGTTTCTCTTCAACCTCTTTCTTCTCTGGTGAAGAATATGTAGTATTTTCGTTTTGTTGTGAAGGTGATGATAGGTGTGAAGTAGCCTGAAGTGTTTGTGATACGGCAGCTGTATTATGAGCTTTCTGTAATGTAACAGAGAATGTTGTACCTTTGTTTACTTCTGATTCATAAGATACTTTTCCATGTAGCATCTTTACAATACGCTGTACCTGCAATAAACCGAATCCTGTGCCAGACTCGTGTGATTCTCTGGCATTTTCAGCCCGGTATACACTGTTAAATAAGTGTTCTCTGGCTTTGGAGGGTATACCGATGCCATTGTCTTTTACTTCGATGGAAAAGGTCTGTCTTTCGGGATGTTCTTGAAAGCGGACCTCAATCATGCTTTGTGTATATTTGTTGGCGTTGGTCAACAGGTTGCTTAGCACCTTGGTAAGTGCTTCTTTATCTACATCCGCGTGGAAATGTTCATCAGGATAAGTAACGGAGAAGCTAACTCCATTTTGTTGAAGTGTTGGTGAGAAACGTTCACACACGGCCTGCATCAGCTCTTTGATGGACTGTGAAGTGAACTTCATTCGTATTTCTTTTTGTTCCACTTTCCGGAAATCCAGTAACTGATTTACCAGGTACAGCAATCGTTGGCTGTTACGGTCGATAATCTCCAGTTCCTGACGTTCGTTAATAGGAATATGGGTTGATTGCATGATTTTTTCCAACGGTCCGATGATGAGTGATACCGGTGTACGTATCTCGTGTGCAATCATGGTAAAGAAATTAATTTTAGCTTCGTGGATTTCTATTTCCTTTTTACTGTTCAGTTCGTCAATGGCTTTGGCATGTTTCTTTTCACTGCGTCGTATGACGTAGCGTAGCAAAAGCCCTAAAGCAAGCAGGAACAGCAGCACATAGCCAATCTTGAAAGGCAGAGACAGATAGAAGGGCGGATGCACAATGATACGGATGGAAGTACCTTCTTCGTTCCATATATTGTCATTGTTGGAGGCTTTCACTCTAAAGGTGTACGTACCTGCCGGAAGGTTGGTATAGGTAGTGCTGTGCTGTGAACCTACATAGTTCCAGCCTTTATCAAATCCTTCCAATATGTAAGCATATTGGTTTTTCTGAGGAGTGCAGTAGCTTAATGCTGCATAATTCAGTGTAATGACATTGTCTTTATAAGAAAGATGAATTTCTTTCAGATGGTCGATGGCTTCCGGTAATATGCCGTCTTTTTGTGTTTCAATCTTCTGGTTGAAAATTTCCAGGCTGGTCAATACCACATTAGGTTTTTGCGTATTGAGTTTCAGCAGGTGTGGGTAAAAGGTGTTGAAACCATTGATGCTGCCGATGTAAAACTCACCGTTACGGGTTTTCAACGCAGAGGCCATGATGAATGCTTCACTTTGCAGCCCATCGCTTTTGGTGAAAATCTGAGTTTCTTGTGTAGCCGGAGTATATTTCACCAGTCCTTTGGCAGTGGTAAGCCACAGGCAGTCTTCTCCTTCCAATATGGCATTGATGCATTTGTTGGGCACTTTAAGAGGCTGATATTCGAATGTATCTTTAAGAGGGTTGTATAGATATAATCCCTCGCTGGTAGCAGCCCAAATTTGATTTTCTCTATTGATGCACAGGTGGTTGATGTTTAAACTATTAAGTCCTTTCTCCTGATAATATCTTTTCCATTCCTTGTTCTTTTGTGGAGAATATCGGAATAATCCTCCTCCCAGAGTTGCAATCCAAAGATTTCCTTTGGAATCCTCTGTAATCTCAATGACGAGGGCACCTAGTTGCTTGATTAAAGTGAAATGCTGTGATTGTATATTGAACTGACAGATTCCATCCATTGATCCTGTCCAGATTTCTCCCTGGCTATCCTTGAAAATAGAATAAATACTATTTTCGTCCAAACCATGAGTGGTATTATAGCTCTTGATTTCTCCTGTTTGGGTATTTAGAATTTGTATTCCGTCTCCGTATGTGCCTATCCATAAATCCTTTCCTGCCATGCAGAGTGCATGTAGGTTTTTTTTATTCAATTTTTCTCTTCCATTGAAATCTATGAATTGCATTGTAGAAGGATTGAAGCAGCTTAATCCTGAATCATCAGAAGCAATCCAAATATTTCCATTCTCTCCTTCACAAAAACGGCTGATAATCCGGCTGTTGAAGTAAGGAATGTCGCTGGATTCGGAATAGCCGTTGAATTGTCCACAGTAGGGGGGAAGATAATTTACTCCATTGTAATAAGTTCCAATCCATACACCTCCTTCTTTGTCTTTTAACATCGGATAGATAAATTTGTCGGATAATGATTTTTCATTTTCTCCATAGTTATCATAGAGAAAGCTTTCGTTAGTGACTGGATTAAATATTGTCAGTCCATCGTCCGAACCTATAAACAGAAGTTCTGGAGAATACTCGAGGATAGAATGGATATGCAATATACTTTTTCCATTTTCTCCTATTAGGTATTTTTTTACTTGCTTTGTTTGTGGGTTGAGTTTCCAGAGGCCTTTATCCCAAGTTCCCATCCAAATATGGTGTGAACTGTCTTCCCATAGTGCCATAGAGTAGACACCTTCTGTTTCTCCTTCAATAGTATAAGTTTCAAATGTATTGTTTACTTTATTTAGTTTGCAAAGTTGGTATGGACCTGATAACCAGATGTTGTTTTGTTCATCGTTAAGTATTCGGATGACAATGTTGTCGTTTTGTGGTATTTCAAATTGTGTGAGTTTATCAGTTTGTGTATTGTATAAAAAAAGACCTTGTTTGTTGGTGGCAATCCATATATTTCCTTCTTTATCTTGAAGAATGTGTGTAATCAAGGATATGATTTTAGTTTTATCACTTGTTTGTTTGGTAAATGGAGTAAATATATCTTTAATTTGATTGTAAATAAATACTCCGTTTTCTGTTCCTAACCATAGTTCATTAGAGTTAGTTTCACAAATAGTGTTGATTGAATTTGCATGAAAATTGGAATAGTGTGGATTCGTTTTTTGATAGAAAGTAAATTGGTTTCCGTCAAATCGGCTTAATCCATAATCCGTACCAATCCAGATGAATCCTTTTTGGTCTTGGAGTAAAGCTGAAATATTGTTGGCTGAAATTCCATTTTCAATGTTGTAATGCCGGAAATGAAATTGCATAGGTAGTATAGCATAGCTACATAAGTAAAATGATAGGCTGAGAATCAGGCTGAGTAGGATTTTCATATGTATAGGTCTATTTAAAATCTTTACAAAGGTGCTTAAAATATACGAATGAGGCATGTAAAATAGTCTAGAAAAATAATGTAAAAGTCTAATTCGGAGAATTCTTTTAATGGAGAGATTCGTCTTTTTTTATATTTCTCATAAAAGAGCCCTATGTTTCGACTATGAGAAACGTAGGGCTCTGATAAAGGAAACATAGGGCTTTGCTTCGGGAAACATAAAAAATAAAAATGTGTGTATGAAGCAAGACAGGCAGGTTATATTTATTTACCTTTTGTTTTTTAATTTGTATCGAGAGTGCTTGGAGAAACATACACAGACCATTTATTGGGTAGATGGGGTGAACATGTATAAAAATGAGTATGTGATTTATTGAAATATCAGAATATAGAGACTATCAAAAATAATTATGAATATGTATTTCATGGGGTGATAGTTCATTTATCGGTAAAAATAATGTGTAAGCTAGAACTGAAAAATAGTTGATAGATATGAAAAAATAATCCTGAAAACTAATAAATAAATCTAATAGTGTAATGTAATATGCTTACTGTCAGCGTTTTATGTTTTTGTAGTAGTCGGCATGTTGCCGACTATTTTTGTAGATGAATGGATGATATTTTTATCGCTTTACTTTCTTAACTTCTACATTTGCAACAAACGAATAAAGAACCCAATTTATATAATATGAAGAACAAGCTTTTGATATTGATGAGTGGTGTCGCTGTGTTGGGAATCACTTCCTGCACAAAACCGACCTATCAACAACCTGATGCTCCTATTCAGGAAGTTCCGTTTACTCAAGTGCATATTAACGATGGCTTTTGGTTGCCCCGTATTGAAACAAATCGTACGGTATCCATCCCTTCTGCTTTTAAGGAATGTGAGAAGAACGGCCGTTTCGATAACTTTGCTATTGCAGGCGGATTAAAGAAAGGAGAACATCGTGGTGATTTTTCTTTTGATGATACTGACCCGTATAAGGTAATAGAAGGAGCTTCTTATTCATTAGCTGTAAAATACGATCCTCAGCTTGATCATTATCTGGATAGTGTAATCAATATTATTGCTGCAGCTCAGGAACCGGACGGATACCTGACTACGTGCGTGACGAATAAATGTGAACGTTTGTCCGGTTGGTGGGGACATTCCAAATGGGAAAAACTGAACAGTCATGAGTTGTATAACAGTGGTCACATGTATGAGGCTGCCGTAGCACATTATCGGGCTACGGGTAAGCGTACATTCCTTGATGTGGCTATCAAGAATGCCGACTTGGTTTGCAAGGTGTTTGGACCGGGTGAAGGACAGAAACATGTGCCCTCGGGCCATCCTATCGTGGAAATGGCATTGTGTAAATTATATAAGGTAACGGGTGACAAGAAATACCTTGACATGGCTCGTTATTTTGTGGAAGAAACCGGACGTGGTACAGACGGTCATAAACTGAATGAATACAGTCAGGATCACAAACCTATTCTTCAGCAGGATGAAATTGTAGGTCATGCGGTACGTGCCGGATATCTTTATTCAGGTGTAGCTGATGTGGCAGCTCTGACAAATGATACGGCTTATTTTCATGCGTTGACCCGTTTGTGGGATAACCTGGTGAGCAAGAAATTGTATATCACCGGAGGTATGGGTTCCAGAGCGCAGGGAGAAGGTTTCGGCCCGAATTATGAATTGCAGAATCATACCGCTTATTGTGAGACTTGTGCAGCCATTGCTAATGTGTACTGGAACTACCGTATGTTTTTGGCCACGGGTGATTCCAAGTATGTGGATGTGTTGGAACGTGCCTTGTATAACGGCGTGATTTCAGGTGTTTCTCTGAGCGGTGACAAATTCTTTTATGACAATCCGCTGGAATCCATGGGCGAACATGAACGCCAGCGCTGGTTTGGCTGTGCCTGCTGTCCGGGTAATGTAACCCGCTTTATGGCTTCCGTACCAAGCTATGCGTATGCCACTCAGCAGAATGACATTTATGTGAACCTCTATATTCAGGGTAAGGCAGAAATGCAGACCGCAGATAATAAGGTAACACTGGAACAGACTACCGAATATCCGTGGAATGGAAAGGTAACCATCAAGGTTACTCCTGAAAAAGAAGGCAAGTTTGCCATCCGTCTCCGTATCCCGGGATGGACAAAAGCGGCTCCTGTAGCTTCTGACTTGTATGCATACACTGATACGGCCAAGAAATATACATTGAAGGTAAATGGTTCGGCTGCACGTGGTGCGGAAGGTGACGGCTACGAAACCATCGTACGTACATGGAAGGCTGGTGATGTAATTGAACTGGAAATGCCGATGGATGTTCGCCGCATCAAAGCCAACGATAAAGTGGAAGTAGACCGTGGAATGGTAGCATTGGAACGTGGACCGATTATGTTCTGCCTGGAAGGAAAGGATCAGCCTGACAGCATCGTATTCAATAAATTTATTCCGAATGATACTCCGATAGAAGCTTCTTACGAAGCCAATCTGTTGAACGGGGTGATGGTATTGAAAGGCACTGCGAAGGAAGTTGAGAAGGATGGTACGGTAAAAGATGTCGCATTCAAGGCTATCCCTTATTCTACATGGAACAACCGTGGAGCTGACCAGATGGAAGTTTGGATTCCGGAATCAAAAGAATATGCAACTCCAACTCCCGAGCCGACCATTGCTTCGAAGGCACAGACATTCACCATTCAGGCTGCAATCCAGAAAGATGCGCCTGAGTCGGCTGCTGTGATGTCTTACGCGTGGGGTGTGAACGACCAGTGGGAGCCGAAACGTTCTTCCGATACTTCCAAACCTTATTTCTACTGGTGGTTGAAGAATGGCACGGTGGAGTCTCTGGCCTACGAGTTTGATAAGCCTTACACCGTATCAAAAGTGGAAGTTTACTGGCTGGATTTTGATCATTATGACGGTGATTTCCGTGTACCGCAAAGCTGGACATTGTATTATAAGTCTGGAAACAGCTGGAAAGAAGTAGAAACGAGTGATAAATATGGAGTAGAAAAGGACAAATACAATGTAGTAAACTTCAAGCCAGTCCAGACTACCGGATTGAAAATCTCGGCACAGCTTCAGAAAGGAGCCTCGGGAGGTATTATTGAATGGAAAGTAGAGTGATTATTTAACCTTTAAATATAAACAAGATGAATACACAGTTAAATCGCATGTTGTTTAGTCGTGCATTTGTAAAAGTGTCGGCATGTGTAGTGCTTTCTGCAGGCTGTTTACCTATGACAACCTATGCGGAATCTATTGAAGCACCGGTTGTGGAGAATGTCTTGCAGCAAAAGGCAATCTCTGGTAAGGTGGTTGATTCAAAAGGTGAGTCCATTATTGGTGCGAATGTGATGGAGAAAGGTACTACTAATGGTACGATTACAGATTTTGATGGAAATTTTAGCTTAAAAGTCTCAGCTAATAGTACGATTGTTATTAGTTATATTGGTTATCAATCTATTGAAGTTTCTGCTGCCCAAATAAAGGCCGGTGGTCAAATTACGTTAAAAGAGGATACAGAGTTGATGGATGAGGTTGTTGTGGTTGGATATGGTACACAGAAAAAAGCAACTTTGACAGGTTCTGTTTCTTCTATTGGGGGAGATGATTTGAAAAAGATTTCTACAGCTAATCTTACCAATACCTTGGCTGGTAAGACAGCTGGAGTTATAGCTAATACAAGAAGTGGGGAGCCTGGTGCAGATGATGCTGAAATTTTAATTCGTGGTAAAGGAACTTTAGGAAATACGGCTCCGCTGATTGTTGTGGATGGAATTGCTGATCGTTCTTTTGGACGTTTAAATGCAGAAGATATAGAATCTATTTCAGTGTTGAAAGATGCTTCTGCAGCTATATATGGAGCTCGTGCTGCTAACGGAGTTATTCTTGTAACCACAAAACGTGGTAAGGAAGGTAAAATTAAAGTAAATTACAGTGGCAATGTATCTATTTCCCAACCGACTCGTATCCCGGAAATGTTGGATGCGTATCAGTATGCTACTTACGTAAATGAATTTGATGCTGCGCAAGGTAATGCTTTGACTTATCCGGAAACAGCACTGGCAAAGATTCTTGATGGAAGTGACCAGATAAATTATCCAAATACAAATTGGTGGAATGCAGTAGCAAAGAATTGGGCTACTAATACGGAACATAGTTTATCTATTAGCGGAGGAAATGAACGTTTTTCATTTTATACTTCTGCTCAGTATTTGTATCAAGATGTAATTTATAGAGATAGTCCTCAAAATTATAATCAGTATCAGTTTACCACTAATCTTGATGCAAAGATTACTAAAGCAATTAAGTTTAGTATGGATATTTTAGGGCGCCAGACTGTTAACAATAGAGGGGTATATTCAACTGAAGATTTATTTGGATATTTCTTGACAACAAGCCCAATGTCTGCTCCTTATTATCCGAATGGTATGTTGAGAATTGGTCATGATGGGATAACCAATAATGCAGTTTTGATGGTTTCTGATCTTCCAGGTACCGATAAGTCTACAAATAATACCTTAAACTTGAAACCTAGACTTCGTATAGATTTGGATGCATTAACTTCAGGTTTATATTTGGAAGGTTATGCAGCTCTGGATTATACTTTTAACAATGGTAAGACACAGAATACTCCTTATGATATCTATTCTTATGATGCTACTACAGATGAATATATAAATCATAGAGATGCTACAGGGGCTGTTAGTGCTAGTTCATGGTCAAGTAATAGTAGTACAATTACTTTAAATGCACGTATCGGATATAATCGTACATTTAATGATGTGCATAAGATAGATGCTTTTGTTGCTTATGAACAATGTAAATATAATTATAATTATTTGTATGGTTATCGTACCAATTATATTTCGTCAGCATTACCTGATTTGGATTATGGTAGCACGAATAAAGATGATCAAAGTAATGCAGGAAGTTCAGATGAAACAGCTCGTCAGAATTGGTTCGGACGTATAAATTATGGTTATAAAGACAAATATCTTGCGGAGGTTACTTTACGTTATGATGGCTCAATGAATTTTGCTCCAGGACATCGTTGGGGATTATTCCCTGGATTTTCTGCAGGTTGGGTGATGTCTGAAGAACATTTTTTTGAACCATTAAAGAATGTAGTGAGTTTCTTTAAGCTAAAAGGTTCATGGGGTATGATGGGTAATGATAATATATCTGCTTATCAGTACCTTTCTATGTATGGCTTTTCAAATGCAGGTTATACCTTTGGTAAGGATCCTGTTTTTGCACAAGGAGTTTATGAAACGGTAACTGCTAATCCTTTAGTCACATGGGAAACTGCAAAAACTTGGAATGTCGGCTTTTCTTCCCAATTTTTGAATGGAAAGTTTGGTTTAGATTTTGATTATTTCCAATCACGTCGCAGTGATATTTTGATTACACGTAATGCTTCTATTCCTACTTATTCAGGCTTGTCACTTCCTGCAGAAAATCTTGGTAAGGTAAAAAATCATGGTTTTGAAGTTATCGGTACTTATCGTGATCATGCTGGAGATTTTGAGTGGGGGGTAACTGGAAATGTCACATATGCAAAGAATGAAGTTGTTTATATGGATGAGGCAATTGATACCCCTGAGTGGCAGCGTCAGACTGGACATCCTATTGATGGAGGTATATATTATCAGGCCTTAGGTATTTATCAGACACAGGATGAGATTGATTCTACTCCACATTTGGCTGGAACTAAAGTGGGAGATTTGATTTATCAGGATACCAATAAGGATGGAAATATCACTTGGGATGACGCAGTACGAAGAGATAAATCTGCTACTCCGAAATGGATTTTTGGTCTGACACTGAATGGAGCATGGAAGGGACTGGATGTAAATGCATTTTTCCAGGGACAAGCAGATGCTGAGATTTTGGTTCAGCCGACCATGAATATGGCTACTGATTTTTATGAAGGCCGATGGAGTGATTCAAATACAGCTGAGCAAAATTTAGCTGCTAAATGGCCGCGAGCATTCATGAAAGAATCTCAGGTTGATGGGCGTAATTCTCAATCTTCTACTTGGTGGCTTCGTGATGCATCGTTTGTACGTCTGAAATCATTGGAAATAGGTTATACATTCCCTAGTAAGTGGACAACAAAATTGGGTATTGAGAATCTTCGTGTATATGCAAATGGTAATAACTTGTTTACAATTGACGGAGTAGATATTTTTGATCCGGAAATGACTTCAGGCATAAAAGGTTATCCGATTCAACGTACGTGGACATTTGGTTTAAATGTGACTTTCTAATATTTAATAAAGAACAGATATGAAAAATATATATAAAAGTGCAGCTTGTGCTCTATTAGGAGTGGGAATGGTAGCATGTTCTGATTTCTTAGATGTGGATCCTCATAATCAATTGACGGATGCTGCAGTTTGGGGGAATTTGGATTATGCAGAGGCTTTTTTAAATAATTGTTATAGCTGGGTTGAAGGAGAGAATCAGAATGGTGTTCCTTTTTGCAGCTATACAGATGAAATATATCATCGCACAGGATATGCAACAGAGGTATATACATTAGGTAATGTTTCATGTGATAATTATAACGTGGGATATTCGGATGCGAGAGGAAATACTTGGTATTTTTATTATACTGCGATAAAAAATGTAAATCAGTTATTGGAAAGAATTGGCGAAGTTCCTGCAAATTCAGAAGACGATATTAATCGTAAGGAAGAGATAAAAGGACAAGGATATTTTTTGCGTGCTTTTTATTATCATCAGTTATATTCTTTGTATGGTCGTGTGCCATTGATTTATCATACATGTGATATTGATTCTGAATGGACAGAGACCAGAGCTGATATGGATGAAGTGGCAGATTCTATTGTCGCAGATTGTGATCGTGCTGCAGCTATTTTACCGCTTAGTTATAGTAGCGAGGATTTTGGAAGAGCTACTAAAGGTGCTGCCTTAGCTGTTAAGGCTCGTACTTTACTTTATAAAGCAAGTCCGCTTTTTGGAACTCCGTCCAAAGATAAATGGGAAGATGCTGCAGATGCTCAGAAAGCCGTGATTGATTTGGCTGATCAGGGAGTGTATAGTCTTACGCAGGTAAGTAATTATGAAGAATATGCAGAGTTGTTCTGTGATCCGGAGAATCCTGAAATTATTTTTGAGAAATTATATAATACGGTAAGTGGAGGAGCTTTTTCTCAGAGTTATCCGATGTCAGCCCCTCCGGGTGAGACCACATAACTGTCTGAGAATA
>OHBJ01003003.1_pt1 | contig 11211 bp, 7 predicted proteins | sample 1577241 | NCBI WGS metagenome assembly OHBJ01 (sample SAMEA3541594, study PRJEB24748) | human gut metagenome | biome: human gut; feature: human-associated habitat; material: faeces | place: China | collected 2012
CGAACTGGAACAAAGAGATACGCTTGTTGGCTGTCAGGGATAAATGGTGGAACGATTCGCGCTCCTTGTCGTACCGGAAAAGTCCGGCCAGCGTTCCGACCCACAGATTCCCGGTCTGGTCACAGTTCAACGAAGTAATCCAGTTGCTGCCCAGGGTGGAACTGACTTCCGGGTCGTGACGGAACACCTTGAAGGAATAGCCGTCGAAGCGGTTCAGGCCGTCGCGTGTACCGATCCAGACAAATCCGTCGTTGTCTTGGATGCAGGCAGTAACCATATTATCGCTCAGGCCATGTTCCACCTGATAATGACGGAAGATATAATTCGTCTCTTGGGCCGCCCATGCAAACAGCGGAAGAAGACAAGATAAGCAGACGATCCACCAAGTGTTTCTCATACGATTGATTCAAAGATTGACATCCGAAAGATACATAAAAATATTCCAATCCAAGCGGTCCGCCGAGGAAAAGAAGGCATGCCGGGCTTTAGATATCGTATCAAAAGTATGCAATATTGTATCAGCCATGAGCTTCCATGCCGTAAATGAGACAAATATGAAAAAGAAAGGCATGATTTCAGGCCGGCATCCAAGCACCTCCGGACTACATTTGTGATACAAAACCGCGAGATATTAAGCACTAATTTTTATATGTATTATGATTAACACAAGCAACAACGCGACGAGTATGGGCACGAAGATTCAGCTTTGCGTCATGATGTTTCTTCAGTACATGCTGAGCGCCGTATGGTGGGTTCCCTTAGCAGCCTATCTGTCGCATACCCTGAAACTCGAAGTTTACCAGATTTCGCTGGTACTAAGTTCGATGGCCATTGGCGCCATGGCCTCATCTTTTATCGGAGCGATAGCCGACCGCTATTTCGCCGCCGAGAAAATCCTGGCAGTCCTGAATGTACTGACAGGCATCTTCCTGCTGATCGCTGCCCGGCAAGACGCCTTTCCGGGACTGATGGTGAGTGTGGTGCTGGCTATGCTTTGCCACATGCCCACGCAGAGCCTCACGAGTACGATTGCCATGCAGCATGCGCCTGCCGAGCAGTTCCCGCGTATCCGGATGTTTGGTTCGGTGGGCTGGGTCGCATCGGGCATCTTCAGTATCGTCGCCCTGCATTTCTTGCATCTGCCGGCCTTCGATGATACCAATCTCCCGATGTATTGCGGAGCGGCAGTCTGCTTTGTGGCTGCCCTGATGAATCTGCGTCTGCCACATACGCCTCCGGCCACTTCGAAGGCGACTTCCCTTTCCTGGATGGACATAACAGGTTTCAGCGCTTTCTCGCTGATGAAAGACAAGAACTACCGGATCTTCATGATACTGACTTTCCTGTCGATCATCCCGTTCACGCTGTATCACGTGTATGGCTCGATGATTCTGGCCGACGAGCATGTGCAGCATATCACTGTCACCCTGAATCTGGGTCAGCTGGCGGAGATGTTCTTCCTGGTCATTACTACTTCTATTCTGGTGAAGTCGGGTATTAAGAAGACACTGATATATGGTCTGGTGGCGCTGTTTGTACGCTATTTCGCCTTCTTCCTGGGAGCCGAGACCGACGCGCAGTGGTTTTATTACATCGGAATTATCGTACATGGGCTGATCTTCGGCTTGTTCTATGTAGGCGGACAAGTGTACACTGACCAAGTAGCGCCGAGAGAGATGAAAGCCCGTGCACAAGGACTTTTATTCTTCCTGGTATGGGGAATCGGATTCCTGATTGGTACGTTATGGAACGGATGGCTGATTGATTTATTCCGGGATGGCGACAAATGCGATTGGCCCGTGCTGTTCCTGATCTCATCGGGTGGATCCTTGATCTTGCTGTTATTATTTGTGTTTGCTTTTAAACCCGTCGAGTTGAAACGGGAAGAAGAATGAGTAACCTCATATGGGGGAGTGAATGGGCGGGAAAGAACAGGCGTGTTTTTTCCCGCCTTTATTGTCTGTCGCTGCGGTGTGGATTTATTCCGGCATCGGTGGCATAAAGAACAGGTTGTTACAATAATAATCCTGGAAATCGGGCGAAGCTTCCAGGGCAAAATGCCGGGTAACGGAAAGAATATCGGCAATGTCCGGTCGGGTTTCCCGATAAAGAAAGAGTTTGCAACCGGCCAGCGCACTGTTGCCAGCCTTCCGGATTTGTTCGGGTGATGAGGCCTGCAGCAATCCGACAGCCAAAGCGTGTTTTACATCCAGATACGTTCCTAATCCGCCCGACACATAGATATGTTCTAAGTCGTCGGTTGTGATGCCCAGCTCTTTCAGCAGCAGTTGGAATCCCGTCGCTATGGCCGCTTTCGCCAACTGGAATTCCCGGACATCTTTTTCCCACAGTGATACTTTCGGCGTGAGTGGTAGTTCGCCGTGGCGAGATTCGTCGGCAATCGAGCCCGACATATCAATAGCTTCCTGCTGGCAGAAATAATGAATGGCATCAATCAGTCCGCTTCCGCAAAGACCGGAAGCCTCTCCGCCGCCGATCACTTCTACGTGGCCGTCCGATTCATTCACCGAGCAGATGGCTCCTGTCACAGCCCGCATTCCTTGTGTGATATTGATTCCCTCGAATGCCGGACCGGCAGCCGTGGAAGTACACAGAATCTCTCCTCTTCGTCCGACGACAATCTCACCATTCGTGCCGAGGTCGATCAGCGCCTGCCATTTCTCCTGCTTGTGGATCTGGATGCTTTCCATGCCTGCCAGGATATCGCTGCCTACGAAATGACTGATGTTTGGCAAGAAGACCACTTCGCACGAGGCCGGAAGCGCCCAATGCAATTCGTCGGTCGAGAAACGGCGGGCAGCATTGTTCGGCGACTGGAAAGGATAGGCGGATAAAGGTGTGACATCGAGGTCGCAGAACAGATGGTGCATCACGCTATTGCCCACCAAGACCACGCGCCTGACTTCAGCCCGGATTTCCGGCTGCACCAGCGAGGCTATCTGTTCCCCGATTTGCTCCCGGATCAATTCGGAGAGCTGTTTCCGTTCGGCTTCTCCCTGAATGGCATATGATATGCGCGAGATGATATCGGCTCCATGGCGGCTTTGCCGATTCAGTTCGGCCGACGAACCCAAGATTTTCCCTGTACTCAGATCAACGAGTTGTACTACGACTGTGGTCGAACCCAGATCGACAGCCAAGGCATAGCCTGTCTCCTCTCCCAGCCGGATTTCCGTCTCGTCGGTCAGAATTTGCTGTTCACCTTGCGGAATACGGATGGTCAGATCGTCCGTCACCAGGCTGAGGCATGCCAGCCGCCAAGAAGCGGGCGATAATCCTTGCCGTTCCAGCAGTGTGCGATGCCATTCGGTCAGTTCCACTTCTCCTTTCAGCAGTTCCACCCGGCACTTGCCGCAGACACCTCGTCCGCCGCAGGCAAAGTCCACGCCTTGCTCGCCAACAATCTGCCCCAATGATGTTCCATGTGGAACTCTCCGTTCGATACCCGCCGGTTCAATCCGCACGGTATGTTCTAGTTTGTTTTCCATGATCTTTATTAAATTACCAAGCGTTCAGCTTATGTTCTTAATGTGTTGTCTGCTGTTTGTTTGTTTCCTGCCATTCTGCTAATAACTCTTCTGCCAAGTACTCGTCACTCCGACAGTGCATGTCAGCTATTCCTTGGCTGACGAGCGTGTATGTATAAGAATGATAGAAGAAATCCAAAGCGTCTTCGTACGACAGATGTTCCTGATCGGCAAAAATCCGCACGATTCGTGCATACTTCATTTGCAGCAAGGTTTTATTCGCTAGCATAATTACCTCCTTGTTTTGATTATGGCAATACTCCTTTCTCCTTCATATATCCAATGAGGTCTTCCACTATATATTCTTTACTGAATGTGTGTAACACGTCATAAGAGGGAATGATATAGTCAGAAAGGATGCCGGATGAACGCAAACGGGAATATACTTCGCCAGCACTCATATTCAAAGCATCGGCCAGGCTGCCTACACAAAAAGTCGTAAAGCTTAGTGTCTCAAAATTCATGATCTTATCTTTTTTCTCTTCCTTGCAAAGATACCGAATTTCCTCTACTCTGCCCGCCCCTCTTCCCTAAAGAATGATAAATGGGGCGGCGGAGGGGAGAATTTTGTGGGTTCTATTATTTTTACCGATTTAATATTTAAGAACCTAATGGAAATAAATACACTTCATCAGTTGTCTCGTTTTTACCATATAAAAGATGATTGGCTAGATCTAGGCGGATTTGGTCTATTTCTTGGGCTAAGATCAATCGTTTGATGGGATTACCCGACCAATCAAATATTAGGATTTCTTTTGAAGAAGGAAGCTGTGAATTCGTTAAGTCAATAGGTTTATTGACAAGTAAGGTGTAAATGTAATTGTTGTCTACACACATGCTTTTATAATAAAGACGTGAATCTTTGAAACTTTTCTGTAATACGTCGGAAGTTTTGGGGGTTCCTTTTGCCCGGATTGATTGTACAGTTCCTGATTCCAAATCAAGGATATTGATTTGATGCAGAAAAGCCATGACGTTAGCTACTTTCTTGGTATCGGGTTTGATTTGGTCGTTAGACAGATAAAAAAAGGTTGGTTCTGCTTCTTTTCCCACTACTTTCTGGAGAGACGGTTTATATAAGTTGATTTGTCGTATGATTTCCCCGTTTTCTGGCTGGATAATTTGATAAGAAGGTTGTATAAGTTGTCTGCCTTTCTCTTGGCGGATTTCAGGATAGGTTTTTACTAGCATTCGTGTACTGTCTAATCGAAAAAGATAGTAAAAAGGAAGGTTATATCCTTTGGGTGGGTTAATGGGTATAACAGTGTCGATTATATTTTGAGGATTTTTGCTGAGTTGCTCATAACTAATTTGAATGATTTTGTTTTCTGTATAAGCATATAACCAATATTTGGGAGAACGATCTGAATCTATGATGATTTGTGGCATCAAATTAATCCCCATAAATTCGTCCTTCCCATTCCCTTTTGAGATTCCATTCATTAGATGCTTGCCATCCGTTATCCGAAAGACTGATAACAAATAATCTGGGTATTTATGAGAGGTGAAGGTGATCAGACTGTCATACACAAACATATTTCCGGTGTAGATGTCATCAAAATGGATTGGCTGGCCTTTTATGGTATCTGTTTTTACTTCGGTTATATCGAAATAGGTGATATTGTCGAAATAAACATCTTGTTGTTGACAGGAAACAAACAGAAATATGGCAAGAAAAGTGTAGAGAAAGCAACGTATATTCATAACATTTAAATTTTATGGTTTATTCTTGTAGGGATACAGGCACAAGATACATAAAAAAGTAATATCGGGAGAAGTTTATAGATTAAAAAGTTGTGGCTTGCCTCTTTTCTTCCAAGGAGAGTCTTGCCCCACTTCTTTGATAGGAGGAATCTTGGCAGATTCTTGCCGACAAAGTGCTTTTTCAGGAGGAATCTTCAAGGATTTGCCTTGAAAAAGTACTTGGACGGTCAAAATCTTGGCGGATTGGGACTGAAAAAGTGCTTGGATGGTCAAAATCCTGGAAGAATGACACTAGAAAAGCCTTTTCTAATGAAAATCTTGGCGGATTCTTCTTGAAAAAGCACTTTTTGGATAGAAATCTTGACAGAATGTTATTTCCTGATTTTTGTCATTTTAGCTTCTCTCGTTTTGGTTTTTCTTGCTGAAAAACATAGTCCTTTTCCGGATGTAAAACTTGCAATCTTCTTTGGGATAGATTACTTTTAGCAGTGACAAAAACTTGTTTAATCTTTTAATTCGTGTTTTATTATGAAGGAAATTCAGAATTTGAGCATCAGTCAGTTGCAAAATGAAGAAGCCTTTGGCTTTTTCACGTTGGTGAAGGAGGAAATGGACAATCTGCCGGCCGACCCGGGTGAAGGTGTGGCTCCGCTGAAGGACGTGAAGGCGGCTTATATCGAAAAGTTGGGTGCGTATGACGAAGCGTTGGAGACTTCCAACAAGTTGGATTCGGTACAAACTGTCGAGGCGGCGGATGCGGCAGCCGACGAGGCGTGGGGCGCGTCTTACGCGTATTCGAAGGCGATGGCACGCCATCCGAATTCGATGATACGCAACGCGGCGTTGCCGTATGTGGCGGTGTATGAGAAATATGGGAATCCGACGAAGTTGGCTCAGGTGAAGGAATTGGGTGTGTTGCAGAACTTGCTCACGGACCTGGAGGCTCTTGAGGATGACGAGACGGTCGGCTTCACGGCGTGGCGCGAATACATTGCCGAGACTACGGCTTCATTGATGGAAGCCATGAACAGCCGTACCGACGAACAAAGCCGCGTACAGGTGGGTCTTGTGAAGGAAACCCGCTTGGCAACCGAGGCTGCTTATCGGGATTTGGTGGGCAAAGTGAATGTGGTGGCAGCCTATGAGGGCGATGCGGCGTACGCCACGTTTATCGATCACATGAATGCGTTGATCGACCGCCAGAAAGCAATCTTGAAAGGGCGGACTACCCGTAATAAGAAGAAGGCGCAATGATTTCAGAGGAATAACTTGATAATGAACGAGGCAGAAACCCAACGGCTTCTGCCTCGTTCGTGTATGCTTGGGTTGCTTTTATTCGTGAGTTGTATAGGATTCACCTACAACAAGCTTCACGGTGCCGCCAATGGAATCTCCTGTTTTCAGGGGTTTGCGGTAAGGAGCGTAATAACTGCTGAGGAACATCTCGTCGCCCGGAGTGACAAAGTCGGCTACCAGGAAGCGGATCCGGTCTTGCTGTAACCACGAGCGCCAGTGCTGATGACCTTCCGATACGGCAGTAACGGTGTTTCCATCCTCGTTTTTCAGTCCGGCATACCAGATATTCCGGCGGGTAGAACGGAAATCGTTACTTCCCAACTCGTTGAAGTCGCGGCTCCAGGCCCATGAAGGTTTTACCCGTGGATGAATGGTTTCCGGCAGACCTGTATAGAACAACGCCGCCTCTCCTACCGGACGACTGATATGATCTTCGGGATAAACCGTCCATAAACCATCTCGTCGCCAGAAAGTACGGTCGAACGATGCCGGAGCTTCGAATACCAAACCCCATTGACGCGGATTCACGTCCTGCAGTGCTTCGAATGTGTAGCTGACCGCTATCTCTCCGCTGGCATTGATACGCAGTGTATAGTTTCCTTTGAATTCTTTGTATGAACCTTGTACGGTGATGCAGACATCTTCCCCTTCGGTCCGGGCTTCGGTTGAAGAAACCGTCCATTCGGTACACAGATCGTTGAAGATAGGTGTATTCGCATTATGATTCGGATAGCAGCCTCCGCCTGTCAAAGGCAGCGCCATCAGCCACGGACCACCGGCGAGACATTCCTTGCCGTCTTTCTTCAACGAGAGAATCTGTCCGTTTGTCCGGCTTACTTCGCAGGTGAAATGCGGTCCTGATACAAGATACCGGTCTTTCTTCTCCTTCAGGCGAGTTGGCAGCGCTGAAGGAATTGCCCATACATTTTGGGATTGTTCTCCTACGGGAATCCGGTATTCATCGGCTACGAATCCACGCGGATCGACAAACGAAAGATATAATCCGTTGGCCTGTTCCGGATGCTGCACGTCAATGGTAAACTGTCCGTTCTGTCCGGCTGGGCAATCCACGAAAGCCACTCCTTTCTCATCGCCGAACTGCCAGTTGATCCGCAGTTCATTCAGGTTGGTATATGTATAACGGTTTTCCACTTCGACGGTAAATGTGGAGGCTGGTGATAAGGTTGTCGTCTTCACCCGGATCGGACTGTAAATCTTCTTCATGTCCCAGTATTCCGGTTTCGGACGACGCCAACCGTCAATCGGTCCCCACGGTCCGTATCCCACGGCATCTCCGTTCGGCATTTGGAAAATATCATCAATTCCCGACCAGATAGAACCACCCAACACGCCCGGAGTCTGATACATATTCTCCCAAGTCGGAGCCAAGGCCAAAGCCCAGTCGCTTCGGATACCCGGATCAGTAACCAGTTCGCTTCGGTTATAAACATTCAGGTGACAATATTCGCCATAGATCATGGGGCGTTCGCTTTTTGCCGCCACCTTATATCCGTCCGGTCCCGGATAATGGATATTCGCAATCGGAGCCGTACTTCCCTGATTATTGAAACCTCCATACGCCTGATCGTGGAAGGTATGCGGACGCGACGGATCGGCTTTCTTTACATAGACTTCCACTTGGGCAAACTCCTTGTTCCAATACGATTCGTTGGCCATCGACCAGAATAGAATGGACGGATGATTCCGGTAGAAATGAATGGTCTCCATGTTGGCCTGCAAGGCATACGCGTAGTATTTCGGGTCACGGTAATTCAGACGTTTCCAATTCTCGTTGGCATGATGCCCGATCCAGCAGACTGGCGATTCCACTTCGACAAACATACCCAACTCATCACATACTTCCAGTAATTCTTCACAAGGCGGATAATGCGATGTGCGGATGAAGTTACAGTTTCCGCTCCGATACAGTTCCACGTCTTTCCGTACTAAATCCGGATTCATCACACGTCCTGTCAGCGGATGAACTTCGTGCCGGCAGACACCCCGGAGCTTGACCGGAACACCGTTTACCAGTAATCGGTTTCCTTTCAGTTCCACTTCCCGGAAACCAAACCGTTTCTCGGCGATTTCCAGGGTTTCGTCTCCCTGATGCAAAGAAGTCTGCAAAGTATATAAATGCGGATGCTCATTATCCCATTTCTGCGGGTTTGATACTTTCCCGCTGATCCAACCACTCCATGAACCACCGGCAGCTATTTCCGGAACAGGCGCATGCAGATCCACCGGCAGTCCGTCGATGGTTAACTGAAGATGAATATCTTTCTGAGGCTGGTCACTCTGATTCGTAACAGTTGTATAGACTTTCAACTCGGCATCTTGATAATCCGCATCCAAGTCTGTCAGAATCCGCATATCGGATAGATGTACTTTCGGAACAGCCATCAAGGTAACCTTTCGGGTGATACCACCCAACTGATGCGCTGCGTATTGGGTCAGACTGCCTAACATATCTGCCAACGACTCACTTCGTACCCGAAGAGACAAGATATTATCGCCCGGTTGCAAAGCCTGAGTGATATCCAGCTCGAAGGCAGTCATACCGCCCATGTGCGAACCTATTTCTTTTCCGTTCAGATAAACAATCGATTCGCTGGAAACTCCGTCGAAACGAAGCTTGATTTGTTTCCCTTTCCAGTCGGCCGGCAACGAAAATCGGGTTTGATATCCGGCAAAAGTAGCCGAGTCCACCTGGAATCCTTGCATGGACCATTCACCCGGGACAGTAATTGGCTTCCATCCTTTGTCTGTCTGGAATGCCTGATAGAAATCTGGAGCCGGTTTCTCATGGAATTGCCAGGTTCCGTTCAACGACATCAACGGTTGATAGACTCCCGTTACTTGTGAAGGCTTGACCGAATAAACCGGAAGCACCTTTTCGGCACAAACCGTCGTGTCAACTACGTAACTTTGTGTATGAACCAAGTCCGCTTTCTTATCTCCTTCGAACGGAACAGTCTTCAGGGAACTGTTCGTATATAGATTTACTTCCGAAACCAAGGCATTCGGTCCTTTCAAGGCTTCGAATACGAGGACCAGTTGTCCGTAAGCATACGCTTTCTTCGGTAAGTCGATCCGATACCTTTGTTCCTTCCCTGCCTGGAGAACAACAGGAGCCTGAACTTCATTTCCGTCGGCAACGATTCGCTGTTCCCGTTCGCTGTCTGCCAGGTAAACAACTTCCAGCTGATATGCTGCGTTAATGTCCATCTGGTTGAAGGCATAGATAACGGTCCCTCCGAAGTTACAGGTAAGGGCCTCTTTACTACCTGTAAACTTCTCCGGGAGCGTGTAGTTCTCTCCTTTGATCAAATAAGGCTGGGCGCCTTCTACACCACAATCATTCCGGGCAACGCACGACATCTGTTGTGCCTGGCTGATAGAGAACCATCCGCATGCAGCGGTCAATAAAATACATTTGCGTGTTATGTTTATCCGTTTCTTCATGTTATTTCGATTTACTGATTCAAAGATACGATATTCTACAAAAGAAAACCAGGCATTTGAAACAGAGAAAATAAACGAAAAAGGAACGGATTGGGCCAATCAGGCTTGAAAAACGGAACAAACACTTTCGGTCTGGCTTTCTCCGCCTGATTGAACCTCTTTATGTCAGTATTGGATTGACAAACTTCTGAGACTGTTTTTCCCCGTTGGCTCTACAATCAGATAACCGGATGGACTTTCCGGTGAAATAGATTGGAACTGGTAATCTGAAGCGGGTTCTATCTTGAGTTGACCTTGTTGGACTCGCTTCAAATCCGGAATGAACCAGACACTCGCTTTGTCTCCGGAAGGATTTTCTCTCCATTGACAAGAAAATCCTTGTGCTGTGTTGGAGTAAGAATCCAATGTGCCGCCGATTGCCATGGGATAAGTTCTGGATAAGAACGGAAAGAAGTCTTGGGTTTCAATCTGTGGCCACCAGCACCAGAATGTTTGTCCGGCTTTTGCCTGTTCTATCATCCCGATGATATGGCGGGCTGCTTCTTGCTAGTTATTTCCCATGTAAAAGGCGCCCCATTCACCGATCCAGACGGGAAGTCCTTTTTCCTTTCCGTTTTGGAAGATTTGTTCAAAGATCACTTCTGTCCGGTTGAAATTGGTCTTGTCCAATGCCTTGGTATCTGTTACCAGATCATATCCATGGGGCGCATAAACGCACTGTTGGTCCGGTTGGTGCAATGAATCTTTCGGAACCCGGAAAGAACTGGGGATACCCATATTGCAGAAGTAATTATGCTCCAGGAACAAAAGCTGCCGGCTGCCTGTACTTCGGATGGCATCCCGGACTCTTTGATAAAACGCAGAAAGCTCGTTCTCTTCAAATGCTTTCACCTTCGGACTGGCCGCTTGCAGGATTTGTCGGAAGAAAGCTTTGTCTTGGAGTGTTTCCAATAATTCGAGGCGCGAGGTTTCGTTCATGAAACTTTCCTGTAATGTGGCTATATCCGGTAAAGTAACACCTGATTGGCTGGCCGCCTGTACATAGCCTTGCAGGAGATCTTCAAATACCAAGGGTGCCTGACTACCCATAAACGGCTCATTCATCACATCGAATCCGGCCACGGCCGGCGAATTCTTATAACGGTCTGCCAACACTTTCCAGACTTGGATATAATGATCTTGCAGGCCGACTCCATCT
>OHBJ01003006.1_pt1 | contig 11194 bp, 17 predicted proteins | sample 1577241 | NCBI WGS metagenome assembly OHBJ01 (sample SAMEA3541594, study PRJEB24748) | human gut metagenome | biome: human gut; feature: human-associated habitat; material: faeces | place: China | collected 2012
TTAGTTTTATGGTCTTTGACTTTCTGATATTCAACCACTGTACATATTCCGTCATATGTAGCTTCCTGTGCCTTTCTCGCAAGTACTCGAGCCTGTTTAATTGCATCCGAAATCATTTCCATGCCACCTTTCGGTAACGGTTCAGTGAGAACTTATAATTTTTCAGCACTGTATCCTTGAAATTGTCATCCACATACTGCCGGAATGAGGTAGTGGTATCCCCCTCGGAAATAGATGAAACAGCACCGATTGCTGCTGTTTCATCCCCCATATTTTCATTCCGATATAAGTCCATTGCCATGCGGTAGGCTGTATGATTCAGTCCTTCTGGCACTTCATCCACATGGCAATAGTTCTTTATGATTTCTTCCACATTTGCAATGACAAATTCAAGTATTTCATTCTTGCTCTCATCTTCAATTCCAAGAAGCTTCTTTAACTTTGCCACTTCCATAGCAATTACCCAAGTTTATGCTGAATAGCAACGATTCTAAGCTGCTTTGATTCATATACCGGCTTCCAATTTTCGCCCATTGCAAGTTCTGCTCTGGTTGGAGTTTCGACATTGTCTCGCTTAGCTCCGGTATACGCGATGCCGCGCGGATGCATAATAAACGCCTTACGATTAATAAGATAATCTACGCCACCACCCGTCTGTTTATCACGGTCCACTTCTGTGGCTACATGTCCGACCGGGGAACCATTACCATAGGCAAATGCACCATTTCCAAATAGGTATGTAGTATATACACCACCAGAAGTAACCGGGCAACCATCATCTACAGTTACCTTTCTACCCTGGTATGTCTCGAATTCTACATTTGTGGAGTCGCGTTCTGTATCAATTAAATTCAACTTTTTCAGATAAGATTTGGTTGCAGAATGCATAGCAACACCACTAAGCTGCGCCTGTGCATCACCCAGAAGCTGGCAAGCGTCAATAAATGCAGATGCACTAATCACCTTTGCCGCATCACTTTTTCCTGAAGTAAGGTCAAGGATATGGTCTTTCATACGTGTTTCTGCTGGTATTGCATTATCTCCACTTCCAGATGCTGGAATCGTAGCAAATACACCTGTAAGAATAGTAATTAATTCTTTCTGCATATCTCTTGCCCAATACTGTGCCACTAATTCTCCAATTGCTTTCATTGGGTCTTTTCCTGCTAAAGCAGCAGAAAGATTTGTAGCTGCCCACATTTTCTGTCTAAGAATAGTAGTAGACACATCTTTATTCGAACCAATCTTTGATGGTGTCATTTTTACATCCTCAAGTGTTGGTTCAGACTCTCCTTGTAAGTCCTCAAAAAATGGCATATTGTGCGTTCTTGACGCCTCCGATGCCAATTCATCAAATTCCGGAGAATTAACCATGATTCCGCTCTGGATGAATGCGGATAATTCCTTTGTTCTGTTGATTACATACGGATTAAATAATTCCGGTACGATTACGTCTGCAATTTTTGTAATTGCCATAAATATTTACCTCTCTTTCTAAATTGTTACCCCTACGGCTGCGGCCATTGCACGCGCCTGCTCAGGGTTTGTTCTTAAAAGTTCTCCCTGTTTCGTCAGATTGAATGTCTCTTTTGCAAATGGATTCTCTGTACCATTACCTCCGGCACCGCCCTGCGGATGATATGGTGGCTTCTGTTGCTCCTGTTTGAACAAATGCACCATAGACTTATCCTCTTTGTACGGTTTTACGGCATCCTCCACACCGACCGGTCTTCCTTCTTTGTCAAATGTGAATTTATCGAGTCCACCGGCTTTGTAAATCAGATAATCCGGGTCCAGTACGCCTTGTTTTGTAAGGGATTCCTTCAAGGCATACGTCCTTGTAATCTGCTCATTGGCTGTCTGCTGCTTTTTGAGTTCTCCCTGCAAATTGGCAATGGTGGTCTGCAGCGTTTCATTGTCTGCATTGTTCTTTTTCAAATCTCCGATTGTCGCATTAAGTGTCTTAATCTGACCGGCAAGATTCTCCTTCTCGGCAACGGCAGTATCATACTTGCCTTTGTCGACATACTGACCTGAACCAAGGTCTGCAAGCTTTACCTGCTTATCCTTATTCTCCGGCTTTCCGTTATGAGTGCTGATAGCATCTGCCACCTGCTTATAGAGTTCTTCGCCTAAAATGCTTTTTAAAAATTCCATATAGTTTCCTTTCCTGCACCGTTTTTTAGCGTGGTGTCTCCACAGCAGTATACAGTTTTGATGCCTTGCATAAGGGCAAATTGCCGTAGTTTAAACGTCATAAGGCTTTCGGACAATATAAAAACAGGACCATCGGAAAAGCCTGCGCCGCGCTGTTTACGCATTGATTTCCGGTTGCCCTGTTATTACTGGTTTTGGATATAAAAAAAGCACCCGTCAGGATGCTTTAATCGCTTTCATAGCTTCTTCTTCACTTATTTCATCTATCCTAAGGAGCATATCCGTTGAACCAATGCCCTCACCGTCATACCCCATTAAGCGGTCATTCAGTATATTTGCATTGTCAACCTGCCAGCCTTTTTCCTTATCATAAATAAAAGGTATATGATTTTCAGTTTTCGCAATTTTTTTTAAATCGTTGATATAATAGTATGTTATTGCTTGTAACATATTATTTCACCTTTTCTATGTTTTTTGGCACCGAAAGTTTCTTTGATAAAGTTGTCATTTCTTTGCTTAACTTAATAGCCTCTTTTGAAGTTTTATCTTCAAGCTTGCGCCAGTCTTCATACAGTTTGTGCATTTTCTCTTTTGTTTCAAAACTTTCTCGTGTATGATACTGTATCTCAAATTTTTGTCCGTTTGGTGCAGCTACTATAGTATTGATACCCTTATATGGATTCTTTGGGTTATTCCACGTATTTTTTAATGCAATTGTATTATAGCCCATTTCGTTCAATTCAGCAATAGCCACACTCATTCTCTCAACTAGAATATCCGGATTTTCTGAGCCAAGCGTATACCTGATAATATCTTTTACTTCATACGTATTCCCATCTGGATTATACTCTGCACGAATTTTTCTAAGGTATGACTCTTTCCCTTTTACTCGATTTTTCAAACCATACGTTTCTAATCCACTGTTCCCAGCAACAACTTTCACACTACTAGTAATCAAAGGCTCACTTTCCGTCGCTTTATCATAATACTTCATTCCTTTGTACTGTGATTTGAGTATTCCATACTCTTTTACATTCCCATACTTAATATTCTGGAACTCATCGAAAGTGTTCGGCACATATGATTTTCCCAAACAGTCTTTATACTTTTTATACTGCTTTTTATCCCCGTCGAAATTTTTTACCTTTGCATAAGATACCATTTCTTCCGGAGACGATTTTACATACTGTTCAAGCCATTCTTCATATGTGATGTTGCCCGGTACATAATATATTTTTCCATTTCCACCTCGCGCTGCACGTTCTCCCGGTACACCAAAATCATCCTCGAAGTATGGACATGTGCAACCACGACAGTTCGGGTGAAATGGTGGTGCTGTTACACCAATCTCAAACTCACTCATTGGAAAATATTTGCCATCCATTCCACCACACGTCTCGCATGTATGGCTGTCCAATGTCTCCACAACCTCAAACTGCTCCACTCCAAGTTCTGCAAAACAATCCCTCTGTGCTGCATTGGAAAAAGCCGCCTGTTCTGTCATAACCAAGCGACCTGCATTCTGCTTTGACACATTCATCTTTCGTGCCAATTCATCAATAGTTTTTTGTGGGTTTGCTCCGGTGATGATATTCCGTGTCATGGTAGTATTCAGTTCATTGACCAGCTTCTGTTTGTTCGTCCAAATTCGTTCTGAAAAGTTACGTCCATCTGCTGCCCACGGTTTTTGAATAATTTGAGAAATCAACTCCTCATTCGGAGAAGCTAAATTCCATCCAATGCCAACTCCTTTTTGAATTTCATACGCCGTATGAAGGTATCCACATTGATATACATTTCGTATTGTTGTATCAATACTATCAAGCTGATTTCCAAACATTACCTCCAAAGATTGCTGCAACTGTAACTTGAGGGATTCTAGCCTGGTAATGTGTGTCCTTGCCGATGCATTCTCCAGCTCTTTCATCCACATACCATTTACACCATTCTCTTTACCATATTGTATATATTGCTTTATATCCCATTTTAGTTCCTTTAATTCAGACGATTGGAGAAGTCTGCGTGCTTCTAAAAGAGAAATTTCATTGTTATCTGCAAATCGTTGATACCAAACAAGAATCTTTGCTTCGATTTGCTGCAAGGCCTGTTGATATTGCCTTTCAATATCCGGATAGCATTGAACTCCCATTTGATAGAGAAGTTCTTCTAGCTGCTTAAACCTACCTTTCCAATATTCTCCACTTTTCATTCTTTATTTACCCATCGTTATTCTCTCTTTGAAATGCATCAACATAGAGCTCTGTCTTTTTTTGATTCTCTTTTTCTTCTGTCTCAAGCTGCTTTATTTCTGCATCCGCATCCTCAACTAAAGGATGGTTTTTCAATATCGTCTTTTGACTTACAATTCCAACAGATTCTCTGCAAATTTGTGCCTGTTCCACATCATTTTTAATGCTAGTACGAGTCCATGTTTGAATAATCACGCTGCATTCAATACCGAGTGCCTTACAAATTGCACGAATCAGACGTGAAAATCCAAGTTTAAACTCTGTTTCCATCAATCCCGTTTTCATTTCCAAAAGAGAATACATAAATTTCAATGCTTCACCCGACCGATTTCCAAAGTTCTCTGGTTGTGGGTCAAATCCTTGCCCCTGTTCGAAGATTGCCTTTCTTGTTGCTTCCAATACACTGTTTCTTGCTTCAATTGGAATCTCAATATTAAGGGTGGACACTGCACCGCCCTCGTCCCCGTCTACCTTGATGGTTTTATATTTTTTCAAATCAGATAGGAAACCGTTCAAATCTTCGCCACCATATCCAGACAGTACAAAAATTAACTCCTGTATATCATCCAAATCATTAATAAAACCGCTGTAGACCTTATCGTATACGTCTATCAGCGGCTTAATGTTTCGCAAATCGTCTGTATGTATATTGTTGTTGTAAAATGGAATAAATGGTACTTCCCCGAAATCATGTTGGTAATCCGCTACCATATCACCACTCTCCGGGTCCATAAACATATCATAATAGGTCAGCAATTCCAATTCATCACCAGTTCTGCGTCGAAATGCCTGACACTCTGTGTCTGTCCAGTATTCGTATACCGTATAAATATCACCCGTTGCATCGTCGATGTCCGGGTATACCCGCATTGCTCCAATCAGTCTGCGCTTAAGATTTCGGTCAAATACCGGGATAATCTGCTCACTTGGAACAACTGCCCATTCAAAGCCATTATCACTTTTCCAGTAATGCACCCAGGCGATAGAGGTGTTTGCAGCATTCACACACAACTCCATACAATTCTTAGCATACTCATCACCCAAAGCTTCCGTTATACGCTTATTCGTGATATAAAGGCGTATGGCGAACGTGCTCGCCGTACTGCCCACATCGAACAGCGGCGGCGCAGTAAATGCATAGGACGCTTTCTGGTTCACGATCAGTCCATGAAAGTTCCGGGGAATCCGGTTGTCTGCATTGCGCAGCGGATTGTCTGCCTCATCCGTATTCTTTGACCTCTCACGGAACAGGACATCCGTCTCATTGCGGTAGTAACGCTCCGCTACTGCTGCCCGCGTCACAAATGCAGCGTGACCGGATTCGTATTTTTTTATCAGTTGTTTCATTGTTTCGATGTCCATTGTTATTCTCCCAAAATATCAAGGCTCTGATATACCGCAAAAATTTTCGGTGACTGAATTGCGAACCAGTCAACCATTTCTTCATTTTTTGCCCACGCACCGCCATACTGATTTGAGGAATCGGATAATCCACTCTCATTCAAGAATGCGTGCATGATTTCGTGTCTTAAGGTTCTCTTTCGATATGCCTCTTGCTCTTTTTCGTCCATGTCAGAAAAATACTTTTCCTCTGTCATATCCGCAATCACAATCAGCTTGCTTTCTTCTCCACAATATCCAGCCAGTTTATTTTTCTCCAAATAACTGTCATCTGATACTTTGTGGGTTTCAATCGAATATTCAGTTCCAAGGATAATTACTTTCATATTTTTCATTTTCTACCTCATTTCAAAATACCGATACTTCCAAGCTTGCGAATGATCGTATAACAGAAGTACCGAAGCGCATCCATTGCATGATCGTGTTGCTTTATCGGCTTGTCCTCACCACGCTCTGATGCTTTCTGATCCCATATGTACGAGCCAAATTCTTTGATTGTGTTCGGGCATTGGTCACTGATTGCAATTTTCCCCTGATTCAGCAGGGATGCCACAAAACGGATACCATCCAGTACATCATTTTTCGCTTTCTTGATCGCATAACCACGCTTTTTCAATTCTGCGATAAATGACGCTGCGGACGGATCAATGATGATCTTCACCGGTTTTATCCCGGCAAGCCATTGTTCCAGATCATCCGCATACTCGGTGTCTGTTTTCTGCCTTTCTTCATCACGGCCGGAATAATAATACTCGCGGCAGCATACCCACCGCCCGGAACGTTCTTTGCACCACAGCAGAAATACTGTTGCATTCTGTGTACCATAATCGCAGGATACATAATAATTTGCATTGGTCAGATCAGCCAGACTGGAAATCACATGCTTGGCAATGTCGAACATATCGTAAATAATGCCCTCTGCCATCGCCCACAGTCCCAGAATATACCGGCGATAGAATACACCGGTGTACATACTTCGATATCGTTCTTTGATTTTCTCCGACAGGCTTAGGTTGTCATCCATCGTGAAATGCAGATACAACAGATGCTTTTCTTCTCTCTTATCAATCCATTCTGTCTTAAACCAGTGATATGGTCCATCCGGATTGCAGTTGAACCAGTACTTAGAACCATCAACAGAACATCGTCCGGTTGCCTGGTTCACAAAGCTTTCCGGCATCAACGCAACTTCATCAAAAAAGACCCCAGCCAAGGTAATACCCTGAATGAGATCCTGTGATCGTTCATCCTTGCCGCCAAATATATAGAAATAGTTGGTCACATCTCCTTTTGTGATAATAACCAAATTATCAGCCCGATGATCTGCAACGGTATAACCGCGGCTATGGAGCATCATCTTTAATCCAGACAGTACATTTCTTCGAAAAGAACCGATTGTTTTTCCACACATGGCAAAATTCTCGCCATTAAATGAGCTCATCGCCCACATAATAAACGAAAGTGACATGCTCACCGTTTTACCAGATCGGATTGCTCCGTCAGCAATAATGCCGTCGCTGTCTTTTACCGGTGAATCCTTACACCACCAATTCAGCACCATGCGCTGTTTTTGTGAAAACGGTTGGAATTTGAAAATCCTCTTAATTTTCTTCATCGCCCCAATCCTCCGCAGCTGTGCCGTTCAGAGCATCAAGGAACCCATCGTCTGCAATCTCCTCGCCATCGTCTGTCTGTACCTTGGCTTTCAGTAATGCAATCTCTGCTTTCTGCTTCTCGGTGGCAAGATCCATGTGATCTGCAAGCCACTGCAAGGCTTTCATTCGGTCAGCAAGCTTTATCTTAATCCCATTCGTTGTATTGCTCACTTCGCTAATAATAGTTCCGTCAACTCCATCTTTTGCCAACGCAAATCCGGCATGTATTTCAACAAAATCATTAATATCAGCAAAGGCAATATCCATGTACCTCTGGAAAATATCTGCTTCACTCAGGAACTCCCTGTTTAAACGTTCCTGCTTTAATCGCAGAATTTCTTCTTTTATCCTAGCATTTCCTAGCAATCGCGAACCATTCACCAGAGCTGTTGCATAATCACAGTCATATGCTTTCTGATATGCCTTGGTAGCATTAAAACACCGAATGTAATATATACAAAAAAGATGTTGCTTATCGGTTAAATCCGTATTTTGTATTACTGACTCAACCTCATGTGCGACAGCCCTTTCTTTCTCTATTTTCTTTGATTTACTTTTCTCTGAAACGTTTCGTTTCGTTTCATTTTGGTTTTGAAACGTTTCGCTTTCGCCATCCCACTTATAGCGGTTCTTCCAAGTCCGAATAGTTGCAGCAGAACAATCCAGTTGCCTTGAAATTTCAACCAGCTTCATTCCACTTTTATATAGTTTTCTGGCTTCCTTTGCCTTTTCATTCTGACTGCTTTTTGACAAGGTTATCACCTTCCTGCTTCTTACGCTCTCTCATTACATGGGCAATAGCCTTTTCCGCTGTCGGGTCACTGTATCTCTCTTTATTCAATCTGCCCTCCTGAGATAAAAAGTAAAAGCGCAAGAGGGGAATTAGCCTCCTACGCTTTTTTACTGCTTACACTATACCACAATATATGTGTGTACTTCTATGTACTCTTTTCCATTTTAAAATTTTTAAGGGCCTGTGCATGTAACTTATGTACCCATTTCCAGCTATAATTCATCTTAACTGCAATACTCTCCCATTTCATCAGTCGAATATATCGATATGTCAGTACATCTTTTTCGTCCTCATTGTCCATGCACTCTATTTTATCTGTGATCTCTTTGCAAATTTTAAGCCTTTGATATCTATCTGCCATATATTGACTCTCTGCTTCATCTAACAGCGCTGCATATCCGGATAAATCTGTGGCATTGTGCGCATGGGGCATTCCGTCATTATTAATCGCCGGAATAATCTGCCCCAAACGCATTTCTCGAATTTTTTCTTCGCCCCGTTCCATCTGCCGCACGGCTCTTTCGTAACTTTTCAAATATTCTTTCTTTTCTTCAATCTCTGTCAATTCTTATCCTCCTGCCATACACAACAACGCAATTTTTATGTTACGAACCATTGACAGGCATTCCCCATCATGGTATTATTTGTTTATCCCAAACAAACGTTCTGTTGTGGATTCGTCCCGGCAGGACGTTTTGTTATTATATCCTCTTATTTCAGTCTGCTTTTTCAATTGCAAAAGCAACATATCCGTCTTTTAATCCCCATCCGCCTAAAACATAAGTGATTCTATATCTCTTGTCATTTATAGCGTGCCTGATTGGAAGTCCGTCTTTTCCTACTGTCTGGAATCTAACGTAATCTCCTTTTTGAAATCCTCTGTCATTTTCTCGGATTTCAAATTTCTTATCTTCAAGAAGAACCGCTTCCGCATAATCATTTAATATTTTCAGATAATGTACCAATTTATTTTTCCTCCTAAATTTCAGTTTACCTGACTATCAAGTTGCTCTCTTGCCAACTTGAAAGCAAGCATATAAAGATCCAAAATCCCAGTTCCTTTTTTGCCCAGATCAAAGGCAAATTCATAGGCATAATCTTCCAGATCGTTCAGTTCCTCATATCCTTTACTTCCAATTCCTCGTTTATCATCAAAATCATGCAGAATATCATCAATGATGTCGTTTAGTCTTTCTTCTTCATCATCTTCATACTCGTATTTATCAGAAAACAGTAACCAATCATCCTTTTTTGCCATTTTAAGCAGTTCTTCCCTTGCCAGATCTTCATCGTAGGTATAAATTGGTCTGTTATGGCAATCTATCTTCCCTTCAAAATAGCCGACATCATTTACAAAATCAGAAATTTTTTCGTATGTCATATTATTGTAATTGCTTGCAATCAGTTCTCCTAAATTTCCGCTGATATGAAGTCTGCAATAATCTTCCTCAAACAAAAATCTGATTCTGTACTCCGAACTGTTTGGTCTCTTAAAATCTAATATTTTTATATTGCCATAGTCTGTAAAAGTGGCAATATGATCTTTAAAATGCTCTTTCTGCTTTTCTAAATTCATTCAATTTTCCTCCTAAATTACATATTTTGACATTGACTTGACCTCTTTCATTTTACCGTAGTAATTCCTTTGGGAATTCCTGTACCAATGGATTCCGCCATATGTCCGCAAGACTGGATTTCATGAACACTGGAATACTTTCATCGTAGCAATCAAATGTAATAGATCTTATCCAATCTCTTTCAGGAATCACCTTGTCTTTTCTGTGTCCTGTCTCTGCTCCAACGATTACCCAATCTACATAATGAGCAGCCATGTAATAATCCCAGTATTCAGACACAGTAATGTCTTCAAGTATCGGTTCAATGCTTAAAAAAGTCTTTGTTTGGCAATTCAGGTCTGAAAATGCTTTCGCTGCAAGTTCAAGCTGATCTTCGTTTGTTGCACTTGCACCATACCACATATTGTCAGCTTCAATCAGCTTTCCATTATTCTGTAAATCAACGAATCTTTCCGGGTTCTTTGTCAGGAAAAGATAATTATGTTGCGGTGCTTTTGCACAGGCAGAAAAAACTTCCTCAATCCAAGAATCAGGAATCCAATGACCAAAAAGATCTGCCATAGAGCATACAAAAATATTCCTTCCACCCTTTTTTTCGTATTCATTGAGCCTGTATCTATGTAGTGTGGGCTTAAATCCATATGGATACGCTTCAGCCTTCTCTGATTCATCGAAATAAATACGATCATTCAGTTCTATCAGCGCATCATCCGTCCATTTCTCTCCACCACCAGAAAATCTATTTGCAATGCTTCTTGCGTAGCAATATTTACAGCTGTGAAGACATCCGGTAACCGGATTCCATGAACTATCACACCAATCTATTTTTGTTTTTTCCATATTCCGTTCCTCCTAAACTTTAATTTACATAAAATATTTCAGCCATTTTCATTCTGTTTTCATAATCTTCATTGGCTTTCTTAATATCCTGTGCACGGCAGATTGCTGCATAATCTCTCAAATTATGTAAAGCAATTCGCTTCGCCTTACTTGGCTTTGGACTTTTTCCGCTCACAATATCATTTAAACCCTGACGTGACAGTTCTGTTATCCTGCACATCTCTTCTACCGAAACGCCGAATTTATTTGCAAATTCTTTCGCTTTCATATTGTTTTTATCCTTTCTCTTAATTCTAATATTGTAAACATTGGTGGATTCAGCTTTTCAGAACCCGCTTCCGCCGGAGCGCTCTCCAGAGGTGCCGCCGTGCTCTCGGGCGCGTCGTCATCGTCCTCCAGATCGTCCATACGGCTGCCGGTCTGGCCGCCTTCGTCCACGCGGTCGAAGCCCACCACATGCGCGCCTTCGTCCAGGCGCACCAGCATGACGCCCATGGTGGCCCGCATAAAAATGTCATATCA
>OHBJ01003007.1_pt1 | contig 11194 bp, 10 predicted proteins | sample 1577241 | NCBI WGS metagenome assembly OHBJ01 (sample SAMEA3541594, study PRJEB24748) | human gut metagenome | biome: human gut; feature: human-associated habitat; material: faeces | place: China | collected 2012
CATCCACATCGAAGAAGCGGATGCCAAGCGGTGGCAGAAAAATCAAATTGCAGGACTTCTTTTTTTCTCCGCAGGTGTAGATCTGCTCATAAGAAACCAGCAGAAATTCTTTCTCCTGATCCATACAGTGATAGGAAACAAAACACTCATCAATCACCCATGTCTCTCCCTCTTCGGTTTCCACTGGTTTCTTCGCCGGGTCGTTGTACTCGGTAGTCTGGCACTGAATATCCCAGTGCAGTTTTCCTTCCCGCGTTTTTTGTATCATATCGGTCACTTTACGGACCAGCTGTTCTTCCTTTTTCTTCATTCTTATGCCTGCTCTCTCACATAAATCTGTGACAGATTATTCATGATTGCCGCAGCAACATCCGGTTTATTCATAGAGTAAATGTGAATGTGGTTGACTCCATTGGCAATCAGATCAATGATCTGCTCGGTTGCATAGGCAATTCCTGCCTGCTTCATGGCTGCAGGGTTGTCCCCAAAACGATCCACAATGCTTAAAAATTTGGCAGGAACCAGATTTCCGGTCAGGGAAATCGTTCTCTTCACCTGTGCTGCATTGGTCACCGGCATGATTCCGGCAGTCACCGGAACATCAATTCCTTTGGCAAGTGCCTTATACAGGAAACGATAATAAATGTTATTGTCGAAAAACATCTGTGTGGTCAGATACTCACAGCCTGCATCCACTTTCTCTTTCAGATGATCCAGATCTTCATTCATATTGGCAGCCTCCGGATGTCCCTCCGGATAACATGCACCGCCGATACAGAAGTCTCCTGCCTCCCTGATCTCACGAATCAGCTCAATCGCATGGTGATACTGATCCGGAAGCGGAAAATCCGTGTTTGTCGGAATATCCCCGCGAAGTGCAAGGATGTTTTCGATTCCGCGCTCTTTCAGCTCATGGATTACAGTATGTACCTTTTCTCTTGTGGAAGAGACGCATGTCAGATGTGCGATTGCCGGCACCCCATAAGAGTTGATCGCATCTGCAATCTCTACGGTATAATCACTGGTTCCGCCGGTTGCTCCATATGTGCAGCTGATATATGCCGGTTTTAATTTTGCGATTTCTGCTGCAATTGCCTTATAATTCTGCAGCTGTGCTCCCTGTTTTGGTGGAAAAATCTCACATGAGATGGTCACCTCATTCTTCTTTAAAATTTCCGATACTTTCATTTTATTTTTGTCTCCTGTTGTTAAAATTTTCGAAGCTCATCTGTGCCGTCATCCACAGTATTGACAATACGCTTAATCTGTACAAAATAGGAATAATTATCATTTACATGAACTTCACAGCGATCTCCGGCTTTATGCCCGAAAATAGCTGCGCCAAGCGGTGATTCCCGGCTGATCAGATTTTTCAGTGAATTGCTTCTGACTGTTGTCACCAGTTTATATGTTTCCGTCACATCGTCCTCTTCAAAATAAATATCGACGGTATTGTTCATTCCAACTTCATCTTCCGGAGAGTCTTCAGAAACAATCACTGCTGTCTTGATCATTTTTTCCAGATAACGGATACGGCTTTCATTTTCGTTTTTAAACTTTTTGGCTGCCTTATATTCAAAATTTTCGCTCAGGTCTCCCTGGGCACGTGCTTCTTTTACATCTTCGAGGGCTTCCTTCCGAACCACCAGCTTCCGGTGCTCGATCTCTGCCTCCATTTTTTCAATATCCTTTTTTGTTAATTCATCATGCATATTCTGCCTCCAGATATTAATCTAACATTTTACATACAAAATCGCAAGTCCTATCTTCCTGCGTACAGACACTGATCAGATATCTGTCTTTTATGGTTCCCAGCGGAATTTCTTTATAGTATTTCCCATGCAGGGTATCCACGGTATGAAATGCCTTTGTCATTCCTTCCCCGGTCATTTTCACATAGCTTTCTTTTCTTGTCCAGAACCGGAGCAGTTCCTGCGGATCATCCCCGGCATCTTTCCACCAGTTCCATTCCGCTTCCGTTAATATCCGCTTTGCCAGCTTCTGATTGCGGGCTTCCTGCCAAAAACGGTTCTGCTGTTCCACATCCACACCTACCGGGACATCCGACAGTGCTCCCACTGCGTATGCTCCCGCATGGCTTAAATTAAAGAAAACCCCATCTTTTTTCAGACGCGGCTTTCCATGTCCTTCCAGCCCAAAAGATTCTTCGGCATAAGGGATCTGTTCTTCCAGCAGCATATGCCGGAGCAGAAGACCCGCCGCAATGGATCTGCTGCGGTTTTCTTTTCCTTTTATTGTTCTTACTTTCTCCCTGCGGCTCTCCACAAGAAGAGACAGCGAATTCTCCTCTTCTTCTGGACGCTGGAAACAGACCGGCCGGATATATAGTTTAAGCATGTAATGCTCCTAAAAATCCACACGCCAGCACAAAAATGCCAAGAATGATCCTGTAATATCCAAACACCTTGAAATCATGTTTTTTAATATATCCCATCAGAAAACGGATAACGATCAGGGAAACCACAAATGCAATGACACATCCCACAAACAGGATAATGACCTCAGATGTCGAAAAATCCAGTCCAAACTTTGCAATCTTTAGGATACTGGCACCAAACATAACCGGAATGGCAAGGAAAAACGTATACTCTGCCGCAACAGTTCTGGACACCCCGATCAAAAGTGCTCCGACAATCGTTGCACCGGACCGGGAGGTTCCCGGAAAGATCGCAGCGATCAGCTGAAACAGGCCGATAAAAAGTGCCGTATCATAACCGATATCCGCAAGCGTATGGATTCTGACATTTTTCCCTTTATGGGAATTCTCAATCAGAATAAACGCAATACCAAACAGAATCAGCATGACAGATACCATCTGGTAATTGTAAAAATGTTTCTCCACCCAGTCATCCGCGAGAATACCAATCACCGCTGCCGGAATGACAGAAACCAGAATATGAAACCACAATTTAAAAATATCTGTTTTGATCCATGCGCCCGGTCCCCGTTTTGCCAAAGGTGCCACGTTATTTTTTCTTCCAAACGGCCAGATCTGACTCCAGAATAAAACAACGACTGCAAGAATCGCCCCCAGCTGAATTACGACCTCAAACATGCTGTAAAATTCATCACTTACCTTCAGTTTGACCACTTCATTCAGCAGAATCAGGTGTCCGGTACTGCTAATGGGAAGCCACTCGGTCACGCCTTCCACAATTCCAAATAAAACGGCTTTTAATACCTCAATCAGTTCTATCATTTTTTCCCTTTCTATCGCTTACTTTCGTCAAAATCCATCTGATCCATATATTCCTGCGAAAAATCCGGATGGGTAGACAGCTCTATATAATGCATACTTTTCCGGATTGTTAAAAGCTGCTCTCTTGCTTTTTGGGAAATAGCTGCGGATACCGCACCTTCTCCGGCCGCGTTTCCAACCGACTCCGTAATCGGAAGTAATTCCTTTGGAATCAGTCCAATCGCCGCTGCCGATTCTTTTTTCAGATAGCTGCCAAAACCACCAGCAAGAACGACATGATCCAGCTGTTCATACGGAGTGTGGCTATCCTGCAGCAGAATCCGCATTCCGGCTGCAAATGCTGCCTTTGCAAGCTGTAGCCCCCGGATATCTTCCTGCGTCACACATACCTTATGTGCCAGCCAGACACATGGCTGTCCGGCATATTCTCCCAGATATTTCCGGTAAGCAACTGAAACCGACTGTTTCTGCTTTAACAATCCTGTGTGATCAAGAAGCCCCATCTCTAAAATAACCGCAAGTGCATCAATCAGACCGGAACCGCAAATACCACATGCCTCCTCGTCTCCGATTACCTGCACCCGGATTCTCCGCTGGTCAAGCCAGACATGGGATATTGCTCCGACCGCTGCCGGCATTCCCATCGCCATCTCCGCACCTTCAAATGCAGATCCGACCGCCGTGGCACAGCAGTAAATCTGCTCTTCGTTTCCGACCGCCATCTCTCCGTTCGTTCCAATATCCAGAAGAAGCACTTTCTCTTTGGGGTTCTTCTGCATCACTGCCAAAAGATCCGAAGTAATATCCCCTCCGACAAATCCGGCAACCGCCGGTGCTATGTATACCGATCTGCAATCCGTAAGTCCAAGCTGCTCTCCGGTATACTCTTTTCCAAAGAATTCCTGCGGCATAAACGGCGTCACCCCGATGGAAACAGGCGAAATTCCCGCAAACAGATGACACATTACCGTATTTCCCACCACGGCAAGACGGTGAATCTGTTCCTCTCTCCCTGCTTTTTTCTGCAGCGTCCGAAGCATCTGTGCAATCTGAAAAATGATCTGTTCTTTTAATATCTCCAGTTTTCCTGCTTCAGATGCCTGAATGCGTGAAAGCACATCCGCACCAAAGCTTCTCTGTGCGCTTGGTTCACTGACCGTTGCCAGCTTTTCCCCTGTCTTTCCATCAATCAGATGGCAGACTACTGTCGTTGTGCCGATATCGCATGCCGCATCCAGCCCTTCTCCGTCATCCGCCGGATAATGTGTGACAGTTCCGTTTTCTGCAATTTTAGACTTCTGTGCACGAAGCTGCACCTCCGGAATTGTGATGCGCATCCCATCGGTTACTTTTGTCATACAGGCGAGTACCTCCCCCATATGTTCCACCTCTACGGTACACTTTCCGCATCTTCCCCTGCCACCGCATGGTGCCGTCAGCACATGGATTCCATGTTCCTGAAGTGTCTCTAAAATGGTTTTTCCTTCTTCTGCATCAAGTTTATGTGATTTTTTTTCAATTATTACTTCTATCTGCATAGGCTTTCTTATACTCTAAAAGCAGCAAACCGGATCAGATTCGATTCGCTGCTTTTTACAGGCTCTGTTACTTGTTTCGATTACTTGTTCAGAGAAGACTCACGGTAAATGATATCATCTCTTCCCGGTCCGTTGGAAACCATGGTGATCGGATATCCAATCTGTCCCTCGATAAACTCAATGTACTTGCGGCAATTTTCCGGAAGTTCTTCATACTTCTTGATACCGCGGATGTCACATTTCCATCCCGGAAGCTTTGTGAGTACCGGCTTTGCCTTCTCCAAGAGACTAGTAACCGGAAATTCGGTTGTCACTTCTCCGTTGATCTCGTATCCGGTACATACCGGAATCTCATCCAGATATCCTAATACATCAAGTACCGTAAAGGCTACATCGGTTGTTCCCTGCAGACGGCATCCATATTTGCTGGCTACACAGTCGAACCATCCCATTCTTCTCGGACGTCCGGTGGTTGCACCGAACTCTCCACCATCTCCACCGCGGCGGCGAAGCTCATCTGCCTCATCTCCGAAAATCTCACTTACAAATGCACCGGCACCTACAGCAGAAGAATATGCCTTACATACGGTAATGATCTGTTTGATCTCATATGGCGGAACTCCTGCCCCGATTGCACCGTATGCAGCCAGTGTGGAAGATGAGGTAACCATTGGATAAATTCCGTGATCCGGATCTTTTAATGTTCCAAGCTGTCCTTCTAAGAGAACGGTCTTTCCTTCTTTGAGTGCCTTGTCCAGGAATAAGGAAACATCACATACATACGGAGCTACCATATCGCGGTACTCATGTAATGTATTTAATAATTCATCGGTATCAATCAGTGGCTTGTGATACAGATGCTCTAAGATTACATTCTTCTGCTCTGCAACACGGACTACCTTTTCCTTTAACAGCTCATCGTCGAAAAGCTCACTTACCTGAAAACCGATCTTTGCGTATTTATCTGAATAAAACGGAGCAATACCAGATTTTGTCGATCCGAAAGATTTTCCTCCCAGACGCTCCTCCTCGTACTGATCAAACAGTACGTGATACGGCATCACAATCTGTGCACGGTTGGACACAAGAATCTTTGGCATCGGAACGTTGCGGTCTGTGATGGACTTAATCTCTTTGAAAAGACGTGGAATATCAAGTGCCACACCATTTCCAATCACACTCGTTGTATGACTGTAAAATACTCCTGACGGAAGTGTATGTAATGCAAACTTTCCGTAGTCATTTACGATTGTGTGTCCTGCGTTCGCACCTCCCTGAAAACGTACAATGATATCGGCCTGCTTTGCAAGCATGTCCGTAATCTTGCCTTTGCCTTCGTCGCCCCAGTTAGCGCCAACAACTGCTTTAACCATCTTTTATTCCTCCTGTATGTCTGCTTTAACTTTCCGCACGCATCTTTTTACGCACGAAAACGGACGGGCGTAAAAACCCATCCGTTTTTACTTTATGATTATAAAGGATTCCTGCTGAAATTACAAGTCATAAACTTTAATTTGTTAGCATATTAAAGTTCAATCTTTTTGGAACATGCGATTGCAAGTGCTCCCGGTCCGATATGACAGGCAATGGATAATGACAGTGGCTGCATGACGATCTCATTGTCCGGAAAGACAGCCTGCACTTCTTCTTTGAATGCCTCAGCGGCTGCAGTGTCAAATGTATAGGCCAGTTCCAGATTCATCTTCTCCCCATTTGGGCTGTGAAAACGCTTCTCAAAATCATTTTTCATAGCTTCGGTCATGATGGTTTTTGCCTGCTTTACCGTACGTGCCTTTGCAAATGCATCCAGCTTTTCTCCCTGGATCTGTAATACCGGTTTCAGTTTCAGCAAGGTTCCCAGTGCTGCTGCAGCCGGTGTAATACGTCCGCCCTTTTTCAGATACTCCAGTGTATCGACCATAATGTATATAGAGGATTCAAATTTTTCCTTTTCCAGAATCTCTTTGATTTCTTCTGCACCTTTTCCCTGCTCTGCCAGCATTTTGGCATCGAGCACGGACTGCCGCATTGTTACGGAAATACGCTGGTTATTGACTACCTGTACTTTTCCGTCATAATCTTGGGAAAGCATATATGCCGTCTCACAGGAACTGCTTAAGCCCGAAGACATCGGTATGTATACAATTTCATCGTATTCTTTCAAAAGTTCATCCCATTTATCGGTCACATCTCCAACCAGCGGCATGGAGGTTTTGATCTCTCCGCCCTCTTTGAGTTTCTGATAAAACTGCTCCTGTGTCAGGTCAATATCTTCATAAAACATCTGTCCGTTAATATAAAAAGGCATCGGCATTACCACTACGCCAAGTTCTTTTGCCTCGCTTTGTGTAATACCACTGTTACTGTCCGTTACAACAATCACTCGACTCATTTTTTCCACTCCTGATTTTCGTTGTTTTTCCAAACGATTCCTTTGTCTTTGAACCGTTACGCTTTTACTATCATATCATAGGACAAAAAAAATGAAAAGCCTTGATTTTCAAGGCTTTTCATATCTATTTCACATAGTTTTTGATACTATGTTTACTTTATAACGCAACGGTTATGTCCGATTACATCATTCCGCCCATTCCCGGAGCACCGCCAGCTGGCATTGCAGGAGTATCCTCCTTAATGTTTGCAACTGCAGACTCTGTAGTAAGTAAGGTAGAAGCAACGGATGTTGCATTCTGCAGGGCACTTCTTGTAACTTTGACTGGATCAAGAATTCCAGACTCTACCATATCAACGTATTCTTCTGTAGCTGCGTTGAAACCGGTTCCTGCTGCAGATTCTTTTACTTTATTGATGATAACAGCGCCTTCGAGACCTGCGTTTGCTGCAATGTAATATAACGGAGCTTCCAGTGCTTTTAAGATAACCTTCGCACCTGTCTTCTCGTCTCCCTCTAAGGTATCAGCAAGCTCTGCAACCTTCTTGGAAGCATGGATATATGCAGATCCACCACCTGCGATAATACCTTCCTCGACTGCTGCACGGGTAGCATTTAAGGCATCTTCCATACGAAGCTTTGCTTCTTTCATCTCGGTCTCTGTTGCAGCACCGACACGGATGACTGCTACGCCGCCTGCCATCTTTGCAAGTCTTTCCTGTAACTTTTCTTTGTCAAATTCAGAAGTAGTTTCCTCGATCTGTCCACGGATCTGTTTGATACGTCCCTGAATCTTATCCTTGTCTCCGGCGCCATCCACGATAACGGTATTCTCTTTCTGAACCTTAACGGATTTTGCACGTCCGAGCATATCCATGGTGGTATCTTTCAGCTCTAATCCAAGATCGGAACTGATTACCTGACCACCGGTAAGGATTGCGATATCCTCAAGCATAGCCTTTCTTCTATCACCATATCCAGGAGCCTTGACAGCTACTACGTTGAATGTACCACGCAGTTTGTTTACGATCAGTGTGGTAAGTGCTTCTCCCTCGATATCCTCAGCGATAATCAGAAGTCTTGCACCGGACTGTACGATCTGCTCCAGCAGTGGCAGGATATCCTGAATATTGGAAATCTTCTTGTCAGTGATTAAGATATATGGATCATCGAGATTTGCTTCCATCTTATCCATATCGGTGCACATATAAGCAGATAAATAACCTCTGTCAAACTGCATACCTTCTACCAGATCAAGCTCTGTCTGCATGGTCTTGGATTCTTCAATTGTGATGACACCATCGTTGGTAACTTTCTCCATAGCATCTGCTACCAGATTACCAACCCCTTCGTCACCAGCAGAAATAGCTGCAACTTTTGCAATCTGCTCCTTGCCCTTAACCTTCTGGCTCATTTCCTTTAATGCCTCAACAGCAGCATCTGTTGCCTTTTTCATACCACGTCTTAACACGATCGGATTTGCTCCTGCTTCCAGGTTCTTCATTCCTTCCTGAACCATAGCCTGTGTTAAAACGGTAGCGGTAGTTGTACCATCACCAGCCACATCATTGGTCTTTGTTGCAACTTCTTTTACGAGCTGTGCACCCATGTTCTCAAATGCATCCTCAAGCTCCACTTCTTTTGCGATTGTCACACCATCGTTTGTGATCAGTGGAGCACCAAAGGATTTATCCAGTACAACGTTACGTCCTTTCGGTCCTAATGTTACACGAACAGTATTTGCTAATTTATCGACACCTGCACCAAGTGCTGCTCTGGCGTCTGAACCATATTTAATCTCTTTTGCCATGACTACAATAACCTCTCTTCTTTAAAATTCAGCCTATAATTTCCAATTTATAAAAACTACTCAACAATTGCAAGAATATCATTCTGTCTTACGATAATGTACTCTTCCCCATCAAGTTTTACTTCTGTCCCTGCATATTTGGAATAGATTACTTTCTGGCCTTCTTTTACCTGCATAACGATTTCTTTTCCGTCTACCACTCCGCCAGGACCTACAGCGATTACTTCTGCTTCCTGTGGCTTCTCCTGTGCTGCTCCCGGTAATACGATACCGGATGCGGTAGTCTCTTCTGCTTCTAACTGTTTTAATACTACTCTGTCTGTTAATGGCACTAATTTCATTACAAATAGCCTCCTTTTCGCCTTTACTAGCACTCACTTTATTCGAGTGCTAACTCTTTCTGTAAATAAAATATCACTGTTGTTTTTCATTGTCAACAGTGATACTCAATTTTTATATTTTTTTTAGATTCCCGGAATTCACTTTCTTTGTATGCTTTATTATTTCATCGTACTGTGCATACATTTTTTGTGTTTCGTTTTCAAGTGTATAATAATGAAAAATATACGGCACAAGAAGCACAAGGAGCAGCATGTGCTGCGGATGAGGCGGATATTACGGACGGGGGAGATGCTTTGGGGACGGGAAACAGGGAGCAGGAAGGCGGTTCTCAGGACAGCCGGATGATTACATGTCTCCGCCCTTATGAAAGCGTTGTTTATATGCGTGACAAATAAAAAATATTTTAAGCATCTTGTCTATATCTGTCATAAGCTTTCGAACCTTGAAATACACTTCTCTTTCACAAAGGAATCAGATGCTACGGTAGCAAAAGCATATTCAATTTCAAAGAAGACTGGTCTTGTAATGCGGTTAAGGAATTTCAGGATTTGTATCAGATAAGAATAGGTAAGCGCCAGACATGCCTATAGATATCGGATTATCGCCTGATTTATTATTAAATCAAACTATACTTTTTGATTATCTTTTTAGAAGTTATTATATGCCGGCATAGCCTGTATTTACAGGCTTTCCGGCACTTTTCATATCGGAAGATGTTCTTAAATATTCTCATATCCCCTCATGTTTCTGCGTTCAAAGGTAGTAGAAAGAGTAGTAAAACCTCTATTTACTACTAAGCAATCAGCCGTTCCATTTCTGCTAATGCACTGTCAGAAGTGGCATGAGCATAATAGTTCAACGTCATGTTGATGTTGGAATGTCCCATGATGTATTGCAGGTCTTTGGGGTTCATTCCAGCCTGGGCAAGCCGAGTGCAGAAAGTGTGCCGCATGGTATGGGGCGTGATGTTCGGCAGGGCCTCATCAGGCTTGTGGTGCTTGTTGTACTTCCTGACAAGCCCCTGGAACATGCTCTCGTAGCAGGACGCCGTTTTGGGAAGGCCGCTTTGGTTGAGGAACAGGAAGTTGGTGTAACCCCCGATATTGACCGGGGCGGCCTTGCCCCTGTTCTTCACAGCCCGCTTCAATGCCTGGTAGACCTTCTCGCTCATGGGGATTTGGCGCACACCGTTCTTGGTCTTGGGCGCGTCCACATAGTAGCCGAGCTCGCTGTCCCGCAGAAGCTGGTGATCCACATCGATCCGGCGGTTCTCAAAATCCAGATCCACCGTCAGGCCGCACAGCTCGGAGACGCGGAGGCCGGTCCCCAGCAGGACGATGATCTCATCGCAATACTTCCGGTAGACCGGGTCGCTGCCGGCGAAGGCCAGGAGGCGGTCCTCCTGTTCCTGGGTCAGCGCGACTTTTTCCTCCGTGTCATCCTCCAGGACCGTGTCCATAGCAAAGTTGAACGGGTTTTTTCGGATGCAGTCATCCTCAATCGCCGTGTAAAAGGCCGCTTTCAAAGACCGTTTCCAGTTATTGATGGTCTTGTAGGCGTAGCCCTTCTCGCTCATCCTGATGGCCCATTCCTTGGCGTCCGAGAGCTTCACCGTGTCAATGCTTCGGGAACCCAGGGGGTCGCTTTTCAGAACGGACATCAGGTATTCCCGGCCCTTCTCGGTGTTCCGCTTGACATTCTTCCGATGGCTGTTCTGACGGGCATAAAGCTGGCAGACCGTCATCTTCTTGCCGATGGTGTCGATCCCATCGTTCAGGTCTCGCAGGATCTCCTTGACCTTCTCACGAAGCGAGATGTCATCCCGCTTGCCCGTGGGGGTCTTGTCGGTGGGGACCAGTTTCCAGGCATACACGAATTGAGTCTTTCCGCAG
>OHBJ01003008.1_pt1 | contig 11193 bp, 24 predicted proteins | sample 1577241 | NCBI WGS metagenome assembly OHBJ01 (sample SAMEA3541594, study PRJEB24748) | human gut metagenome | biome: human gut; feature: human-associated habitat; material: faeces | place: China | collected 2012
AGCTTCAGTGCTATTGTATAATCTGACAAAAGAGAATTTATATTTAGAAGAAGCGGAACAAGGGCCAAGCAAAATTCCTGGCTGCGTGAACGTGGCGGTTTGGTACGGCTCCAGCACCTACGACACAGAGCAGATGTCACGGCTGATTGACCAGATCGTTGCCGATTGCCGAGAAGCTGGAATCGAGACTATGACACCGCAGGAGTTGGATGCGCTAAAATCCCGCTGGGGCGAAGCTCAACCGCTGGGAGGTGATAAAGGTGACTGATGAAAGACGGTGTTTCCTGTGCGGCAGAAATGGCGCAAGTGACCCGCTGGAGCGGCACCACATCTTCGGCGGTGCGTACCGAAACAAGAGCGAGAAATACGGCCTTGTGGTGTATCTCTGCGGCGAACGATGCCACAGGAACGGTGGAAACGCTGTGCACCGAAACGGGAATCAAATGCGTCTGCTTCGCCGATACGGCCAGTTAAAGGCCATGCAGGAACAGAGATGGACGGAAGATGACTTCCGCCGTGAATTTGGAAAAAGCTATTTGTAGGGAGGAAAAATCATGGTAAAGAGCAAGGAATTGGCAGAACGGGTCATAGAACTCCACAAGAAGCAGGTCGATGAAATGAGCGCTCTTGAGAAAGAGCGGGATAAAGCCCTCAAGGCTGAAAAGTATGATGAAATGGCCGATGACCTGCGCAGTATGTACTGCAGCTATATCGCGGCTGGTTTCACCGAGGAACAGGCATGGAAACTGACTGAAATTGTCGTTACCAACGCCGCTAAGAAATAAGGAGGACAACGATGGTAAACAGAACGATTTTGCAGGGGCGGCTTTGCTCTGACCCCGAATTGCGCCGCACCAACAGCGGAACAGCGGTGTGCAGTTTCCGTGTGGCATGGAGCGAGAAGGTAAAGGACAGAGAAACGAAGCTGTTTCTCTCCTGCGTGGCATGGCAGAGCACGGCAGAGATGATTTGCAAGCACTTTGCTAAGGGCAAGGAGATCGTCGTGGAGGGCAAACTTTCCAGCCGGGAATACGAGGATAACAGCGGCAACAAGCGCACGGTGGTGGAGCTGACGGCGGACCGGGTACATTTCAGCGGCAGCAAGGACAGCGCACCACAGAAGCCCGCACAGACATTCGAGGAGATTTCCGAGGACGACGGCGATTTGCCGTTTTAAGGCGGTGCGCCGATGCCGAACAGAATCATACGCGAGAGCATCTGCACCAGCGACAGCATAGATGGGCTTTCGTGGTTCGAGGAGGTCTTGTTCTATCGGCTGATTGTTTCTTGCGATGATTTCGGACGCTATGACGGACGGGCCGCGATTATCAAAAACAGGCTATTCCCTTTGAAAGAAAATCTTACTCTGAAAACTGTAGAAAACGCCCTTCATGGACTGGCGAGTGCTGGATTGGTTGCCCTTTATACTTCACAGGGCAAGCGCTTCCTCTACCTACCAACATGGGGTAAGTATCAGAACCAGAGAGCAAAGGAAAGCAAATATCCTGAGCCTGTAGAGCCTACGCAAGCAGATGAAATCATTTGCAAACAAATGAATGCAGATGTTCCCGTATTCGAGAATCGAGAATCGGGAATCGATATACGAGAATCGAGAAGCGAGAATAATGCGCGCGAGGCGCGCTTCTCTCCGCCTTCTTTGGCCGAAGTTCAGGCTTATATCTCCGAACGGGGGTCTGCGGTTGACGCACAGCAGTTCGTCGATTTCTACGCCAGCAAGGGATGGATGGTTGGGAAAAACCGCATGAAGGACTGGAAGGCTGCCGTCAGAACATGGGAGAAGCGCAGAAAGGAGGAAGCCGGTGAACAGCCAACAAAGCAAGAATACCATGTCGGAACATGGCTGTGACATCTGCGGCGGGCTGGGCTACACCGTCCGGCGCACGGAAAGCGGCGAACTGGTGAGTAGAACCTGCAAATGTGAGATCATTCGTCGGAATAGGCTTCGCATGGAGCGTTCCGGACTTCTGGGACTGCTGGATAGCTGCACCTTTGAGTCGTTCCAAACTCAGGAGTATTGGCAACAGGCCGCAAAGCAAGCGGCGGAGAAGTATTTGACCGACTGGAAAGGCAAGTGGTTTTTCATCGGCGGCTCTCCCGGCACTGGGAAAACACACCTGTGTACGGCGATTTGCGCCAAGCTGATGGACGGAGGAATCCCAGTGCGGTATGTGCAATGGCGGGGAGATATTCCGGCAATCAAGGCAAAGACCAGCGATGCCGAAGCATACGCCGAAGCCATGCAGCCGCTGAAAACCGTCCGTGCGCTGTATATCGACGATTTTCTCAAGGGGAGCGTAACGGATGCCGACAAAAACATCGCCTTTGACCTGCTGAATGCCAGGTATATCAACCCGGATGCAATCACGATCATCTCCACGGAGCTGACCATTGACCGCATTTTGAGCTGGGACGAGGCAATCGGGAGCAGGATCAACCAGAGGGCGAAGGATTATATGCTGAACATCGGCAAAAAGCAGAATTGGAGGCTGCAATGACAAAACGGGAGGAACGGAGATGAAGCACCTCGGCGATATTACGAAAATCAACGGCGCAGAAATTGAAATCGTGGATGTTATCACGGGCGGATCGCCGTGTCAGGATTTGAGCATTGCGGGAAAACGCGCCGGATTGGCCGGTGCAAGGAGCGGATTGTTCATGGAGCAGGTCCGCATTGTAAAGGAGATGAGAGAGCATGACAGAAAGAGCAGACGGACAGGTGACATGGTCAGACCTCGGTTTATGGTCTGGGAAAATGTGCCCGGAGCATTCAGCAGCAACAAAGGGCGAGACTTCGCGGCAGTCCTCGAAGAGATCATCCGCATCGCAGAGCCGGAAGCCCCCGATATTGAAGTGCCTGAAAAAGGATTGCCAACTTGGGGGGGGCTACCACGACGAGGTGGGAGGACGATGGAGCGTGGCTTGGCGAGTGCATGATGCGCAACACTGGGGAGTCCCCCAACGCCGCCGCCGTATCTCGGTTGTCGCAGATTTTGGAGGTGACACCGCAGGAGAAATACTCTTTGAGCGCAAAAGCGTGTCAGGGCATCCTGCGGAGAGCGGAGCGGCGAGGGAAAGACTTGCCGGAAACGCTGAAAGCGGTGCTTCTTATGCAGTCCGAATCAGGGGGGACTGTGACGGAGGAGGAAAAGGTGCTTTAGTGCAGGAGGACAAGAGCGGAACGCTCGGCACCGGCAACGACCAGACGATTTTCTGCTTGCAGGGAAACGGTATTGACCGCGCAGACACCGCTGGATGCAACGGGAAAGGATGGCGGGAGGATACAAGCTACACGCTAAACACCATCGATCGGCCGGCAGTGTGCGCAGGGGTGAATAATCCTGCGATATTCTGCACGGAAACTCAGCGAGACTGCGTAATGCCTTCGCAGGCACTGACAGAGGTTGCAAGCACACTGCGAGCTGGTGCTGGTGCTCCAAAGCATGACGCGGATATTAGAGGAAGGCTTGCGATATCTTACGAGAGAGCGGTGTGCACGGGAGTAAGATGCCTGACACCGTGGGAGGCACAAAGCGCACGGGTGTATGACCAAGATGGTGTATGGCATAGTTTAAACGCCAATGAAAACGGTGGCATGGCGCGGGATAGCGTGATGTGCGCCGGGTTTAAGCTCGGCAATAGTGAACAGGCCCGGAGCATCGGTTATGCAGAGGAACTGTCCCCTACGCTGAACGCAGAGTGTGGGGGGAATAAACCGGCGGTGATGTGCCTGAACGATCAAGGTGGGAATGTGATGGGCGTGAGCCATGATATTTCCGGGACGCTGAGAGCACAGGAGCATGGGCACCAGCCAGCGGTCATGGCTTTTGCACAAAATCAGCGCGAAGAGGTTCGCAACGTGGGGGATAAGGCAGTGTCGCTTGCTGCGGAGGTCGGTATGCACTGCCAGACGTTTGTGGCGCTGGATATGTCGCACGCTTGCGATGTCATTCGGGACTGCGGAGAGATCGCTCCGAGTTTGCAAGCCCGTATGGGAACAGGCGGCAATCAAGTGCCGCTTACATACCAAGATGTGACAGGTACGCTTTCTCCCGGTGCCCATGCTGGGAGCTATAACGGGCAGGATGCTTATAACGATATGCTGGTGTGCGGGGCAACACCGGATGTGGCACACGCACTGCGGGCAAGGGCTTCCTGTGCGTGCCGGGAGGACGCAGAGACATACCCGGTGCAGAACATGGTGGTGCGCCGATTGACACCGTTGGAATGCGAACGGCTGCAGGGCTACCCGGACGGCTGGACAGACATTGGCGAGTGGTGCGACAGCAAGGGCAAGCGTCACAAGGATGCGGACAGTCCTCGCTATAAGGCGCTGGGCAACTCCATCGCATTGCCCTTCTGGGACTTCCTGGCAAAGCGTATCAGTGCGCAATATCTTCGCCCTGTTACGATGGGCAGTTTATTCGACGGTATCGGCGGCTTTCCGCTGGTGTTCGAGCGGCACAACGGCAAGGGCACGGCGCGCTGGGCAAGCGAGATCGAAGAGTTCCCCATTGCCGTGACGAAACTGAGATTTGGGGAGGATTGACATGACCACATTACGCATGATTCCCGGCATTACATACACCCGGAAAAACCTTGAAGCATTGACCGGTATGCCGGACAGAGAGAACCGCCGGATGATACGGGAGCAGAGGCGGCAGGGTGTGCCTATCGTTGCCATGAAAGACGGCGGCTACAAGCTGGCGGAAACGGAGGAAGAAAAGCAAGCCTTACTTTCCATGTACCGCAAGCGGGCATTGGACGAGCTGGGGACATACCGCCGCCTTGCCAGAGCTATGCAGGTGGACGGGCAGATGGAGATGGGAGGCGGAAATGGCTGAACTGCACTTTACCATACCCCTGCCGCCGGTTACAAAGAAAAACAGCCAGCGCATTATGCACAGCAGCAAGACAGGGAAATCGTTTATCATGCCGTCGCAGAAGTACATCGACTACGAGGCAAAAGCTGTGTGGTACTGCAAAAAGGCTGGTGTGCATGAGCCGATCGATTATCCAGTGGAGGTTAAATGCCTGTTTTATATGCCCACCAAGCGGCGAGTGGATTTAACCAATCTGCTGGAAGCTGTTGACGATGTGATGGTCAAGGCGCGTGTGCTGCTGGACGATCACTGCGGCATTATCGTCAGTCATGACGAAAGCCGGGTGCTGTACGACAAGGAGACCCCACGGACGGAGGTGAGCATAACCGCCTATGAATGATTTTGACTATGACGTCGTGCAGAAAAAGCGTGTTGCAAGAGGTGCGTTTGCCCATGTAAACCGTAAGCGTGGGAAATGCAGATTGCCCAGTGACTATCTCACTGCGGCGCAGAAAAAGGAGATGAACGGAGCGGTGAAAACTTACAACATCACGCGGCCTATGCCGTTGGATGAATTCAAGGGAATGCCGGACGATCTGCAGCGAGAATACCTGCGGAATATGCAGAGTTGTGGAGGGGCAGCTACATACCTTGCAGACGAGATGGGCTGTTGCAGCGCCACCATCAGAGAATATGGAGAAAAGCTGGGCGTGCCGTTTGTGCGAGGTGGTCGGAACCTTGACTTGTGGCAAAAGAAACTATCGGAGTGGCACACAGCCGAAGTGACGGCAGCAGAAACGCCGGAGAAGCAGACCGACGAAATTGCCCCACCCGCAAGGGGTGCAGAGCTGCTGCACGCACGGCTCACTATCCGGGGAGACCGGGAAAGCGTTTTGCAAAATCTACGCCTGCTTATGCCGAATGAATGTGAAGTCACGGTTGAGTGGTAAGAGGAGGAGAAAACTTGTGAAGGAGCATATTACCACTGGAGGGAAAACGCTTTGCTGGACTTGTAGAAAAGCGTATGGAAAATGCTCATGGACAGAAGTAGACTACACAAAAAAGGGCTGGCCTATACGCTTTGAGCCGGTAAAGGGATGGAATGCAATTCCTACCAAAAATGAAAAATACACATCGTTTTTGGTGGTAAGTTGCCCAGAGTACGATCCTGATGATAGAAAGGAGGATACACATGACGGCAGATTTTGCGGGTATGGGGAAGCGCCTGCGGGAGGCGAGGGAGAAGGAACTTATGTCGCAGAATGATTTGGCTTTGGAATCAGGTGTAGCACCATCGACAATCAGCTATATTGAGTGTGGACACAGCACCGCATCGGTGTGGGTGCTGGCACATATCTGTGATGCGCTTGGGGTATCTATGCAATGGATGGTATACGGGAGAGGAAGAAAATGAGCAGAAAGAGCATATTTACAGTTGTCGGAGGTGCGGCCCTTGGTCTGCTGATTGCCGCCGGGATATTGTGGGGGGAGCTGATTGCCGCCGAAGCAGAATATGCGGTGGAGCAAGAGCCTGATTTGCCTCCGGTGGCGGAAGCAATCCGCCAAGAAACCCCACAGGAAGCCGCCTACACGAACGAAAGCACCATGACCGTGACAGCATACTGCCCCTGTGAAAAATGCTGTGGAGCGTATTCAAACGGCTATACAGCCACAGGAGTGAAAGCAACACAGGGCGTGACCATCGCTACCGACCCCGATGTGATACCGTTGGGGACAGAGGTTGAGATCGATGGGCATATCTACATAGCGCAGGATGTGGGAGGAGCAATCAGCGGAAACCGCATTGACCTGTACTTTGATAGCCACGAGGACGCACTCCAATGGGGTGTTCGGGAAAAGACTGTGAGGTGGAACGATGGAAAGGCTGACATTTGATGGGAACTTCTGCGACATTGCGCAGTGCCGGGAGCTGCCTTGCCAACACGGCGGGAACTGCTCACAAAAGCAAGTGTGGGAGCGGCTGAAAGCCTACGAGGACACGGGTCTGACACCGGGAGAAGTCCACAGTACGTCGGGCGAGTGGTGCGCAATGATGTCGGTTTTGAACAGCATCGGAGGAGGTTATGACCGCCTGCGGGAGCTGGCCGAGGCCGACAAGGACGGTCGGTTGGTGGTGCTGCCGTGCAAGGTGGGCGACGGGCTTTGGACGTACTGTAGTCACCCGGTCGAGCAAGTTTACAGTTTTACTGTGACAGATATAAGCACACTTAATGGGAGGACTGTGCTGAACACATCGCGTTGCGGTGTTATAGATGCGCGTGATGTCGGAAAGACCGTATTCCTGACCCGCAAGGAAGCGGAGAAAGCATTGGAGGCGATGAAGGATGAATATTGAAAAGAAAAAGGATGAACTGCTTGCGGTTCTTGCAGAATTGGATGCCGAAATCAAAACCCTAAGTGATCGCATCGCAAAAGCGCGTGAGGACTTGGCGAACGTTTACACGATGGACGATGCGAAACGATTTGACGAGAACTGTGACCTTGAGAAGGGCCTAAAGCACATTCAACTGTTTTAGGAGTGCTGACAATGGCAACAAAGAGAGTGTGTGACCGGTGCGGAGCGGAGATAAACCCGCTCAACTCCGTCACCTATGCCGGTATGCGGCGAGTTAAAAACGACATAAACGACAACGACTACGAACTGTGTGTTTCGTGCGCTCACGAACTGCGGAAGTGGTTCAATGGGGAGGAAAACGACAATGGCTGAATATATTGAACAGATTACTTGGCATGAGGTCACTTGCCGTGCCTTAACAGACGAAGAAAAGGCCGAGTATGCAAAAAGAGGATATGCCGACTATGAAGTCCCGGAGTACATTTTTGACTGCGAGATGCCGGATGATGGTGACGAAATCCTGATTGCCACAAGATGGGGCGTTGACAAGGATATCTGCTCTGTGGACTGTGACGAGTGCAACAACCTGATTGGGCTGGAAGATCACGGAGATTGGGATGGCGTGCTTGCATGGGCAGCAATGCCGAAGTATAACGGAGGTGCGGAATGTTAATTTGCACTTGCCCTAACGAGCTGGAATGCCCCGCAATAGGATCAGATGTGGTGTGTTTTCCGTGGTGCGAATATCTGGAGGACGGTGACTTTTGCAGCTACGGAGAAGGGAAGGACTATGATTAAAGACAGCGGAGAAAGAACAAAGTTTCCAAGCGGAGCACTCCGGGATATGCACACGGGCAAGGGACGGATGGATTTGCTCCCTTGGTTGGCTATCATGGAAGTGTCGAAGCACTGCGAGGCGGGCGCTTTGAAATACGGGGAGCATAATGTCGATAAAGGAATCCCAACCCACAGTCTGTTAGATTCCGCCATTCGCCACGAAGCAAAATATTTGGCGGGCTATGTAGATGAGCCGCACCTTGTAGCTGCGGCGTGGAACCTACTGTGGGCGATCGAGATGGAGATTGCCCATCCTGAATGCGTGGACACTCCGTGGAGGGCAGCCGATGGCGAATAAAGACGCAATGCTGGAAGCCTTGGAGGAAATCGAGTACGGTATGTGCCGCATTAAGGAGCGACGGAGCATTTGGCAGAATAGCCTTGTATATGCACTCTGCCAAGCTGTGCGGCTGCTTCTGATGGACAAGATCAAGGAGGGACGGAAATGAGAATTGACGGCAAAACCCTGCCCAACAACCCCATGAAAGCGTACCAGCAGGGAAAGCTGATAGGGACAAAGCAGAATATGGATTTGGTATCCGAAGTGCTGCTTACAAAGTTTGGATTCCATGTGCTGGAGGAAACGCCGGACAGCCACGACACCATGAGCATTGAGTATCTGCAAAAGTGCCTTGTGAAGCTGGTGAATGCAAAGAACAGCGGCTATGTGACCAAGAAAGACATTGCGGACGCTCTGCGGAGCGACTACAAACTAATCAACAACGCAGAGTGAGGAGGCGGGCATGAGTCGAAAACAAAAACTGCCGTATGATGTGCGGCTTGAGTGCATCGCCTATGTCAGAGGTTATCCCCGGAGAGTACAGGCATACAACGATGCGCGGAGCGAGATACTGAGCGGCGGAAGCAGTGCAACAGAGGGTATGCCCCGCTCTCCAGGCATTGGTAGGCCGTCCGAAAGCAAGGCGGAGCAGCTTGCCGCCATAGAAAACTGGCCGGAAACCAAGAAAATGCGGGCTGTAGAATACGCCATAGACCGCTGCGGGCTGGATTTGGAGAGCGAGAGCGTCCGAAAGCAGCTTACACAGGGGATCATGCGCAACTGTCAGGGCAAGCACAAGTATTCTCGAAGTAGGATCATCGTGCCGGGGATAAGCGAGCGGACATTCAGCAGGAGAAAAGAGCAGTTTTTGCTTGACATAGCCATATATTGTGGTTTTGCAGAGAAAGTTGGCACAAATTCCACCTAATGATGTGCTACAATAGGTACAGTGGATGATAAGGCATAGCCATCCACCCGTCTTTCCACTCAACCCGTTTCCTCCATCTTATGCGCCGCCGGTATTGTGCGCACCTTCTGGCACCGAAAGGTCATACCGGCACAAACAGCCTGTAGGGAAACCTATGGGCTGTTGTCGTATGCCGTGCGCTCGTTGCACCCCGCGATCAGGGGCGGGAGGTCGCACCTCCCACACGGCACAAATATATGCGGGCGGAAGCTGGGAGGAATCAGCTCCGATAGTAAAATTTCGGGTTCGCAGGTTCGAATCCTGTCGCCTGCACAAGAGGCCGGGTAGCGCCCGGACACTGTGAGACCGTTCGTCGTGGCTCACATGGAAATGACAATGCTCGCTGAAAACTGCGCTTGTCTTGATGCGTCAAGACCGGTTTGACCAGACGGAATAGGGGCTACGACTTTTCGAAGCGTAGTTGCCGGTAGCGTGTGACAATCTAAGCGGGAAGACGGCCAATATGCGGCATAGGTGCCCCGTAAGGGGAGACCACAGCGAGTGACTGGGACTTTCCCTGAAGCGCTAAAGCAGGGCAGGACTGCAATGCCGCACCAAAAGCGGAGAGCCGCTGCCGTGGGCAAATGGCATAGCGCCTGCCCGGAAGTGCGGCTATACCGCTCAGAAGTGAGCTGTGGAAAAGACATTGCCACATGCTGGCAAACTGTGTAACCCATGTTTGAGAGCTTCCAGAAGGCCGCATGGGCGGGGAAAGACTGTTACTGTAGCCAAGGGGTGGGGGCTGGTGACAAACAAGGAGGGTTTACATGGAGGATATTTCGAAGCTTCCGTATGCTGCATGGCTGGAAGAAGCCATAGAAACAGTTGTAGGTGTATCGCCAAAATCGATCTGTATTGCAGCAACGGCGCATGATGGAACGACATTCACAGGGTATTACAATGCTGATGCGCAAGATAAGGCTGTGTTTTCGCACCACATCCAAAGCGATGTAACGATGGATATCATCAGAAATAATGCCGACATGATTAAATCCATATTATCCGAGGCAGGAGATGAACAGGAGTGATACATAATGGCAACAAAGAAATCTACTGCCATTGCAAAAACAAAGGATAACCGACCGGAGACCGGCAGAGGCGGAAAAAGAAACTTTCCTTCCTGCCTCCCTGACCTCAGTAGCGATGAAGATAGAGCGCTTGTATCTCAGCTCCTTACAGAGGTGCTTGTAGAGTATAGACAACCAAAGGTAAAGAGTGACGAAGAACTCAAGGAGAGAATAAACGACTATTACGCACGCTGCGCACAGACAGGGCAGACACCAACAGTAGAGGAACTATTCCTGTCTACCGGTTACGCAATTAGCACAGTTAAGGACTGGGAATACGGGAGACGCAAGGGATTTAGCCCCGAAACAGCGGCCATAATTAAAAAAGCTAAGGGGTTTATGCAGACTTTTGACGCAAAACTTGTGGTTTCCGGGAAGCTGAATTTCCTTGCATATTGCTTCCGTGCCAAGAACTATTACGGCATGGTGGACAAGCAGGAGATGGTTTTGACGCCGAATCAGCCGCAGATTGAGGGGCTGACCCCTGAGCAGCTCCAGCGCAAGTACATTGAAGCCAGCGACTTTGAGGCAAAATAAGCCAAAACCGCGCGACTTTTGAGCGACTTTCCGTGAACGGATGGTGTGGCGGCAGGGAAAATCCCGCCTTCATACACGGAATTTTGTAAACGACTATGATTTTGGGGTTAAGCGAGCGACTTTCGTAGCGACTTTGCCGCAGACACTGGCGACTTTCGTAGCGACTTTTGCACAGAAGCGAACGCCTATGCCAGCGACTTTTGCAACTTCCCCGGCAACTATGACAGCGACTTTGGCAGAGAGACGCGCCACCACCAGAAGCCACGGCCAGCATGGGGGGCCAGCCACCCCGCCAAGGGCACAGGGGC
>OHBJ01003013.1_pt1 | contig 11181 bp, 8 predicted proteins | sample 1577241 | NCBI WGS metagenome assembly OHBJ01 (sample SAMEA3541594, study PRJEB24748) | human gut metagenome | biome: human gut; feature: human-associated habitat; material: faeces | place: China | collected 2012
CTGCCAACATTAATTTTCCATTTTCAATTTTCAAATTTCAATTTGAATTATTTGGCCTTTTTCGCTGAACTGTCAAAAAGCAATACAAGAGTTGCGTTATCGGCTGTACCTGTTTCTTTAAGACCGTTGTTTTTCTGGAATTTCTTAACAGCCTCGGCTGTTACTTCGCCATAGTAGCCTGTCACATTGTCCTTGTCGGCAATGTAACCGATGTTATAAAGGCGGAGCTGCATAGCCTTTACCGTGTCATTTTCATCTTCCTGCTTGAGTGAAAGGTCTGATGTAATGGTAAGATTATACTTATCGGCAACCGACTTTGAATTGCTTGCGGTTGTTGTTGCCTGAGTTGCGGTTGTTGCGTCAGTCTTTGACGCTGTCGCATCCTGAGCCTTTGTTGTGTCTGTTGCAGACTTTGGCTTGAGGTCGGGATACATAAAGTAAACCATTTTTTCAAGTGCTTCCAGAGCAGTATTGCCGGGTCTTGACATTTCTTCAAGCGAAACCTCAAGAATTTTGCCTGTCTTGACTGCGCCAAGACTTGCGAGTGTTGTATCACCCTTAATTTTATCAAGAGTAGCATTGTCTGCATAGAAGATAAAGTTCGGATTTGCAATCTTGAGAGTTGCAACATCAACATTGTTGTCGCTGATGTTTACTGCGGCATTAACCGCCCCCGTATAGCCGAGGAGCATATCGCCGTATGTTCCGCTTGTCATCATCTTGAGTCTGTCGTCTTCTGTATAGAGATAACAAACCGTATCAAGAATGCCGGAATTTCTGTTATTAACCTGCTGTTTGTAGTTGTTCATCTTATCAAGCAATTCATTGTAGGTATCTTCACCCTTCTTTGCGCCCGTTTTTGTGCCGCCGCAAATTTTGCCGATTGTCACATAGTTTGTTTCAACCTGCTTGGGGGTGTCACCGTGTGACATTGTAACAACCTGAATACCCTTGTCCTGAAGCTTCTTCTTTGCGTCCTCATTTATTGACTGACCTGCAAACACAAGGTTTGTGCCGGAATTGATAATTTTGTCGGTATCGGGATTTTCATATGAACCGACGCTCGGGGCAACTGCGATTGACTGCTGGTCAACCTCATCACTTCTGCCCACAATATATCTGTCATAGCCTGTTGCGATGAGGATATCGGCTGTCGGCGCATCAAGAACAACTATGTTCTTTGGCTGACTTTCTATCGTGATGTTTGCCACCTCAACAGGATATTCTCCGTCAGAACAACCGCTGAAAAGCGCAACTGCCGAAAGCATTGTCACAACTGCAAGAGCAATTGAAATTATTTTTGTTTTCATAACTGACCTCCGATTAATCAGCAAAACAGCGATTCAACATACTGTCTTGCACATCTTGGCGAACGACCGCCTCTTGAAAGTGCAAACTGCTCAGCGCCGAGTGCAAGCTCTTCGTGAGTCATCTTGACGCCCCTCTGCTCTGCAAGAGAATATACAATTTCAAGAAAATCATTCTTTGAAGGAATTGTGTAGCAGACTGCAAGACCGAAACGGTCCGAAAGCGAAAGACTTTCCTGCATATTGTCACGAACATTGATATCATCAACAGTATGCGTTCTGTCGGAAATGCTTTCCTTAACAAGGTGTCTGCGATTTGATGTTGCATAAATCAACGCATTATCGGGACGAGCCGCAAGTCCGCCCTCAAGCACGGCTTTAAGGGTTGTATAGCTCTGATCCTGATGCTGGAACGAAAGATCATCAATAAATATAATGAATTTAAGCGGAAGAGCGGCAATCTTGTCAACAAGAAGCGGAAAGTCAATGAGCCTGTCCTTAGGCATTTCAACAATGCGGAGTCCGTCCTTGCGGAACTCGTTTGCAATTGCCTTGACTGTTGAGCTTTTACCTGTACCCTTATCACCGTAAAGCAGGCAGTTGTTACAGCTCTTGCCCTGAATAAATGAAAGTGTGTTGTTTACAACCTGACTTCTCTGACGCTCATATCCCGTAAATGTATCCATATCAATCTTGTCCGGATGCTCAACAGGCTGAATGTCACCGTCACGCCAGATGAATGCCTTGTAACGGGCAAACATTCCGCAACCGTTTTCCTTATAATAAGCAGAAAGCTTGTCAAGTGAACCGTCAAATCCGTCAAAACACGGAGCGCACTTGCCTGTCTGCCACTTTGGAAGAATCGGAATAAGCTCCTTGATTTCATCGGCATAGGTATATGCCTCAAGCACTTCATCGGAAGTAAGCTTTGCGGCTGTTAAAATAGCGTCGCAGTCTGTCTTAACGGCAGAAACAACATTTTCGGGTAACTCACCCTGTTTGCCGGCTGTTGCGGCACGGGCAAAACAGTTATCGTCAAAAAGAGCCGTTTCGCTGATTGCAAATGCGAACTTATCCGCACAACCTCTTTCGCAAAGCATTGAGCAAAGCTTGCCGTATGCACCGAGAAATTCCTCAGGCTTTTTGTCGAGCGAAAGCAAAAGTTCATAAAAGGCTTTCGGAACGCTTCTGTTCATTATACCTCTGAATACAGAGAGTGACGACAAAAGCATTTTACACTTATTTACATTATTCATTCTAAACATCCCAATCTGTTCTAATCTATTTAATTGTACACATTTTTATCCGTTTAGTCAATAATTTACGGCAAACAACGGCATCCTATTTTTTACGCTTTAACAAGCCAAAATATGTATAATTTTTCACCGCATCAAGTATATATCGGGTTCAATGACGGTTAAAACGGCGATAAATCGGGATAAATACGGGCTTTTCAGGGTTTTAAAAGAATTTTTAAATTTTTTTAAAAAAAGTGTTGACATTTGGTGCAGCCCGTAGTATAATCAATACTGTTCTCAAGAGAGAAACAAAAGTTAATAAGTTGGTGTTGATGACGCTGAGGGTCCACCTGTTCCCATACCGAACACAGAAGTTAAGCTCAGTGGTGCCGAAAATACTTGGCTGGTGACGGCCCGGAAAAATAGGGAGATGCCAACATATAAAGTGTCCACCCAATAGGGTGGGCGTTTTTTTTACTCTTTTTGCGGACAATTACAATGCCATATACACTAATTGGAGTATCTATATGTTTAATATAACCGAACTTTTAAAAGATGAAATATCCGTATGGGAACAACTGAAAAATTGCGGAAAGCCTGTTGTGCTTTACGGAATGGGTGACGGTGCGGACAAGGTTCTTGCCGCATTTGACCGATACGGAATCAAAGCGTCTGCCGTTATTGCAAGTGATGATTTTGTGCGTGGGCAGAAATTCCACGATTTTACGGTGAAGAAGCTTTCCGATGTTGAAACCGAATTTAGCGACATTATAATTGCCCTCTGCTTTGCAAGCCAGCTCCCCGATGTTATGGAACACATAACGAAAATTTCCGAAAAGTACAAAACGCTTGTCCCCTCCGTTCCCGTTTTTGGAAACAAACTTTTTGACAATGATTTTATTACCGAAAATAAAGGGCAAATTGAAAGTGCATACAGTCTGCTTGCCGATGACCTTTCAAAAAAGGTTTACGAAAACATTCTGAAATTCTACTACACAGGCAGAATTGACCTCCTCCCCCCTGTCACAACCGACAAGGACGAGGCTTTCGGCAATATTCTGAATCTCGGTGAAAACGAAAGCTATGTTGACCTCGGCGCATACAACGGTGATACGATTGACGAATTTCTGCACTACACAAACGGCAGTTACAAGCGTATAATCGCATTTGAACCTAACGCAAAGAATTTTGAAAAGCTGAAACTTCATTGCAAGGGCATGGCGAATGTGTCGCTTTGGCAACTCGGCTCATACAGTAAAAACACGGAGCTTATATTCAACAACAAGGCCGGTCGCAACAGCGCAATTGCCGACAAGGGCGTTGCAACAAAGGTTGCGACAGTTGATACGATTCTCTGCGGAATGGCGGCAGGCTACATTAAAGCCGATGTTGAGGGGGCGGATATGGAAACCCTTATCGGTATGCAGAAAACAATGGAAAACTGCAAACCAAAGCTGAATTTTTCGGCATACCACAGATTTGAGGATATTTTCCGCCTTGCACTATACATTCACAGCGTGAATCCCGACTACAAAATTTTTCTCCGCCACCACCCATATATTCCGGCATGGGATACGAACTTATATTGTATATAATTTGCCGACGGCAAGTCACCGTACTGATTTTCTACAAAAACAAAAGCCCGAATTCGAGAAATATCGGATTCGGGCTTGCTTATTATCAGAATGATTTAAAAAGCTCAATTGCTTTTGCGGGATCTGCGGCTCTGAAAACAGCTGTTCCCGCAACGCAAACATCAACGCCTGCCTCTGATGCCTGCTCAATGGTATCTCTACCGATTCCGCCGTCAGCCTCAATAAGGATATTGTTCAGACCTCTGCGTTGGCATTCCCTCTTGATTTCCTTAACCTTCGGCATCATCTCGGGCATAAAGCTCTGTCCGCCAAAGCCCGGCTCAACCGTCATAACAAGTACAAGGTCAAGCTTTTCAAGATACGGAAATACTGTCCAGGCAGGAGTGTTTGGCTTTAAAACAAGTCCGGGTTTGATTCCTCTTGACTTGATTTTCGCAATTGTATCATCAATGTCAGAGTCGCATTCAACATGGAAGGTAATGATATCCGCACCTGCATCGGCAAAATCGTCAATATATTTAAGCGGATCGCTTATCATGAGGTGAACATCAAACGGGCGGTTTGAGAACTTTCTTACCGCCTTGATTACGGGAGCGCCAAAGGTTATGTTCGGAACAAAGTGACCGTCCATAACATCAAGATGCATCCAATCGGCACCCGCCAGATCCATTCTTTCAATTTCTTCACCCATTTTTGAAAAGTCACAAGACAAAAGTGACGGAGCTATTTTCATATTTTACATCCTTTCCTACGGTTTTTGGACAGCCGGAGCAAAAACAGCGGCGGCGCCCCAGAACAACGCATAAATCAACACTTCAAGCGAACCCATAACCTGTACACCGGCATAAAGCGAAAGTGTTGACGCAACGAGCAATCCGAAAATTACGGCAATCAGCTGAATTATGATTGAAAGCGAAATATTGTGCTTGATTTTTACGCAACCCGTAACTGCACGGGCAAGCGATGCGGCTTTGCCGTTTGTAATGAGATATGAACGGGAGGTTTCCTCAACCGTATCCTCAGCCTCCCTGAGAACATTTCCGAGTCCTGTCGGAAGCACCTTGATACTGCGATAGAACAAATCGTAGAGTTTTGCAACAAGGTCATTTGTAACATTATAATCGGTTGTTCTGATGAGGAAGCTTATGCCGTTGGTTTCGGCTCTCTGCATTTCAGCCTTGAGCTGAGCGTCGGGAGTGTATCTTGTAACAAACATTGCAACAAGTCTGCCTGCTCTTGACAGATATGTGACCTGTCTGCCCTGAGAAGTATATTTCTCCTCATATTCCATATTCGGAACTTCCACGCTGTACTTTTCCATAAGCGTGCGTGAACCCACAAGGATTCTTTCGCTCTTAATCCATCCCACAAGTCCGATTTCATCCTCATAAAGAACGCTTTCAACCTCGGGAAGTGTTTCCTCGGTTTCTGCAACTACCGAATCAAAAGCATTTGCAATCGGATTCTGAGCCTCTTTAAGAATTGCAATTCCGCAGAGAAGAGATTCATCAATGCCGTAATCCTCAAAGGTTTTGATGCCCTCAAGCGAGATTGACTCGGCAGGGAACAATTCATTTGCATCTATCATTATAGCCGTACTGTCGCAGAACTGCTTTACCGACGGATAACCCGAAAGCATTGAGCCGTAGGAAAGCAGAGTTTTGCAGAGCTTTCTCACGGGGGCATTAACAGAAAGAAGTGTTGCCACAGGCACAGATACCGCAGTGATAAGTGCAAATGCATTCAAAGCGTCTGCAAATGACAGCTTAACAACACCGTACATTACCGCAATGATTATTGATGCAATTGTTGTTATCGGGGCAAGCTTTGACGCCAAATCCTCGCTCGGATCGGGTGCATAAGATATTTTGAGAAAGTTTGACGGAAATTCGGTCTTATGCTGATAGGCAATTATCGGACGGTCGGCGGCAGTACCGCTCATCATCTGCATTGCAACAGACTCGTTGTTGTAAATCTTTGACGCATATTTCTGTCCCTTTGACGAAACAAACTTGAAATTGTCCTTTACACGAAGAACCATATAAAGCTTTCCCACATTATTTGCAAAGAACGCAAGCATAGGAATTACCGTGTAGTAGTTCACATGAAATCCGTTCAAATCGCCAAGGCAGAAGAATGAAACAATTATCTGAACCATTCCTGCCGCACCTGCAACGGCAACGGCTGTATCGGAATTACCTTTGATATGCACAAGCGGTGAAAGTCCGCTGAGCATTGCCACACGGTTCAGCACAAGCGACGCCGCCATAAGAATAAACAGCAAAATTGCGTATGCCGCCGGTGCAAAAGGAACTGCCGAACATATTGCACTCGGAAAAATTCTTGTAACGATTGTGAGAACAACCACAACTGCGGCAATTATTCCCGACAACAGACTTCTCATAAAGAGCTTTCTTATATTATGATTCAGCTCATAGAGAATACTTTTTTCGTCCTCCTCGCCTGTATAATCCTCAACAGGCTTTGAATTTTCCTCTTTTACGGTATCGTTATCGTCGGATTCATCCTTTGAAAAGATTCCGACAAGGGCAGAAATAACCTTTTCGCCTATAGGGCGGTTATCCTTATGCTTTTCCTCGGTCGGGGCAATCTCCTCATCAACTATTGTCGGCTCGGGACGAAGCACATGAGCGATTACCGAAGGATTCTTTGAACGCACATACTCCTCATACTCATTCGCTACAACCTCGGAAAATCTGCCTGCCTTGACATTGAGAATATTTCTCGGTTCATCGGGACGATACACGGGAACTTTTGCAACCACCTTGCGAGGCGGTTTTTCGGTATTCGGAAACTGATGAACGGGAGTCTGCAAAGTCTCTTTCTTTTCTTTGGTTTCGGTCTTTTCCTTTGGCTTATCCTCGGGAATGTCGATATCTATGGTATGGTAGCTTTTAATTTCAGCCTCGTCACGAAACTGGTCAACCTCTCCGAGCACTTCGCCCGAAAATTCTGTATTTTCATCATACTCAGGTGTGAGGGTAACTATCTTATTTTCTTCCTCGGCGGCTTTTTTCTTTGCCTCCTCATACTCACGCTTGGCTTTTTCGGCTTTTTCCGCAGCCTTTTTTTCAGCCTCTGCTTTAAGCTGTTCGGGAGTTACAAGGTCATCGTCATTTCCGTCCATTATAAGCTCTGCCTGCATTGTGGCGGCAGTCTTATCCCCGACTATTGAGTTTGAAGTATCAGGTTCGGATTCATCAAGCGGATTCGTATTTTTTAACCTCGGCTTTTTATCGGCATTGCTGAAAATCTCTTCAATCTTCGGCTTTGCACGGTATTTCTGTGCCGTCTGCTCCATTCGTTCCTGATCGGCAAGATAGTGGGTTTCTTCGAGTATGCTCTCGATTTCAAGCTCTTTAAGCCTGTCCTTGTCCATATCAGCCAAAGCATTCACTCCTTTTTATTTACTCTCGGGCAGATAGTTAGATTTATCGGAAACTATGCCCCCCGAGCGGTACTCTCTGTTTTTGCAATCTTTGACATTTAAACACACAACTTTGATAACATCAAATGATTTTATTTAAACATAATATTTCATCAATGCGGGCGGATGATATCCTCCCGTCTGAAATATAGTCGCAATGCGTTGTGCATAAATGCACTGCCTTTTGCTCGTTATTTCAGACAGCGCTTTGCTCCCTTTTTCCGCCACCGGCGGCGGTCGCAAGGCTACCCCTACATACTTTCATAAATTTTCCATTTTACATTTTCAATTTTCAATTTGACATCAGCGGTTTTTCATCGCTTTGTACATCAAAATTCCTGCGGCAACCGACGCATTAAGGGAATTTATCTGACCTTTCATGGGCAATGACGCTATTACATCGCACTTTTCACGGACAAGTCTGGAAATGCCCTTACCTTCGTTGCCGATAACAATTGCACACGCACCCGAAAAATCACACTCGTCATAATCCGTGCCGTCCATATCTGCGCCGTAAACCCACACGCCTTTTTCTTTGAGTTCATCAAGTGTAACTGCAATATTGGTCACCCTTGCAACACGCATATATTCAATTGCGCCTGCAGACGCTTTGGCAACCGTGTAGCTTAAACCGGCACTTCTGCGTTTCGGAATAATAATTCCGTGAACTCCGGCACATTCTGCGGTTCTGATTATTGCACCGAGATTATGCGGATCTTCAACCTCATCAAGCACAACAACAAACGGAGCTTCGCCCCTGCTTTCGGCATATTTAAGGATATCGTCAACCGTTGAATAATCCTTTGCCGCTGCAAATGCGACAATACCCTGATGGGTTGCGCCACCGCTCACATAATCAAGCTTTGTGCGGTCAACTTCCTTAACGGGAATTTTCTTGTCACGGGCTTTTGCGAGGATTCCCACAATCGCACCGCTCTTTTCACCCTTTGCAACAAGAATTTTGTCAATCGGGCGGTTACTGCGAACAGCCTCGCTTACAGGATTTCGCCCTGCAATCACATCAGGCTTTTGTTCTGTATTTTCAAATCTTTCGTTTTTCATCATAATCAGCCTTATTCGGTTTCCTTTTTATTTTTTGTGTCTGCATAGGACACACCACTTCATTTTGCTATCTATTATAACATAACAATTCAAATTATTAAATACTTTTAAGCCATTTGTTTTTAAAAACTCAAACTCTGTACAATGTATCAAGAGCAATCGCTCCGGAGTCGATGTATTCGGGAATTATGCCGTACATTCCCGTTTGTATGTCCTCAAAAAGTATCATGTGCGGAGGGAACACTGTAAAACTGCAGTACACAGCAATCAAAAGCAACATCATAAACACGCAGGGCAAAAAAAGCTGTTCAATTTTTCTTTCACCGTATTCAAGCCTTGCGCTGAGTGCAAACGCAGAAAAACACACGGCAATTGCACAAATGAACCTTGGCAGACCTGCACTTTCAACACCGAGTGCATAGATCAGCAGATATGACGCAAGACAGAATATTCCGACAAACCACAGCGAAATTATTCTTGACACGGCAAAGCGATGGAAGCCCGAGCGTTTTCCGATTGCCTCAACAAGACTCCACACAAGGTAGGAAAGCATGACGACCTTGGTCTGCTCCCACATACTGCCGTTTACAGCACCGAAAAATATGCCGAGCAACGCACCGTTTGTCAGGGAATAAAGATTTTTGAACACAATTATCATCAGCGGAACAATGACAAGCCCCCAAAACCTCATTTTCACGGTTTCCTTTTTCATAAAACACACCTCGCCGATGTATTTTATGAGTATAGATTGTCATATATTACCTTGCCACAATTTGAATCGCAGAAAAAAATGTTTTTTTGAATCACGAATTTGCGATTTATTTTTCTAAATTTGCACTTATACATTCTGTATAACTCAACATTTTGAACATCAATGTGGAAAACTATGTTGAAAGTGTTGAAAGTGATGTTAAAAAATCCCGATACTACACGAAATTTACAAAGTTGTAACTTTTAACATTAAAAAAATAGGTTTTCCACATTTTTGGATACAGGATTGTAACGGGGAAATTAGATTACATTCTGTATAATCCACATGTCAAGTGGTATTTTTTGCTTTTTTCAACATTTTTGATTTACAGAAAATGTTTTATAAAATCAAAAAAACAGGCACACCGCCGTGTACCTGTAAATTTCGTGTTAAATTGTCGGCTTTTAGTTTCTGAGAAGATGAATCGCCGTTTCAGCTTTCTCAATAATCCTCAAATCATTGTCATAGGAGCACATTTTTCGTGCCTGTTGCAAATCAACCCAAATATAACTGTCAATTTCCTCCTCCTGAATTTTGACATTATCTGTAAATGCCTGTGCAAGGAAAAAGACGACCCGTTTGCGAATTTTACCGAAAGGACAGTATTCGCTGATTTCACGAAAGCCCTTTTCAATCACGACATCAAGACCTGTTTCCTCTTTAATTTCACGGATTGCTGTCTGATGTTCGTTTTCACCGTCTTCAATATGACCCTTCGGAAAGCTCCAATATCTGCCGTTGCTGTTCTTTACAAGCAGAATTTTCGTGTTCTGTCTGCTTTTGTAGAAGATAACCGCACCGCACGACTTTTCGTAAAGGCACACATTGACCTCCCCCCCTCCGCAGTTCATTCCGGCGGCAATATCCGCCACACTCTGCCCGTACCAGTACCGCCGCAGGAAGATGATGCGGCTCTCCGGACTCTGCCGCCGCAGAAACGCGCTGATGAGCGACGCGATTTCCTGGTCCTCCATCGTCTTCTCGGTTCCGTGGGGCTCCGGCACACAGTCATCCAGCTCCCCCAACAGCACCTCCATGCCGTCCCCGCCCCGTTTGGCGGTGCGGCTCTGCTTCCAGCGGTCCAGAGAGAGGTTGCGGACGATGCGCCCCAGCCAGGCCCGGAAGGCGGAGGGGCGGGCCGGAGGAATGGCGTTCCAGGTGCGCAGATACGTGTCGTTGACGCACTCCTCCGCGTCGCTGTGACTGCGGAGGATGTTCCAGGCAATCCCCGCCAGGAAGCCGCCGTATTTGCCGTGGGTCTCGTCAATAGCCCGCTGATCCCGCTGCCAGTACAGGTCGATGATCTCCGTGTCCTCCATGTTATCCTCCTCTCTCCCGCAGCAGCTCGTTGGCAAAGCGGTTCAGCGCCTCGCAGGGCGCATAGGCGGTGCGCCAGCCGGTGCCGTCGATAATCAGAAACGGGTTGTAGGCCGTGACGTTCGCAGCTGTGCCGTCAGCCATGGTCACCGTGAACAGGACGGTCTGTCCGGCATACTCCGAATAGGACTGGTCCGGCCGCGTGATGCGGACATCTGCCAGCAGATCCGCCAGGGTCTCGATCTCCCCGGCATCCAGCTCCAGTGTCACATCCGGGGGGCCCACCAGGACGGTGGCTGCGGCGATGTCCGCCGCCTCCAGACCCCGGAAGGGCCTCCGGCCCCAGAACAGCAGTCCTGCCGCCAGCGTCAGCAGGATGGCCAGCACGGCTCCGCCCATCAATAAGTACCGCTTTTGCAGATTCATGGCTCCCAGTCTAAAGAACTGTAGAAGACTAATGGAA
>OHBJ01003015.1_pt1 | contig 11179 bp, 8 predicted proteins | sample 1577241 | NCBI WGS metagenome assembly OHBJ01 (sample SAMEA3541594, study PRJEB24748) | human gut metagenome | biome: human gut; feature: human-associated habitat; material: faeces | place: China | collected 2012
TCGCCTGCATCTCGAAAAGATCGGGGTGAAACTGACGAAGCTGACTCCGGAACAGGCCGCTTATATCGGTGTATCGGTAGACGGACCTTATAAGGCTGAACATTATAGATACTAATTTAATTGACAATTGACAGTTGACAAATGACAATGAACAGCTATATGGAACGAGTGATCTGCCGGGCTGTTATTGTTGACCTTCAATTGTCAATTGTCAATTGTCAATTGTCAATTGTCAATTTTATGAAGAAGTTCCTTCCCGACTTAATTGCTATTTTAGCTTTTATCATTCTTTCTTTTGCTTATTTTTTTCCGGCTGATATCGAAGGTCGTATTCTGTTTCAGCACGATACGGTGGCTGGAGTGGGAGCCGGTCAAGAAGCTCAGGAATATCTTGAACGTACAGGAGAACGTACCCGCTGGACAAACTCTCTTTTTGGTGGCATGCCTACCTATCAGATGTCTCCGAGTTATGATTCTACCAAACCGCTGAAGTGGATAGAAAACATCTATCATTTGTATCTTCCGCCTTATGTGGTGCTGACTTTCATCATGATGCTCGGGTTTTATATCCTTTTGCGGGCATTCGGGCTATCTGTCTGGTTATCTGCTTTAGGGGGGATTATCTGGGCCTTCTCCTCCTATTTCTTTATTTTGATATCGGCAGGGCATATCTGGAAATTTGTCACATTGGCTTATATTCCGCCTACGATTGCCGGTATTGTACTGGCTTATCGGAAGAAATATCTGTTGGGAGGGATTATTACCGCTTTGTTTATCGCGCTTCAGATTCAGTCGAACCATATTCAGATGAGTTACTACTTCATGTTTGTCATCCTGTTTTTTGTAGGAGCTTACTTTGAAGATGCTTATAAGAAGAAGGAACTGCCACATTTTTTCAAGGCAAGTGCCGTTCTGGCATTGGCTGCGATGATAGGAGTGTGTGCGAACCTCTCCAATCTATACCATACTTATGAGTATAGTAAGGAGACTATGCGCGGGAAGAGTGAACTGAAACAGGAAGGGCCTGCAGCTAATCAGACCAGCAGCGGACTGGACCGTAACTATATAACGAACTGGAGTTATGGAATTGGTGAAACGCTTACTTTGCTGGTTCCGAATGTAAAGGGAGGAGCATCGGTTCCGTTATCCAAGAATGAGACAGCTATGGCAAAAGCGAATCCGATGTATAGTAACATCTATTCGCAGCTGACACAGTATTTTGGCGATCAGCCCATGACTTCCGGACCGGTCTATGTGGGAGCTTTTGTTTTGTTTCTGTTTATATTGGGGTGCTTTATTGTCAAAGGACCGCTGAAATGGGCTTTACTGGGAGCTACCATCTTCTCTATTCTACTTTCGTGGGGAAAGAATTTTATGGGACTTACGGACTTTTTTATCGATTATGTACCGATGTATAACAAGTTCCGTGCCGTATCTTCTATCCTAGTTATAGCTGAATTTACGATACCTTTATTAGCGGTCTTTGCCTTAAAAGAAGTGCTGGCTAAACCGGAAATATTAAAGTTGAAAGAAAATCGGACAGGAGTAATTATCACTTTGGTATTGACAGCCGGTGTTTCACTGATTCTGGCTGTTGCCCCGGGAGTTTTCTTCTCTAGTTATATTCCGGCACAAGAGATGGCAGCTCTGCAGCAAGGACTGCCTGCTGAGTATTTATCTCCAATTATTACGAATCTGGCCGAAATGCGTAAGGCGATGCTGACTTCGGATGCATGGCGCAGTTTCTTTATTATAGTAGTAGGATGCTTCTTATTATTCCTTTATCAGCAGAAAAAGTTGAAGGCTTCTTTTACTATGACAGGTATCGTGCTTCTGTGTCTGATTGATATGTGGACTGTCAATAAGCGCTATTTGAATGATGAACAATTTGTATCAAAGTCAAACCAGACAGGAGCATTCGTTAAAACTCAGACGGATGAGATAATTCTTCAGGATACGGCTTTGAATTATCGGGTGTTGAATTTCGTAGGATTTCCCGGCAATACTTTCAATGAAAATAATACCTCATATTGGCATAAGAGTGTGGGTGGTTATCATGCGGCCAAGTTGCGTCGTTATCAGGAAATGATCGATCATCATATAACTCCGGAAATGAAGGATGCCTATCAGGAAGTTGCCGCCGCAGGCGGTGCGATGGATAGTGTGGACGCTTCTAAATTCCGTGTGCTGAATATGCTGAATACGAAGTACTTTATCTTCCCTGCCGGACAACAAGGGCAGACGGTTCCTGTTGAGAACCCTTATGCGTATGGTAACGCCTGGTTTGTGGATAAGGTGCAGTATGTCAATAATGCAAATGAAGAGATTGATGCGCTGAATGATATTCTTCCAAGGGAGACAGCAGTGGTCGATGCGAAGTTTAAAGATCAGTTGAAGGGTGTGACAGAAGGTTATAAGGATTCCTTGTCTGTCATCCGTCTGACCAGCTATGAACCGAATCGCCTGGTATATGAGACTTCTTCTGCTAAGGATGGGGTGGCTGTTTTCTCTGAGATCTATTATCCGGGCTGGCAGGCCAAGATTGACGGACAGCCGGTGGATATTGCCCGTGCTGACTATATCTTGCGTGTAATGAATGTCCCCGCAGGCAAGCATACGATTGAGATGTGGTTTGACCCGCAGAGCTTGCATATAACGGAAAGCATAGCTTATGCATCACTGGCTTTATTGCTGATCGGGGTGATGATTCTGATTTGGTTCAGCAAGAAGAAGTTAACAACTCCGAAAAAAAAGGAGGCTGAGAACTCTTAAACTTTTTTCTGATCTTGTACTATATTGTACTCTATATACCTTAAGCGGCTCTCTTCATCCCGAAGAGAGCCGCTTATGCATTCACTAAAAAATTATGAAAAACAAACGCTGTTTTGCTGTTAATTGATTTTATATTCCAAAGTTAAGTGGTTCTTTAAACAGAAGAAAAGGAAATCGACAAAGGACGAAGATTTGTCTATTAATATAGTGACATTATAATAATTAAGGCGGAAATCAGGACTGAAAAAGGAAAATATGAACATAAACAGTCGATATATGGATAGTCCCATTTTGTCGCAACCCATTAAATTTGTGCCTGAATATAGAGCGATTATTATGAAAAGACTATTGTTCATTTTTACCTTTTTTTGCCTCCCTGCCATTCATGGAGGCGCACAGAATATTCTGACTCTGGAGAACTGCCTTCGTATAGGGATTGAGAACAATCTCTCTTTACAGGGAAAACGAAAAGCGATGCAGAAAAGTAAGTATGGCATTTCGGAGAATCGGGTGAAGTTGTTGCCGCAAATCAATGGCTTTGCCAACTTTAATGATAATATCGATCCGCCTGTCTCAGTAACAGACGGCTCTTCCTATGGAGTACCTTATAATATCACCCGAACGCTGCAATATGGTGCCAATGTCGGGGTAGAATTGCAGATGCCGCTTTATAATCAGACTCTCTATACTTCGATTTCCATAGCAGAGATTGTGGATGAGATGAGCCGGCTTTCGTATGAAAAGGCACGGGAAGATCTGATCTTGCAGATCAGTAAAATGTACTATCTGGGACAGGTCACTGCGGAACAGATTGCATTGATAAAAGCCAATATCACCCGATTGGAAGAACTGAGAAATATCACACAGGCTTTCTTTGATAATGGAATGGCGATGGAAGTTGATCTGAAGCGGGTGAATATTAATCTGGAAAATCTGAAAGTGCAGTATGACAATGCACAGGCGATGATGACACAACAACTTAATATGTTGAAGTATATCATGGATTATCCGGCGGAAAAAGAAATCGGTTTATTGCCGGTAAACACGGACAGTATCGCTACGGTTGCTTTGACCGGGTTGTCGGAAAACCTCTATGAGCTTCAGTTGCTTCAATCACAGGTGCAGCTGGCAGAGCGGCAGAAACGATTGATCAGTAATGGCTATATTCCTTCTCTCAATCTGACGGGAAACTGGAGGTTTGCCGCTTATACTGATGAGGCTTATCATTGGTTTCATTCCGGTCCGTCCAATCATTGGTTCCGTTCTTATGGAGTGGGACTGACTTTGCGTATTCCTATTTTTGATGGTTTGGATAAGAAGTATAAGATCCGGAAAGCAATGATCGATATTGAAACCATGAAACTTTCACGGTTGGATACACAGAAGAATCTGCAAACACAGTATCTGAATGCTGTAAATGACTTGATGAATAACCAGCGGAACTTTAAGAAACAGAAAGACAATTATCTGCTTGCCGAAGAAGTGTATACGGTTACTACCGACCGCTACCGGGAAGGAATCACTTCAATGACTGAAGTTCTGCAGGATGAAATGCGGATGAGCGAGGCACAGAACAACTACATTAGTGCACATTATAATTATCGGGTGACCAACCTGATGTTACTGAAACTAACCGGACAGATCTCATCCCTGTTCAAATAACAGATAACTAATTGAATCATTCATATGGAAACAAAGGAAAATAATACAGTCTCTAGTACGCATCAGGAGAAAGCTAAGAAAATGAGAAAATTACGCCGCTGGCAGATTGTAGTAAGTCTGTTTGGAGTTGCTGTAATTGCTTGGGGAGTAATTGAAATTGTTTTTCTCTTTCTGGGCTATAGGCAGACGGAAACCAGCAATGATGCGCAGATAGAGCAATATGTGTCGCCTGTCAATCTGCGTGCATCGGGCTATATTAATAAGATTTATTTTACGGAACATCAGCAGGTACGCAAAGGTGATACCTTGCTGGTGCTGGACGACCGCGAATATAAAATCCGGGTGATGGAAGCTGAGGCTGCACTGAAGGATGCGCAGGCAGGCGCCACTGTGATAAATGCTACCTTGCAGACTACGCAAACAACTGCATCTGTGTATGATGCGTCTATAGCTGAAATAGAAATCCGGCTGGCAAAATTGGAGAAAGACCGTCAGCGGTATGAAAATCTGGTCAAACGAAATGCGGCGACACCTATCCAGTTGGAACAGATTACAACGGAGTATGAAGCTACCTTTAAGAAGCTGGAAGCAACCAGGCGCCAGCGGGAGGCGGCTCTTTCGGGAGTGAATGAAGTATCTCACCGTCGTGAGAATACGGAAGCTGCCATTCAGCGTGCTACGGCTGCGCTTGAAATGGCACGACTGAATCTATCGTATACGGTTGTACTGGCTCCTTGCGATGGCAAGTTAGGCAGACGTTCTCTGGAAGAAGGGCAGTTTATTACAGCAGGGCAATGCATTACATATATTCTGCCCGATACACAAAAATGGATTATTGCTAATTATAAAGAAACGCAGATAGAGAATCTCCGCATCGGGCAGGAGGTGGCTATCACGGTAGATGCCATCAGCAAGAAAGAATTTGCAGGCAAAGTAACTGCTATATCCGGGGCGACGGGTTCTAAATATTCATTGGTGCCGACTGACAATTCTGCCGGAAACTTTGTGAAAATACAGCAGCGTATCCCTGTCCGTATTGATTTTACGGATTTATCGAAGGAAGACAATGATAAGCTGGCGGCGGGTATGATGGTAGTAGTAAAAGCTAAACTCTGATAGCCATGCCTTCGTGTCCTAGAAATTATCCTTTTTACAATTGGGTGCCCAAACCGATAGGTATTATTATCCTGCTGTTCTTTTTCCTGCCGATTCTTTCGGTGGGCGGGGTATACTCTGTGAACAGTACCGAGATGATGAGCGGCTTGGGTATTATTTCCGAGCATATTCAGTTTGCCAATTTTGTGACTTCCATCGGTATGGCGGCATTTGCTCCCTTCTTGTATGAACTGGTTTGTATACGACGGGAGAAACTGATGTGTATCGCAGGTTTTGCACTGATGTATGTATTCAGCTATGTATGTGCCAAAACCGACAGTATCTTTTTGCTGGCACTCTGCAGCCTGCTGACAGGGTTCCTGCGTATGGTACTGATGATGGTCAATCTGTTTACGCTGATCAAATATGCTTTTGGCATGGAGGCAACGCGTAATATTACTCCCGGCATGGAACCGAAAGACGCGACGGGATGGAATAAGCTGGATATCGAAAAATGTGTCAGCCAGCCGGTAGTTTATCTGTTTTTTATGATCCTGGGGCAAATGGGTACGGCGCTAACGGCTTGGCTGGCTTTCGAATACGAATGGAAATATGTATACTATTTTATGATGGGTATTCTGCTGCTTTCCATTCTGATACTGTTCATTACGATGCCTAATCATGGTTTCGCCGGACGTTTCCCCATCAATTTCCGCAAATTCGGCAATGTGACCGCATTTTGCGTATCATTGACGTGCATCACTTATGTGCTGGTTTATGGCAAGGTGCTGGATTGGTATGATGATACCTCTATTTGCTGGGCAACGGCGATCAGTATCCTTTTTGCCGGGATTTTTCTTTATATGGATGTTACCCGGCGGTCTTCCTACTTTATTTTGGGGGCGCTGAGGTTGCGTACCATTCGTATGGGGGCTTTGCTTTATTTACTGCTGATGATTATCAATTCCAGTGCGATGTTTGTCAATGTGTATGCAGGAGTCGGGATGCACCTGGATAATTTACAGAATGCATCGCTGGCAAACTGGTGTATGGTCGGTTATTTTATCGGTGCCTTGATTTCCATCGTATTGGGGTCTAAAGGGGTGCATCTGAAATATCTTTTTGCTCTCGGCTTTTTCTTTCTGGCATTGTCGGCAGGCACTGCCATTCAGACGGTGGCAACGACCGTATTTACAGCGATTCGGGATTTCTTCACCACGATTTTTACAGCGATCTACAACTTTTTTAGCACGATTTTCAATGCCATTTACAACGTGGTTTCTAAGGTTTTTCAGGCAATTTATAACGTCATTACGACCGTTTGGAATGCCATTTACACCACCTTAGAACCGCTGATCACGGCATTTGGTTATCTGTTTCAGACGATTTTTGAAGCCATTCAGATCATTGTGGGCAGAGTGATGGACTGGATCTCGGAGAAGATCAGTGCCATTTGGAATGCAATCGTGACATTTTTAACGCCGATTTTAGAAGGTATCCGAACGACATTTGAAACCATCTGGAATGCCATTTCTACTACAATTTCCACGGTCTTAACGGCAATTCAAGATGTGGTGACTACGGTTTGGAATGCTGTATCTGGTTTCATTTCGTCTGTCTTGTCTGCAATCTGGAATGTGGTTTTATTTCGGAGTCACCAAATAGGTTCCATCCGGTTGCTGTTGATAATGAATGGGAGTAATCAAATCAATCGTCTCAAAAATATTCTCCAGAGATTGGTCTATGTCAAAACGCCCTGAGAATATTTCTGCTTTCAATTCCTCACCTTCAATACGAATCTCCGTATGATAACGTTTACTCAACATAAACATTACATTTTCCATTTTTTGAGATTCAATATTCATATATTTATCTTTCCACGTAGTATAGAGTTGAAGGTCGACATGGCGGACCTCAATACCGGATTGCCGGCTGACACGCCCCATTTCCCCGGGTCGTAAGATTACTCCGTCTTCTGCCTTGTTGCGCTCGTTCAACTTTACCGAACCGGATTCCAAGACTACTTCTGCCATATTATCCTCTTCCGATACTCTTACGTCAAAACGGGTTCCGAGCACCTTTACTTCTACAAGCTCCGTAACGACCTGAAATGTTCTTCCATTGTCTTTTTTCACATCAAAGAAGGCTTCACCGTCCAAGTACACTTCCCGATTACGTGCAGATAACTTATCAGGGTATTTCAAGCTCGAACCACCCCCCAGCCAAACCTTAGAGTTATCGGGAAGCGTGAACAGCAAGGCTTCTTTTCCTTGGTTCATCACAATCAGCATATCCGGTTTAGCCCAAAGCTGATAACCCAATACACCACCCAACACACATAGGACAGCAATACTGGCTGCCACGGCACAACGACGGATAATCAACTTCAATCGTGGCTTTCTGTTTGCTTTCATACCGGATTCTACCTTGCTCCAAGTACGGTTCATTACTTCTTCCACTTGCCGTGTATCCATATTCACCAATGAGTCATCCACCAGCTGAGAAGCACGCTGCAAAGAAGTATCTTCTTTTAACATCTGCTCCAGTGCCTCTGCTTCCTCTTTACTTAAAGAATGATCAGTTCTTTTAGCAAGCAAGTCCCATATACTACTATTCTCTTTCATCTTTTTACAAATATTATTAAGCGCTTCTATATATAAAGACAGAAATAAAACTCAAAATACGTAGTTGAAATCAAATAAAAAGTTACTTTTGCAAATAAATATTGTTAATAGACGCTTCTACATTATAATTTTTTATTGTAAAAACCTTATAATCAAATTCTTGAATATGCCACATAAAGAGGATGACATTAGTTATCTATTAAGTCAAATTAGTGAGGGTAACTCCTCCTGCTTTGAAAAAATGTACAAGCGGTACTTCAAAAAATGCTATTCTATTGCATTATATTTCGTTCAGTCCACTTCTTCGGCCGAAGATGTGCTGTCCGACGTCTTTCTCACTCTATGGCATAAACGTGAGAACTTGAAGGATGTGAAAGATTGGGATTCTTACTTATTTATAACAACCAAGAATCATGCTATCACATTTTTGGAGAAAAACCATCAGGATAACTTAAGTTCTATTGACCAAATCATCATAGAGATACCGGGAAACGACCTCACGCCGGAAGAAAAGTTACTCAAGAAAGATATGGAAGAATGTATGCAGCAAGCTATCCGGCAACTGCCTGAGAAAACCAGAATTGTTTATTGTATGGCAAAAGAAGACCACATGAGCTATAAACAAATCAGTGAAGCACTGGATATATCCGAAAGGACTGTCAATACACACATGACTACAGCTATTCGCAGACTGACGGAAAACCTGCAAAAATACTTTAGATAAATTCGGCCAACTATAATAAGGAAGCTATCAAACTAAAAAATCATCACTAAAAAAGGGAGACTTTACGCCCCCCTTTCCGGTTACTATAAAATCATTCTGGATAATATTTGCTCTATTTCAGCTAACTCTTCGGACGTAAACTCCAAATGCTCCAATGCTTTCAGGTTATCAGCCAACTGATTCACGGAACTAGCTCCTACTATCACCGACGTCATTCGTTCATCTCTCAGTACCCATGCCAACGCCATTTCAGCCAACGTCTGCCCACGGCGATGGGCTATTTCATTCAGTTGCCGGGCAGCTTCTATTTTCTCCGGTGTCACCTGCGAGCGTTGCAGGAAACCGGAAGAACGGGCAGCTCGCGAATGTTCCGGGATACCATTCAGGTATTTGTCCGTCAATAATCCCTGCGCCAAAGGAGAGAAGGCGATAAAACCGGAACCGGATGCTGCAGCAAATGGAAGGATTTCGGCCTCAACCGCCCGATCGAACATACTATACCGGTATTGGCTAATCAGACAGGGAACACCGGCCTTCGCCAACATTTCATAAGCAATACGTGCTTGTTCGGGAGGATACTTGGATATTCCGATATAAAGAGCCTTACCTCGCTTCACGATATCAATCAATGCCTGAATCGTTTCTTCCACCGGAGTGACTCCGTCATAACGATGAGTATAAAAGATATCGAAATACTCCAATCCTGTACGACGGAGACTTTGATCAATACTTGCCATCAGATTTTTACGGGAACTGTTACCGCCATAAGGTCCTGCCCACATTTCATGTCCGGCTTTGGAAGAGATAATCATTTCATCGCGATACCCCTGAAAGTTCTCTCTTAGAATCCGCCCGAAGTTTGTTTCGGCACTTCCGGGAACAGGACCGTAGTTATTTGCCAAATCGAAATGAGTAATACCGTGATCGAAAGCATACTTTATCATATCGGTTGCCATGGTGAAGTCATCTACACTGCCGAAGTTATGCCATAATCCTAAAGAAATAAGAGGTAGTTTCAGACCACTCCGACCACAATATTTATACTGCATCCGTTCGTAACGTTCGGTTGCCGGCTGATAAGCGAATGAATTATCCATAAGATTCACGATTTATCTTTCCTATTACAAAAATCAATTTTTCTTCTACAAAGAAAAGGAAAAAAGCCTGCATAAACAAGAATCGGGAAATATACTTCATATTATTGAAATACATTTCCCGACATAATTAAACAACACTAAAATCTTCAAAACTGGAAATAAATGAACGGCTGAATCTCCGAGCTTTTCATTTGAATAACTACATAAATCAACACTACCAACATCAATGCCTTTCCCACAAACGGCAGGCGAATAACACCTCGACAGACTGCATCCTCCCAACTATCAGGAGCAAAATGAAGCAGGAATCCGAGTAACATTAATGCAAAGACTTTCCAATAACCTTCCAGCAGTTGCGGGAATAGTTGCGGACGGAAGGTAGTAACTATCTGTTTTAACATATCCATTGAATTTTGGAAATCTGCATTACGAAAGAAGATCCAGCAGAAACAAACAAAATGGAAGGTAATAATCACCCCGAAGACACGACGCCAGCCATGACTCTGTTCTCCTTTCTTACGTCCGGTGATTGACATCCACATTTTATGCAAAGCCAGAGCAATGCCATGAAATGTTCCCCAAAGAACGAAGTTCCAGGAAGCCCCATGCCATAATCCACCCAAAAACATGGTGATTATCAGGTTCAGATACTGACGGAATTTTCCTTTTCGGTTGCCTCCCAATGATATATACAAGTAGTCTTTCAGCCAACTGGATAAAGAGATATGCCAGCGACGCCAAAATTCTGTAATGGAGGCCGACTTATAAGGAGAATTAAAGTTCAGATTGAAATGAAATCCCAGCAATAAGGCAATGCCGATAGCCATGTCACTATATCCTGAGAAGTCACAATAGATTTGTAAGGCATATCCATATACTCCCATAAGGTTCTCAACGCCCGAGTAGAGCGTCGGATTATCGAAAATACGTTCTACAAAGTTGACACTGATATAATCGGAGATGATTGCTTTCTTAAACAAACCGGAGAAAATCAGGAAGATTCCCCGTCCGAACATTTCCTGCGACACAAAGAGGGGTTTCCGGATTTGGGGAATAAAATCGCGGGCACGAACGATAGGTCCTGCTACCAATTGCGGGAAGAAAGACACATAGAAGGCATAGTCCAACAGACTTGTCAATGGTTTTATATCTTTCCGATAAACGTCGATCGTATAACTCAACGACTGGAAAGTAAAGAATGAGAT
>OHBJ01003019.1_pt1 | contig 11173 bp, 9 predicted proteins | sample 1577241 | NCBI WGS metagenome assembly OHBJ01 (sample SAMEA3541594, study PRJEB24748) | human gut metagenome | biome: human gut; feature: human-associated habitat; material: faeces | place: China | collected 2012
GCCATCAAGTTTATGGATTCTCTCGACATGATCAACATCGTAACCCATGTAGCCGGATGCCGCACACACGAAATTCCTAGACCTTCGCGGCCTTACGCCCAAGTGACGGGCTAGGTCCTCGCGCTGATATTATCGTTTCCCTAGTCCGTCCTCTTTTTGTATTTACAAAAATATAGTATGCTTATGGTATGTAAATATATTAGCTAAATGTAGATAGATGTAGTTTATGTTTATTTGTATACTATTATTTATAATTTATACTGTACAAATATGATCCCTAATATGATACATATTGTTCCAGCTATGAATTGAGTAGTGAGCTGTTCATCAAGTAAAATCATTCCAAATAAAACACCAAATATGGGAGTCAGAAAAAGGAGTACGCCGAGCTGCGATGCAGGGTAAACAGTAAGCATCCAGAACCAAAGGCATATAGCCAAAATACATACCATAATGATTTGAAATAAAAGGCTGAAAATAACAGTAGTACTGAAATCAAAAGAATACTTACCAGACAATAGATATAAGGGGAATAAAATAAAAAATCATATGATCAATTGTGAAAATGTTGTTTGGATGGCTGGTGTGTCTGATAATTTCATTCGTATCAGAACTGTTGTTGCTCCCCAGGATATCCCGGAAAATAGGCCAAGGATATCCCCGTAAAGTATGGATGATATTTTTTCTGAGGATATGTTGTTGTCAAAAAAAGCAATGACGATTCCTGCAAAAGCAAGAAGCAGGCCTCCCCATTGCCGCGCATGAAGCCTTTCTGATGGAACAAATATGTGTAACCCTAACGCAGCGAAAGCAGGGGCTGTATATACCATGACGACAATTCGTGATGCGTTGGTAAAACGCAGGCCTTCTGCCATAAAAAAGTATTCTAAAGTAAAGAGAAAACCAGCCAGCAGACATGCAGATCTTGCACTTTTGTCAGTGGGTATTAGAGCAATATTTGATATAGTTAAATAGATTCCAATACATAAGGCGGAAATTCCCGAGCGTAATGCCATGTGAAATAGAGGCGTTATATCAATGGAAGCCTCTTTAATGGCGATTTGTTGTAGCCCGAGTATAGAGCAAAGCACTATCCCTAGGCCAATGGCCTGAGCATCAAGTTTATTTTTTCTGAGCATTGCCTCTATCCTTTTTATTATACCTGAAATGGGTATTGCATGAGGATATAAAGTCTATATTTTAAAACAGTGGTTTAAACTTGACCTGGAAAAACAAAAATATATCGCTATGTTAACTGCTTTGCAACGAGGCATTGGCATGTATGCCTATAAAATACTGTGAGATAAAAATATCATAGAGGATTCAAAGGTATTGGCGAGGGTGATGCTATCGACCCTGCTTTGAGCCTCAAAGAGATGATACGCGCTTATCCTCCCGAAGTGGAGAAGGACGTAGATGATTCCGGCCGTAGGCCGCACATTTTTCATTGTGGGAAAATTTTGCTTTTTTTCTATTTTCGTACTATCAGACCAAACAGATGCGGGTATGCCAGGCGCATCCAGGACGAAGTCGTCCGTTTTCGTAATCGTATAGCACAAAAAGGCGGCCATCTGCACCCATGCAGACAGCCGCCTTTGGTTTTATGCTGTATTCTATTGGTCAATCTCTGAAAATCTTATCCAGTTCCCTTTCCATGGTGCCCGCCTTGGCAAATTCCAGCGTATCCGCCTGACGGATATGGTGGGCGGTGATGCCGTGATCCTTTGCAAAGCCCAGAATGTAGCTGATGGCAATGCGGTAGATGATCTCGGTCGGGGCCAGCCCATAGACCTGCTTGGCAAAGATATGTTCCAGCCGGGCGTTATCGTCCGGGAAAGCTTGCCGCATCTTCTCGCTGCGGTAAAGGCGCTTGACGATTTCCGTAATGTACAGACCGGACTTCATGTAGGGATCGAGGAAGGTCTTGCCGGGATCATCGAAGCAGCCGGGGTTTTCCTGCTCCAGCAAGTCCACCATCTTTTTCACCACCCACTTGGGGGTGAAGATCTGGTTGGTTTTCTGGGGTGGGATGTAGTCGAAGATATCCTCGGTGCGGCTCTCGTCAAAGTAATCTGCCAGCTTGACCTTCAGGTTCAGGAATTCCTTCACCGAATCATCAAACACTACCGGGTCGAACAGGTGGCCTGCAAAGTGCTCCTCCTGTCCGGTGGCTTGGTTGATGTACGGCCCACCGTCCCGCAAAAAGCGGAACTGTTCCAGCGTGATGCTGGTGACCTCCTGAAAGACCTTGTCCGGGATGATTTGGTCAAAGTTTTCCAGCGTCACGGTCTCGTCGCCGTAGGCCATGAGGAAGGACGGGATGGTGCGGGAAAATCCCCGGAGATGGTCACGGACGGTGTCCTCGTAGCCCTTTTTCTCCTGCTCCTTCTGGTTGGTCTCCACGGTGCGCACGATGGTCTGCTGCATTTCCTGCGCCGTTTGCTGGATGGTGGATTGCAAGGTCTCCATCAGGGCGGCGATGCTCTGCTGCTGCTTTGCATCAAACTCCCGGTTCACCTGCTGGCGCTGCTGGGCGGTGGTGCAGCTTTGCAGCTGCTGGGTGCGCTGGGTCTCCAACTGGCTCTGGTCGATGCGGTAGTTGTCCACCACCTTGTTCACCGCCACGTCCATTTTGGCTTTGGCGGTGCTCTCAAACCGCTTCTGGTCGGACAGCTTCAGGTCCCGGCCATACTCCTGCTTTGCCTGCTCCACCATAGGAGCGATGATCTCCTTGGTGATGCTCTTTTTCAGGGGTTCCAGATGCTCTTCTTTGGCAGGAGCCGGGGCATCTGTCAGGTCTTGCAGGGCGGTGTCCAGCGCCGGGGTGCTTTCGTAGATTTTCGCCCCGAACACATCCGCTGCCTTGCCGATGACGTAGCCCTCGTCCAAATCCACCTCGCCCTTGTCGTTCAGGGAGAGGTCTGCGCCGGTCTCCGGGGTGATCTGGATGGGCTTTGCCTTGGCTTCGCTGATGGGCTGGAAGTTTTGCAGAATGTCCAGCACCTCCTGCGGGGCACTGAACACGTTGGAAATGTTCTGGAACAGGAAGTTGCTCTGGAAACCCATCCGCACCACTTCCTTGGACTTGATCTTCCGGGGGATGCTGAGGACTTTTTCTGCATCCAGCGGGATCATCTCCCCTTCCTCGTCCTCGCCGATGACCGGGAAGAAGTTGAGCAGATTCTGGATGTGCGCCTTGCGTTCCTCGGTGTCGCCCTTGCCGCTGGCGGTGTCCTGAGAAAGGTCGTTGGCGAACTGCTCGTAGATCAGCAGGGTGCGGGCGGGGTCAAAATCGAACACATAGGCGTTCTCTTTGCGGCGGAAGGTACCGTTTTCGTGGAAAAGGCAAGGGTTCTGGGCACGGAACGCTGCCTGCATATACAGTGCCGGGCTTTTCAGGTTGGAGAGCATCAGCACCGCCGACCACTCCGGGATAGTCACGCCAGTAGTCAGCTGCCCCACCGACAGGGTGATGGTCTTTTCGTGGTGTGCAATGGCAGCTTTTACCCGGTCAAAGCTTTTCTGGTTCTCGTCCGTGTCGTCCAACTTGCCGTCACCGGCGGCAAGGATCACCTCATAGTCCCGGAATACCGGGTGCGCCTGCAGCTTTTTCGCCAGCGCTCTGGCTCTGTCCACCCGGTTCAGCAGCCAGAAGGTGTGCTTCAGCTCGGCACGCAGTTCCGGGGTGGAAAACGGAAATTTGTTCTGGGTTGTCATGGCATCCAGAAAGCGGTCCACCTCGGCCTCGTGCTCAAAGCTGCCGCCCGACTTCACCTTGAAGAACTCGTTCAGGTCAAAGGCAAATTCCTGCGTTTCGCCGTCGATCTCCACCCCTTGCTGGATCTCGCCCCGGATGATCTCGGACATCTGGTAGGTGTAGAGGTTGAGCATGGGGAGGTTTGCGTAGGGGTTCTGCTGCCCCGGTGCGCCCTGCCAGTTCCGCTTGGCGGCCTGCTCGTCGGCGTAGGTCCAGTTGAAGATGGCATCCCCGGCAAACTTGTCGTTCGCCAGCGCCTTGAAGGGCGTGCCGGACAGGTGCAGCGTGAACTTGCGGCGGATACGGTCAAAGGCAAGGTCGGTCTTGTAGGTGTCCACGCCCTCGTGGGCTTCGTCGATGACCAGCACATCCCAGTTCAGCTCAGTCAGGTGTTGCAGCTTATCGTACTCGCCGCCGAAATACTTGGAGCCTTTCATGTCCTGCAGGCTGACGAACTCAATGCGCTTATACAGTTCCTCGCCCTGTGCGGCGGCATCCAGATAGCCCTGCTCGTCCAGCACATGGGGCTGCCCGGCAAGGGCATCCACATGGCTGACAAACAGATAGCCGGATTCCCTGCCCAGAAAGCGCACATAGTCGCTGTACCAGCTATTGGCGATGGCTGGGCGGTTGGTGACGATGAGCACCGTCTGTGCATCGACCTGCTTGCAGAAGTCGTAGACGGAAAGGGTCTTGCCAAAGCGGGGCTTGGCGTTCCAGAGGTATTCCCCGCCGGGGTGGCTCTGGTAATAGATTTTGGTGTCGTGGACAGCCCTTGCCTGCTCCTCCCGCAGGGTGTAGGCGATGGCGGCATCCAGCTGCACCCGGCCCCGGTTCATGCGGAAATCCTGAAAATACCGCCGGGACTGCTGCCCATCCAGATGGAACCACTCGTTTTTGCGGTCGTTCTCCACGTTCAGCTTGCGGAGGTAGGCGTGGAAATCGTGGTCGGTGAACACCTCGCCGCTGCCGTCATCGTAAACGGCATTGCCCCGCCACTCCTCGTGGAACAGCACATCGGCGGTATGGGTCTGCTGTTTCAGGCGTTTGTCCACCGATTGCTCGGTGTAGCCGATCTTCGTCCAGCCGTTGTGCCGGGCAATTTCCGGGGTGGTATAGGCGTAGATCATGGGCACCACCTGCCGGGCAGTGCGCAGGGTTATGCCAGCCATTATGCCATCTCCTTTACATGGGTCTCGATAAATTCGATTTCGTCTGCAGTCAGGTCATACTTGCGGTAAAGCTGCTGGTCGATCTCCGCCACCGACTTGCTCCAATCAATGTCGGAATGGGCAGTAAAGTCTTGAAGGGGAACGTATTTCCAAACAGACTTTTTGTTATCTTGGGTTACTTTTAGAACATATAGCAACGCGCGCGCAAGTTTACACTTTAGATACTTCTGAAGATTTTTAGCTTCTTCTCTCGTATCAAAGGCTCCAATACTAATAAACGTTTGCGTATGTCCAACGCCTTTTTCTCCAATATCTGAATCTGTCATAACTTCACCAAATCGTCCAGAGCCATTAGCTTTAGGGAAGAATAGCTTATACTTATCAAGATTCGGGTGTTTTGCAATGTATTTCCTATTAACGTATAAGCATACACGTTCATTTGATTTTCTGCCGAATATCTCAACGCATTCATCTGCGCCTTGTTTTGTTTCAAAAAATACGATATTATATAGCTTATCAAATATGTTAGATGTCAAATCGTAGTCGTGTCCTTTGCTTATCAATGGTACTTCTTTTCCCTTTGAAATCATTGTCATTGACAGGATTTCAGGATGATCTACATACATTTGTTTAGTAAATTTATAGCTTTCTGGAGCAAATACAATATCACTAAGAGAACTCTTTATTTGCTTTTTCACCTTTTGAATGATTGTATTCAAAAGCGGATATGCCGTAAAGATTTGTATTGCACCGCATTCTTTTTCTCTATCATGGTATGTAATAACTACGCCGCCCTTTATGTCAGTGTTATTGAAAATCTTTGCGCTATTCTGTTCATAGTACAGAACTTTCAAATGTTCATCATTCAACATTTTTTCATTCCAAGTTTTTGGAGTTTTACCAGCGTTGAATAAAAATCGGGCGGGTGTAATAAGTTCTACCACTGATGCCATAGGATATGTGGCATCCATAAACAAGTTATAAACAGGGTTATCCGACGTTCCCTCCATCTCATCCTGATACGGCGGGTTTCCGATGACATAATCAAACTTCATGCTGGTACTCCCTTCCTGAATGGTTTCAAAGTTCTGCGTTTTGTTAGAACGCCAATTTTTCACTTTGCACGATACTGCCGGGGTCTGCTCTTCCACCGTGCCAAACATTGAGAAGAGATCAAGCTGTTCTGTCTCCGGCTGGGGCTTGCCGCCGGGCACAGACAGGTGCAAGCCGTCCATTTGCCACAGGTTCCAGCTGATGATGTTGGCGATGGGTTGCAGTTCCTCTTTTGTGGGTTTGTGCTGCCACCGGGCTTGCAGATGCTCTGCATAGGTCAGCAGGAGGTTGACCCGTGCCAGCAGAAGATTATCGCCCTGATACTCGTAGCCGTAGGTGGACTGCACCGCATAGGTGGCATATTTGCGCCACTCTTCCTCTGTGGCGGCGTTCTCGCTTACCACACGCAGCTTGCGGTCCAGAATGCCAATGCGCCGGGCTACCGGGATCATCTCGCCGGTGGCGGCATCGTACCGGGACGCCAGAAAGGGGGCTTCACCGCAGGTCACCTCCAAGCGGCGGCTCTGCACATACTGCACCCATGCCGGGGTCCTGCCCTTGCAAGCCGGGAACTGCACCGGCGTTTCCACCGTCTGCCAGCCTTGGGGCAGCTCCACCGTGAACTGCCCGGCGTTCTCCTCTGCCCCCAGCGCACCGAACCAGTCGGCGTCCAGTGCGTTGTTCATCTTGTTGCAGACCCATGCGGGGCTGAACACCTCGCCTTTTTTGCGGGTGCGCTGCTGCTGGGTGTCGGTCTGCTTCATCATCCGGGGCAGCACCACCTCGTAGTGGGTCAGCCTGAGCTGCTGGGTGGTGATCTGGGATCTATCCGTCACCGGCTCGTACATCACCGTTTGCAGCTCCTCCGGCGGGTCGGTGGCCCAGATGATGTTTTTACCGGTAGATTTATCTTTTAGTAGCGTATCCAGCACCGCCTGCACTTCCGGTGCGTGAAAGTCGATCAGTTGTTCCAACGGGGATTCCCTCGCTTTGCCTTAGCGTTGCGGCGGAAGTAGTATTTTTGTACTAGTTTCGCCTTATACTAGCATTATAACTACTTGTTTGCATCGTGTCCAGCATTTTAAGTGCGTCTTTCGTCAAAAACTAGTAGAATTCCCTATACTAGTAACAGGAAAGGTGGTATTGATAATGCTTGGAGAGCGACTGGCAGAGATCCGAAAGAACTACCATGACACACAAAAAAGCCTTGCGGATAAGCTAGGACTTACCGTTTGGGCTGTCAGCGCTTGGGAGCAGGGACGCAATTCGCCGCCCAGCGATGTGCTGCTTGCCATCTGCAAGCTCTACGGCACCTCCGCCGACTACCTGCTGGGCCTGACCGACATCGACCCCTCGGACGAGGCTCGCAAACAGCGCCAGCGCCTGACCGAAGAAGAACAAAACGAGATGCACCGCTACGAAGAATATTTGCTCTGGAAACGCAAAAAATAAGCCGCCCAGCGAGACCGTAAGGTCGCTGGGCGGCTGTTGATTTATACAGAACATTGAATCGATTCCTATACAGAATCGCCAAATGCCTCGTTCTTTATTGATGAGATCCATCATTGGTAGTATAATAAAATCAAATTTTAGAGTTCGCTCTCACAAAGTACAATTTATAACACACCGATTGTGCTACTATATAGCAGGAGGAAATAATTATGCAGGAAGTATCCGTAAACAGCACAACGATCAAGGTTTATCCACCTAGAAAAAACGACCATCCTCTCTTCTGGAAAAATCCCGTCGAAGATCACAACGATTTGCTCGACCTCCTAAAAGATAGAATTACTGCACAAGTCGAATTTGATGCTAACGCTCAAAGATTCGGTGACGGAACAGCCGCTGATACCAATCCACAAGATATTCCAGAAAATCAAACTCATCCTTCCACCAACGCTAAAAAAGCACGCCTCATTCCTTTTGATGGAGGCTTTCATAGAGGAGAAAGCGTTGTTTATGGAGTAGAACGGAACGGTAATACTGAACTTTACCGTTATATCTTTTTCACGATTGCCTACGGCGAAAATGGTATGCGCGCTGAACTTCACCAATCAACAGGCGATATTCAGGTTCATCCGGAAGATGTCTTGAGTCAGCGATTCCATGTCTTCATAGCATTTGTAAGCCATCCCGGTACAACAACTGCTATTATGCTGACGGAGTCATTAGGCCATAAAAGTGTTGCTGACGTGATGCGCAAATGGCTGAAAAAACTTTTGAAGTCCATTGACGGAAAAAATCATACGGTAGATTCTGTCGAAACGCCTGATTCGGAGGCTCTTAAAGCTTTTATTGAGCGCAATCTTTGGGAAGAAGTTCGCATTGCAAAAAAAGCTGTTGCAGATGAAAACGGACTTCTTCCAGACTATTCGGAAGAAGTTAGAATATTCAAGTTCTCTAAAAATCGCCCGCAAGCTCCACTCCGGATGATTAGAGATGTTTTCCACCGTGCTTTCCCACACGACACCGAAGCCGTCGAACGTTCTCCTGAACTTGATGGATTTGACCCTGAAAAAATTCAGTTCAAAGTTAAAGGCCCACGTGGCAGTCGTATTTTTACCGTTAACAGATTATTGTCAGGAGGCATTCGAGAAGTATTAGACCCTTCCGTTGTCGGTGCAGACGGTTATACTTCCGATGCAAGAATGCTTGAGGAGTTCAAACGCATTTTTGAGGATCATCATATGCCTCTATAACTCATAGCTCATATTTTGTAAGGAGGTGATTGTGTTGACTAAAGTATTTTCTTTAACTACGGATAGTGTAGCCACTATATTGTTTATTGTTCTAATCATTATTATGGTGCTTCATGCTATTTTAGGGCATTCTAAAACTCTACTGCCAAAACTATTGCATATACGAGGAATTATCAAAGATTATATATTGGTCTTTCCCAATATATGGGATCTTATATATTTGTTAGCTCTTGTTACCATCATTACAGTGATAACTATATTAAAAGTCCCATTAGATCCATCGCAAGAATACACTCAAGTAGGTGTCATCTTAACATTATTGGTTGCAGCAATGATGGATATCATGTCCATGGCTATTGGTCGTGGTGACAGCATTCAATCACTAGAGAACAAAGATCAGTCCCATAATGAAAAAATTGTCATTATACGTGATATTGTCCGAATAGGCATATTTGAAGTTTTAATTGGATTCGTTGACCTTATCTTGATTTTTATAATTGAGTCAATAGGTGGAGCACTTCAGGAAATTTTACGAATGGTAATTTATTGGATTTTTTACCTATTTTCCTTTAACATTCTCACACTTATGCACAAGCTATACTTGCTCTACAATGAAAATTATAAAAAGGATTGATTTTCTTTACAACAAATGCACTGTACACTCATCTGCACAGTGCGTTTGTTATTTTCATTTTATAACATCATTCTGATATAACTTTTTAGTCCATCTTCCGTCCGAATATTATACTTCTCATCCACCTTTTTGAAGTACGCTTTCATCGCATCCAGCGAAATCTCCGCATGAGAAGTTTCGTCCGGCAGAAAGCCCTTTCGGGCATCCAGCCAAGGGGCTTCTTTGTGGGTGATGCTTTCCAGAACCTTTCCGCTGTACATACCAAAGGTATCCAGCACACGGTCTACCACCTCTTTGGCCTCCGGGGTGAGCGGCAGTGCACTCTCCTTCAGCGGAACAAAGCGATCATCGTCAATGGGGTTGTACTTAAAATCCCGGAACAGATTATAGACATTGCGATACACCGGGCCATGCACCCACGCTTCACAGGGGGCATCAAACAGCGGTTTGTCGTAAATCGCTGCATAGTTGCCCTGAATATAATACAGCAGCTTTTGCAGGGTCAGTGGTGTCACCTCATGCAGCGCCGAGAAGATATAGGCGATCACCGCCAGCAGTTCCACCGGGACAGCCACATAGAGGTTTTCCAGTTGCGTTGCAGCCGTATAGGCCTTTTTGTAGGCGGTCTCTCCAATCTTCTCACGGTTTTGGTCCAGCAATTCCTTCATATAGGAAGCCGATGCCAATGCGTGCAGCATGATATCCGAGTACTCTTTGGACGGCACCTGTCCGGCAAGGTAGCGGGTGATGGTCACTTCCCCAAAGCCCAGTGCCAGCGACAACGGTGCTTTGCCGATATTGTAGAGTTTCATCAGGCGTTCGATGTCCTCCACCGTGATGATCTCCTCCGCTTTGCGATACTGCTCATCCATTTCCTTTATGTTGTAGTCCATCAGGCCGGGAATCCCCATTTCGCTGCCGCATTCGTTGCAGAAAGCCGCCGTGATCTCAAAAGTATACTCCTTTTCCCGGATGGTCTGGTTGATTTTGATTTTCTTCAGGGTGTAGCTCGTTTCTCTGCGGCATTCTGTGCAAAAGTCCTTTCGTTCGCGCATAGTGTCCTCTCCTTCTTTTGTGCTCATTTATTTGAAGTAGTAAGTCAGCGGATGGCGTTGCTCGTGGAATGAGATCACGATGACGAATTCGTTGTCCAGTTTGTTGAACTTAATGTAAAGCGGAACCAGCTTTTCCGCTGTTCCGTATCGTTCGATCAACAGAACTTCTTTTCCAAAGATATAGAGTGTCTCATGTTCAAAACCAACGTGTTCATTCGGAACTGCGTCTGAGAAGTCCATTGCGTTCAGATCCAGAATGATGTTCTCTGCATCTTCTTCGGTAAGTGAATATGTCTGAAACAGTTTACGGTTATCCGGGCGTTTAGCATTCAGATCCAGCCGGTAGCGGTGTGCTTTCACCGCACATTTCACGGCTTCAAGATAGTTCTCAACATCGGACACGCTCAGGTTCATTCAGTTCACTCCTTTTGAACATGATGGTATTTTTGCATTCTTCCATCATCATTATACTTGCGTGATTGAATTTTGTCAATATGCCATCACACAGAAAAATTCGCTGACGCTCTGCCCGGCACAGAGTCCACCAGCGAATCGCTCTTTCTTCAAATCCCCTAGACAACAAAATCGGCACCCACTTTTCAGCGAGTGCCGATTTTGTTACCCTATAGTGCGCTTTGATTTTTGGCGTAAGTGGCGTAAGTTTGGCGTAAATCCGCTTTTGCGCGCTCCAAAAATCAAGGATTCATGCGGTTTTTAGGCAGTTATTAGTACATGCCGCCCATGCCGCCCATGTCACCACCGGCTGCGGGAGCAGCGGGGGGTTCGGGCAGGTCAGCGACCAG
>OHBJ01003020.1_pt1 | contig 11172 bp, 7 predicted proteins | sample 1577241 | NCBI WGS metagenome assembly OHBJ01 (sample SAMEA3541594, study PRJEB24748) | human gut metagenome | biome: human gut; feature: human-associated habitat; material: faeces | place: China | collected 2012
AGGGTCTCAATTGTCGGACATTTTTCCCCACGTTCTACCTTACCGATATAGGCAGGGTGCAGCTCTGAACTGAACGCAAGTTCTTCTTGGCTAAGGTGCTGCTCTGTGCGAAACTTGCGGATTCGTTCCCCTATTATGTTGGATATGGTTTCTCGGTTTACTCTCATGGTATACCTCTTTTCTGCCTTAAAAGTAGTATTGATTTTATTGTATCGTTTATTCAATATATCCTCAATTCCTTTAGGAATCGAAAAAATATTGCCTAAAAGGTTGACGTGTGAGAATTTAAGTGGTATAATGATATTATTGGAGAAATTCCAGATATTTTCAAAAGAAATTTAGATTGAATCGGGAAAATTTACTTTTAGAGTTGGCATATATTCTGTTGGTCTTGGAAATTTGAAGCAAAGTAAAAAGAGTCCAATACGAAATATTATTGAAAGAAGGTGATTTTGTGGATAAAAAATTAGGCGTTACACAAGATTATGACCGCTCAAATTATGATTCTGCAAGTGCGAAAAGGACATATAAAGAAAAAGCTTTTGGAGACAGTGCTGTTATAACAGACCCTACAACAGGAGAAATTTTACACAAAAGTCAAACTGCTGCACAGAATAAATATCATATGAAAAATGATGATGGTGAAAATATTTCTAAGAAGTGGGCAAATCATTCAACAGAAATAGACCATATAAATTCACTAAAGTCCATTCATGATAAAACCAAGCATAATTCTTTTCTTTCAGATGATGATATACAGGAAATTGCAAACTGTGATGCTAATTTAAGAGTGCTGCCGAAATCCTTAAATGCATCAAAAGGAGAGAAGAGTGACCTTGAAGTTATTTTTGATGCTGATAATGGACTTTCTTTAAAAGGAAGAGCAAATCTGGCAGGAGAAAAAATAAAATCTGACGTTGTTCTTACAGGAAAATTTACACATCGTACTGCTGAAAATATTGTCGGTTTAGCGACAGATTCAGCGAAAGAAAGCGTTGCAAATCATGGAATGGAATTCGTTCGATATGGAGTTGACCATATCATAGATATTGCTTGCAGAAATGAAAATCTTCAAGATGCTGTTGTAGATGTTGGCGTTTTTACCATTAAAACAGTTGGAAAGGATGTGGCAAAAGGTATAGTAAAAGCGGCAAAGGTTAAGAAAGATGTGGCAAAAGATGTTGCAGAATCGGCACTTGTGAACAATCCGTTGTATCAGTCCTTGAAAAACAGTGGTGTATTAGGGAAACTGATACAAGTTGGAACTATGGTTGCAGAATCAGCCTCAAGACTTATTGACGGTGAAATTACTGCCGAGGAATTTATGTTTGAGATAGGAGATAAGGGCGCTACTATGGTTGCGCAAATGGTAGCTGGTGAAGTGGGTGCTGTTGTTGGCGAAATAATCGGAATAACAACAGGAGGATTTCTTGGAGCAGGTGTAGGACGTGCTATTGGATGTGCTATTGGTACAATGATTGCTACAGTTGCTTGCAATGCAGTTATTGCAATAAGAACAAATATTATAGCCAATTTTAAATCACTGAATGATTATAAACTGCAAGAAAAAGCAATACATAAGCTTGAATTAGAAGCAATTGCAGAAATGGAATACCAGAGACAGAGATTTCGTGAAATAGTGGAGAGTGAATATAAAAAATGGGATGAAAATATTGAAGCAGGTTTCAATCAGATAATGAGCTCTGCTTGTCAGGAAGTTTATGATTTGCAAGGAATTACGGAGGGACTTGACAGAATATTATCTGTGTTTGGTAAATCTGTTATGTTTAAAAATCTTGACGAGTATGAAGCACAGCTTGATATGCCATTGAAGCTTAGTTTTTAAGGAGGGATTACATTGCTTATAGAATTGGCGGCATTGGGCGCATTGGCCTACAGTGCGGATAAGTCTAACAGAATGGACGAGAAGGCACTTGCCAAACGTTCAAAGGCCTATACAAGGGAAATGGAAGCATATGCCCTTGTGAATCAGAAAAGAAGCCAGGCCGATAAGAAAATGCAGATTGTTGCAAAGAAAAAACGTGCAGTTATTGAATCAACCTTGCCGCGTTTTGTTGAGGTTTATCAACAGATTCAGAAAATTGACCTTACCATTTCCGATAAAAACGAACTTGCTGTTTATGAGAAATTTCAGTCAAGTAATACACTTCAGGCTATGCAGGTGGTTATTCAAAAACCGCTTACAGACAGCCAGCTTATAACAGAATATATTTTTAAGGGCATTGGCGGCATGATGATTTCAGATTCGAAAAGAAATTTATCTGCGGCAAAAAGTCAGTTGAGTGCTGCAAATGTTGTGTATTCTCAGGCACAGTCTGTTGCTGAGGTGTATGATGCTATCATTGGACGTTCCGAAAGAATTTCAAAACTGATAATCCATATGAATGCACTGTTCCTGGGATCTATTTTCGAAACAGAGAAAATAATTGCCAAAAACGGAACAAATGTGAAAGCCTACAACAAACAGGATATAGGCGTTCTTATGACTTGTGTAAATCTTGCAGGGGCAATGTCAGATATTATAAATATACCAGTTCTTGATGAAAATGGTGAATTATGCAAAGCTGCTGTTGAGATGATACAGAGTGGTGAGGATTATCTTGCCAGAATGAATGAAACAATAAATCAATGAGGTGTTAAGATGAAAGCGATTAAAATTAATGAAAAGTGCAACCAGTGCGGAGTCTGTGTAGTAAAATGTCCTGCATATTTTGCAGAAGATGAGGAAGGAAATGTAAAGACTCTGGCACCAAGCGTTAATGAAACAGCAGAACTTAAATCGGCCATGGATTCTTGTCCTGAAAAGGCAATTGAACTCGGGGAAGAAGTTGACATCGAGAAGAGCATTCAGGAATATATGAATCAGCTTAATGAATCTGGAATAACAGTTAAGAGAGAGGACATTGCCTTTCATGAAGCGTATACCAGACCTGTTTACGTTCCGAGTGCAGGTGTGAGCCGTTATGAATATCGAAGCTCTTCTCGAGCTGAGAGTGCAGGATACGATGCTTTTGTAAGTACAAGCTACTCTCAGATTGATAGTCTGATTCTGGAAAGAATCACAGATTATCGTGTTACCGAAATCAAACCATATTACACAACTGACAATGAAAGTGTCTATGCAAAGAATAATCAGAAGATAGCTGATATTTTAAAGGCTGTTTCTGTATTGGTAGGTTCGGATAAACTTCCTTCTGACTTCTGTTCTGTTGACATTTATCCGGATACAAATAATACTGTCTGGAAGATGCTGAATCGTGGTGAAATCATCAGTGATAATTTTATTGGGCTTGTAAAAAGGGAATTCAACTACAGTGCATCTGAGTACAGAACATATATCGACTGGGATGATAGTGAAGACTATCGGGGCAAAGACGTTTACAATTATAATGCTAATGATGCGTCAAGAGAATTAGGAAAAGATTTAGGGCACGCTCTTAGATGGGCTAAGAGTGATATTGAAGATGGAGCTATTGGTTATATTAAGGAACTGGTCGATTCCTATAACAAAAATCTTAAAGCCTGCTTGAAGAAGAAAATACAAGCGATTAAAAGAATTGCCAACATAAATTTCAATAGCTCTATAGTAACTTCTTCTACAACTGCTTCTCCTGAAGTTAGTTATGGAACTGTTAGGTTAAAGCCAACAGCTACAAAATATTATAATTGTTATGGTGGTAATTTTAGTATGTTCTCAACTCCTGCAAGATATTTTGAAATGGATTGGGAATTAGTTGGAGAAATTGAAAATAAGAAAAAATTATTTTCAGATGGGATTACTATTTTTGTTGATGCAGAAGGTATTATTGAAGTATAAAACATAGTGCTTGTCTATTGAACACTTAATACATTTCTACATATTCCGGTTGTACTTGGTTCTGTTCATATTTCTCGATTTTTGAGTTGGTCTGTATTTGTTTCCAGAAATGATTGATGTTTTTCAACTTTTTTGCAATCTCTAAATGCAGCCAAATAGAGCAAAAAATATTGTCGATCAAGTGAGAAAATTTTTTAGGGGATGGTAAGTTATGATGGCAGCCTTTAAATTGGATGGAAATAAAAATCAACGTTGTGCATTCTGTAAATATTGGTACGACCCAACAAATCAGTATATCAGACCACAAGACGCAAAGCACGGAATTTGGAAGTTTGAAACTACTGCAAAATGTCTTTGCTTGAAGTGGAACCTGCAAAAGGGTTCTGGTATGCGTTGCGAGAAATTTGAGAATAAATTGGGATAACTGAGAAATCCATGGGGGAATAATCAGAAAATGACTTGAGGAGCAGGATATAACCTGCTCCTCATTTTATATACATTTGTTTTTCTTGATGATAATCATATTTTATGAAAGCTCTTGAAAATTGAGGTGAGATATGTTATAATTATTGTATATTTTTGTACACCTTCAACGAATTTTGATGTATGATAGACGCAAAATGTTTATGTACAAAGTAGCTCAATGTTATTGGATAGATAGAGTATTTGAAAAAAGAGGTGATGTGATAATGGTTAGAATCGATTCAGAATGGTTATCAAAAGCGTATAAAAAATTGAAGTCTAGTGTGTATTTTGATAAAACAAATCTTATTCTTCGAGATAAAATAGTTGATTTTGAAAGCTCCATAGAAGATTTAGAGGATTATTTTAAAAAGCTTGCCTCAAAAATAAATGATAAAAAGGAATTTAAAAAACTTGAGAAGGATATTCTTGATTCCATATCAATTTTATATTTTCCGAAGAAATTGGGAGACGGTAAAAAAATTCGAGACAATGATAGTGAATCTGTTTTAATTGTAAATGATTGCTCAAAAAATTTGCAAATAGATGAGATGCAGTATTTTATTGATATGGATGTGAGAGGCCATATTCTTGGGGTATTGTGGATTATGTTGATTGGATATCGAGTCGATAAAAAGTTATATGCTCATTCCTACGGAAATCGTATTCGCAAAAATTTATATAATGAATTTAGTAATGAACCAACATATTCGCCGTATCTTTTTCAGCCATATTTCGAACAATATGAAAGTTGGCGAGATAATGCAATGGAGAAGGCTCTTGATCATTTGAAAAAAAGGCAGGATGTTATAATCCTAACTTTGGATTTTAAACGATATTATTATTCTGTAGATATGAATGAGGAGGCTTTCAAGGCAATATATGATGACGCTTTTAATGATGATGCGACAGCAAAAAATTCTGAAATTAATAAAGAATTAAATGAATTTGTCTGCTCGGTTATCCAAAAATACTCAAGTAATTTTGAGGGAAACAAAAATATATTACCAATTGGTTTTTTACCATCAAATGTACTTGGTAATTGGTTTCTTAATAGTTTTGATAATGCAATTGTGGATGGCTGGAATCCTGTATATTTTGGACGCTACGTAGATGATATACTTATTGTTGATAAAGTAGAGCACAATGGAATTATACATAAAAAAATTCAAGATGGCAGTTTATCGGCAAAAGAAATAATAGACTATTACCTTATTCAATGTTCAAAGTGGTCTGGATCGCACGACAATTTTCAATGTGAAAATTCAAGTGGGAATGGATTATTCATTGAGGACAAAGATTTAGATGGTTCGGAAGGTAAGACTTATAAAGTTAATAAGAAGTATCTTGTTCCTAAAAATAATAATTCGGAAATAGCTCTTCAAGAAAGTAAGCTAAGAGTATTTTATTTCAAAAATTCTGAGACAGATGCGTTGATTACTTGTTTTAGGAATAATATCTCTAAAAATAAGAGTGAATTCAGGCACATGCCAGAAGATGTTGCTGTATTTCAAAAAGATGATTATAGTGAGATATATCATCTTCAAACAAGTGAGAGTCCGAATAAATTCAGAGGAATAAATGGAATCTTACTTGATAAGTATGAACTATCAAAATTTTTGGGCAAACATCTTCGTATAGGCGGGCTAATTGAGGATGTTGTGGAATCAAAGTTTGAAAAGGACATTCATATCATCTTTAATCCTAAAGTCACAATAGAAAATTATTTGTCTTGGGAAAAAGTGATTGAAATTTTTGTGATAAATGAAAGATTTGAAACTGCTAAAAAGTTTGTGTTCAGCATACTAAACTCGATCGATGAATTAGAATATAGTGGCAAAGATAGAACAATGCCTGTGAAAGTGAAAGAATCTATAACTGTGGAAATGATAAAAAGATGCCTTTGTCTTCATTTATATTCGGCAGTTAGTAGGGCATTTGCTTTAGTCTGGAAGGACAAATCTTTTGAAATATTAGAAGAAATATATGATAAACTAAAAGAATCTAAAATTGATATAGAAGATAAGAATAAGAAGAGAATTAACTACTGTAAAACAAGAATGATAGATAAATATGTAATGCCAGTGCCTATTGATATGCTTAAAATAGAAAATGTTATTCATTCAAAGAAAGAAATTAATCTAACACATTTTTACGAAGTTTTGCCATCTACAAAGAAGTCGTTTGAACCAAATTATATTTATTATCCTTACTTAATTACTATGTATGATTTTTCTATTATAGGTGCAATTGAGGGGATTCATTCAAATGATTCATTTAAAAAATTTAGAGCTTTTAAAAATGCGTATGATAAACAAAATAAAAGGTATATATATTGCAATTATAGAGGAGCAAAAGGTAAAGAAACATCAATAAAAGTAACTGCTATGAAGTCAATTGGAGAAGATGTATGCGAGATTTCAGTGGGTGATTCCAGAAAAGATAAGCTGTCAATTGCAATAGCAAACGTGAAATTGAGTCATAAAAATTTTGAGAAGGTGATAAAGGAGAAACCTAATCGAAGTTATGAGAGATACAGAGATGTTTCGATTTTAGTAAACAATGCGATTGATGAAAATGCAGATATGTTAATAATGCCGGAATCGTTTATTCCTTTTGAATGGCTTCCAACGTTAGCAAGAACTTGTGCAAAAAATGATTTGGCAATAGTAACAGGTGTTGAACATATATTGTTTGATGATAATATTTTTAATTTGACAGCAGTAATACTTCCGTATCAGGAAGAAGGACATCGTTGTGCAAATATATCATTTCACTTAAAAACACACTATGCTCCAAATGAAAAGAGTGAAATTTATGGTTACGGTTTTAAAGAAATTGAAGGAAAAATTCACGAATTATATAAATGGAATGATTGTTATTTTCCTGTCTACTGTTGTTATGAATTAGCCTCAATTAAAGATAGAGCTTTGTTTCAGTCATATGCAGATTTTCTCATTGCGATAGAGTGGAATCGAGATGTGAATTATTACAGTAATATTTTGGAATCTCTGAGCCGGGACATTCACTGTTATTGTATTCAGGTGAACTCATCCGATTATGGAGATAGTCGTGTTACTAAGCCTTCGAAAACAGAAGAAAAGGATATGATTCGAACAAAAGGTGGAAAAAATAGCACTATACTTGTAGAAACAATTGATATTTCTGCTCTAAGGAATTTTCAAATTAAGGATTATGAACTCCAAAAGAGTGATTATCATTTTAAGACAACTCCGCCTAATTTTGATTCCAAAATAGTAATGAAAAAAATAAAAGGGGAAAATATATAATAGATCACAGATTTTGCCCCTTAAAATGTTTCCAAAATAGTGACACAATGTGTAAGCTGGCAAACATCAAAATAACGCAATATCGCCATTATTGTACGATTTTTATATACCCAAAGTGCGTTGAAATATGAAACAAATCCCTCGCCAACATCTCAACAGTAGCATCACCAGAAAACAGAATATTGATAGTATTAGAAAACTTGGCAGACAAATTCATTTCGTAAATTATAACTAAACAGGCAGATACTTTAATAACAAAGCATCTGCCTGTTCTGTGTGTTATAGCCTGCTATATGGGCTTTTCATAATAGTTGGTGGAGGAACAGTTCAAAAATCTGTTCCGTTTTCTTCTGCACAATGACAGCCCCACTAGTCCATCACATATTTCGTAAGCCTGCCTTTTCCAACTGATTTTATCAAATGCTCCGCACACATTTCTTTCAGCAGTTTATACGCTGCGGTGACTTTTAATCCCGTTATTTTCTCCGTTTCCAGACGGCTTATAGAACCATTCTCTTTGATATACGCCATCACAAGTGCTGAAATGTCTGATTCTGGCGTATCATCTGCAATGGCGTTCATATTGGGTAATGTCAACCGAAAAGCTCCGGCTGCGGATTCAAAGACTGGTTTTCTGGAAAGTTCCTTATATGCCCGACGGATTTTCCCGATTCCTGTTCCGTAGCTTTCAATCAGCTTCATTCGATAGAATACAGCGGCAAGATTTGGATTCCTGGATTGAGAGACACCCATGTAAATAGCGTCCATCGATAATCCCTTTACAAGTCCGCCGAGAGACACAAATTCAATGCGGTCATCATAGATATTGACAAGTGTGCTTGCACTAAAAGAGTAATCCCGATGCACAATGCAGTTGAGGAGTGCTTCTCACAAGGCCTCTTCATCATAATCCCTTTTGTCAATACGATAAAGTCCCTTTATGGTCGACTGGGTCTTGTTATATCGATCAATCGCTTCGTACATTTCGTCTAACTGTTTTAGCACTGAGCCAGAAAATTCTTTTCGGTCACGAAATACTGCTTTATCTGTCCCTTGAAAAACAGCAAGTTTCAGGGTGTGTTCGCATTGATCGGAAAGCAAAAGTGCAAGGTTCGTGTATAGCCCGTCCTCACCGATCAGATGCAGTGTCCTAAACTGAGATATTCCTATGTCCAGTTTCCTTTCTTTCATTTTTTCCGTGAAAGAAGTGAAAGAAAGCTCCTGATTCATCGAACGACACGTTTCATAAGAAATCCCGCTTGTCTGGATGATAATCTCACGAATCGCCTCATCACTGACAGGCTGCGAAGAGGAACCTTTTCGTACATATACCCCCGATGGCTTTAGCCCTTTGCCGAAAGGTAGTACGGTTTGTTCATACCCGTGGCTACTTCCTTTTTTACGTCATTTACATAGACTTCCTTGAATTCAGTACTGCTGTCGTCCAAAAGCATATGCTCCTTTTCTTTCTCTTTCTTTTACTTTCTTTCGTTTCTTTCACAAATATAGCATAAGAAATAGAAAAAGTCAAGTATTTCCCCTGCGGTCAATCTTATGATTTCACGCTGGAATCGATTCTATTCAGAAAAAAAGCATCATGACGCCAACTGTTCACAATGCCTGCTCAAAAATTTTCGGTGTGTTCCACCTACTTTATTTTGACCCCAAAACTGACCCCAATATACTGTACGCAGTGCGTAATCTGACGAACGTCAAAATGAAAAAATAACGCAATATCGCCATTATCGTACGATTTGCGTATGTCTAAAATGTATCAAAAATATGAAATTAGTCTCTCATAACCCGAAGGTCGTCAGTTCAAATCTGGCTCCCGCAACCATAACCGCACTGCACAAATGATACAATTGTGCAGTGCTTTCTTTTTGGAAAAATGCCGAAAATGCGTGATTTTTTCGGTTTTATCAAGCAAAAGCAGCCTGTTGGGGAGCGTTTTCCCAGCAGGTTGTTTGCGTTTCTGAAACAACAAAAAAACGATAGGGTAAAATAAAACGGTAGGTCGGGGCTATCGTTTTATTGTTAAATTGGCGTATTTCTGCACTTTTTCTTTGTGTACTTATCATTCACTATATGATGAGTAATCTAACATGCCATCGAATGATTCTATGTCTGTTTCTGGTGTTATTTTCGAGCAGTATCGCTTCCCTGCTCGTTTCTTTTCTCCATTTTCGTCTATTACTACATTACTTCTTCGTTGCCGTTCCATCTGAACTGCATCAAAAATTTCTTTCGATATGATCTCAGGGTGCAACTGCTCTGCAAGATACTGATCTTTTTCTCCACAGTTGTTTCTCCGCTTTCGATTTGGGAATCCATCTGAATAGGTCTTTTTTAGCAGCACATTTCCGATATACTTTTCATTGGTTAGAATTTTTACAACTGTCTGCGTGCACCACTTTCTCTTTCCCGATGGCGTTTGAATTTGCCGATTCTCCAGTTCTTTTATGATGGAAAGAATACTTCCGCCACGAAGATAGAAATCAAAAATCAAACGAACAACTTCTGCTTCTTCCGGACAGATTTCTAAAGTGCCATTCTCATTTTTTCTGTATCCAAAGCATCTCCTGTTATAAAGAAGTGATGTTCCATTTTGCATTCGCTTTTCAATGCCCCATCGAATATTCTCACTGCGGTTATAGCTTTCTTCTTGTGCATAGGCTTCAATTAAAGTGACAAGAAATTCACTTTCATATTTTGAAGTGTCAATTTCTTCGTTCTCAAATATAATTCTGGCTCCAATGGCATTGAGTTCTCGAATCAGGCGGATTGTTTCAGCAGTATTCCGTCCAAATCTACTGACGCTTTTTGTTAGAATGGTATCAACATTTCCGGATCTGCAATCTTTCAATAACCTCTGTAATTCTGGTCTGTTATCATTTAATCCAGTATGAAAATCCAGATAAATATCAATCAGTATCCATCCTCTGCTGTGCAGAACTGTTCTTGTAAGATGAGATGCTTGGGCGGACATACTGCGAAGCTGTTCTGGTTGATTTGTACTTACTCTGCAATAAACACCAACTTTGGATAATCGTGGTAATTCATGGCGAACTGGAATCTTCGTTACGTTTCTTTCCTCCACACTGTTTTTTCTCCTTTGTCTATTTTCAGTTCCCTGAATAGACTCATTATAGCACACCCTTTGGGAAAGAACAAGGGAAAATCTGCGTAAAATCTCTGTGGATTAGTCTACTTTCAAAAAAATTGTATCTTTTGTAAAGTACGTCTAAAAAGCCCGTAATTTCGAGGATTTTGTATTATTTGTAGCGTAGGTTACACACCACATAACTGCACTGCACAAATGATACAATTGTGCAGTGCTTTCTTTTTGGAAAAACGCCGAAAATGCGTGCTTTTTTCGGATTTATCAAGCAAAAACAGCCTGCTGTGGAGCGTTTTCCCAGCAGGCTGTTTGCATTTCTGAAACAACAAAAAAACGATAGGGTAAAATAAAACGGTAGGTCGAGGCTATCGTTTTTTTGTTGTAAAATCAAAATTAGAACCATAACAAATGCCATGCTGGGAAAGCACATCTTCTCAGCATGGCATTTTGTTTCTATGAAA
>OHBJ01003021.1_pt1 | contig 11170 bp, 14 predicted proteins | sample 1577241 | NCBI WGS metagenome assembly OHBJ01 (sample SAMEA3541594, study PRJEB24748) | human gut metagenome | biome: human gut; feature: human-associated habitat; material: faeces | place: China | collected 2012
TCCTTGACGCTCACGGACTTCAGAATCATGAAGATTTAATTGTAAACAGAATCAGCGTGCAGCAAGTGCGACCCGGCGGCAACGGCTCCTCGAACCGACCGAACGGCAACCGGCCGAACAACGGCAATTCGCAAGCACGCCCCGGAGGAAACGGCCACGGACGTCCCGGAGGCAAGCGTCCCGGCCACGGCTGGAATCCGGGCCACGGCGGCCCCGGCAACAACTACCGTCCTTCGAACAGCGTGCCGCCTCCCGGCGCCGGTGCCTTCCACTCCTCGTACCGTCCGCCGCGCCAATACCGCTGGGAACGCCCCGTGCCCCCGCCCCCGCCCCGCTATACTTACGTGCGAGTGGGAGTGCCTACCATCGGCGACATCCTCGGCATCGCTTTCGGCTCGCTCATCGACTACGGCATCAACTCGCTCATAAATACCGGTTACCAGGTAGTGGGAACCTACGATGACATAGTGTATCTCAACAACGTCACCCAATTCGGCATCACATGGCCCGAAGCTTCGATGTACTACGGCCCCTCAGGCCTGCGCGGCGCCCGCTTCCAGTACGGCTCATACTCCCCCACCGACTACCGATACCGCTCGGCCTATTCGCAACTGTGCGCCATCTACGGCCAGCCGGTAAACGTCACCAACACGGGATACGTCACCACTGCCACGTGGTGGGGCGGCAACAATACCGGCTACATCACGCTGCAATACGGCCCCGGCGTGAACCAGACCGGTGCACGGATGTACTACACCGACCTCATCTACGGCACTCTCTGATACAGACTGTATAATATGTCAAAACGGGAGAAAGCTCCGAACTCGGAGTTTTTCTCCCGCTTTTATGTTTCACGGAGACTGATTCAGAGCCGGTTGGTGAGGGACGTAGGGATTGTCAACACAGGGCAGCCCGGGAATCCGGTGTAGATGTCGCGCGGATGCTCCTTCATGTAGCGACGCATGAAGGGGATTACCTCGCTCACGGAGTCGAGCTGCGCGGCGACGGTTATGTAATACTGTCCGGCGTTCTGGAAGACGCGCGAATTATAGCCCTGCGCGCGCAAGCGCTCGGCGTGGGCGTTGGCGGTTGTCTTCATCTTGTATTGCGCAACTGCCACATTATAGGGCTTAAAGTGCAACGAATCACCTTCGAGGCGCATCAGCGGCTGACGCACGTAAAGAAGCGAATCACCGTCCACCACTTTCCATACGGGATCGCCTTCGCGCACCATCACCATGCCTGTATAGGGATCATCCTCTTCCAAGGCGCGTTTGGACTGTGCAATCTCATAAGCCTTGCGGTAAGCCTCCTCGGTGGGCCTGCACGAAACGAGCCCCGCCAGGGTTGCAACAAGCAGAATTACAGGTAACTTTTTCATTTTTTCGGTTCAAGAATCAAGATTTCGCGCGGCGCGAAGGTGTGGCGCCCAGTTTCCGGGATTAGTGTAATGTCTTTTCCGGTGAGGATGTCGTGCCACTCTGAACCGGGCTCCACAATTTCAGTATAGCGCGACATATCGGCGTCGAGCGGCTCGTCGGTGCCGTTCATCACCACAATGGCGCGGTCATCGCCGGCTCGGCGTTCATAGAGGTAAAGGCCGTTTGTGGGCATGAAGTGCTTCATCGTTCCCTTGGCAATGGCTATGTTGCCCCTGCGCCATTTGTTAATAGAGGAGATGAAGTCGTAAGCCTCGTTCTGTATTTCCGAGCGGCCGGCGCGTGTGAACTCAGAATGATCGTCACCGGGGAAACCGCCCGGTATGTCGCGGCGTACATTGCCGTCGCCCGGACGGCGGTCGCCTGCCATCAGCAGCTCGGTGCCGTAATAGAGTTGAGGTATTCCCGGCAAGGTCAGCAGCAGGGCAACGCCCTGTTTCCAGCGGTCGAGCGAGTCGGGAACTTCGAGGATATAGCGCTCCGTATCGTGGTTGTCGAGGAAGCGGAGCACGCTCAGCGCGTCAGGGTAGATGTAGTCGAGGGCGAGGTGGTCATACACCTTATTGAGGCCGTTCCAGGGGTCGGTCTTTTCGCGGTAAGGCGCCATGTCGCGGTTCAGTATCATGAAGGGGAAGTCCATGACCACCGGTAGGTTAGGGTCCTTGAGTCCGCCGCGGGCAAGCGGCGTCCCCTTCTGCCAGAACGCCTCGCCGGCCGGCTGCGCGAACCAGCACTCGCCCACTATGTTGAAGTCGGGATAATCGCGCTTCACGTCGGAAATCCACTGCCCCATCTTTTCGTAATCTGCATAGGGATAAGTGTCCATGCGTATGCCGTCGATACCGGCTTCCTCAATCCACCAGATGGAGTTCTGCGTGAGATACTTCATGAGGTGCGGGTTACGCTGGTTGAGGTCTGGCATCGCCTCCACGAACCATCCGTCGGTGGTGAGCTTGCGGTCATAGTCCGAGGCGTAGGGGTCGGTGATTGTGCTCAGGCGATAGTTGGTCTGCTCGTACCCTTCGGGGAAATTGAACCAGTCGGAGGAGGGACGGTCGGTGAACCAGGGATGGCCGGAGCCGCAGTGGTTGAAAATCATGTCCATCACGGTCTTTATGCCGTGGTTGTGGAGTGTGTCGATGAGTGCCGCGTACTCGGCGTTTGAGCCGAAGCGCGGGTCCACACGGTAATAATCGGTGGTGGCATAGCCGTGATAGGAGCCTCCGGGCATGTCGTTTTCAAGCACGGGGTTGAGCCACACGGCTGTCACCCCGAGCGAGTCGATATAGGCAATATGGTCGGCTATACCCTTGAGGTCGCCTCCGTGGCGCACGTTAAGGTCGGAACGGTCGGCACCAACGGGGTGTCGCATCGTCTTGTCGAGGTTATTATTGGGATTGCCGTCTGCGAAACGGTCGGGCATCACCATGTATAGCACGTCGCCGGCGTCGAATCCCTGCGCGCCGCGCATCGGGCGGCGTTGCCGCAGCTCGTATTTGCGGCTTACGGTCTGTTTTCCCTCTTTCCATTTCAGAGTCATGGTGCCGGGCTTGGTCTCCGGGGATATGTTCAAATATATGTACTGCCAGTTCGGCGAGCCGTCCAGGCGCGTCACGGAATCAATGGCAACGCCGGGATAGTCTACGGAAAAGTCGGCCGGGCGAACGTCACGGCCGTATACCTGCAGCTGTAGCGAACTGTCCTTCATGGAAGTCCACCAGTGCGGCGGGTCTATTTTCTCAACAGAAAATCTTGCCCCGGCAGCGGGCGCTGCCAAGGCAAGAATACTGAGAGAAAGCAATAACGCATTGTTTCTCATGTGGTTAAGCTATTCGCAAGCCGCATATCCGGCTTGACAGTTCTTTACTTCTTGATCTCAATGACGAGGTAAGGCGAGAGACTCCAGAACGACGACGGGTTGGTGATGCGCACCGATTTGGTGCCGTCTGAGTTTTCGATAATCTGGTAAGAGCCTGCAGGCATATTGGTCTTGATTTCCACCTTCTTGCCATGGGTGGGGATGAGGGTGAGCGAACGCTTGTCGGCTACCGTGAAGTATGACTGGTCGAAGTCTCCCTTCAGCACCTTAGTAGAGCGGAGGAATTTCTTTTCGAGTATGCCTTTTTGTTTCAGCTCCTTGTTGGTACCTATGCAGTAGTAGACTTTGTTGGCCTGGTTTTCGGCGGCTACGGTTTCCTGCTGAGCCTGTTCCTTGGCTGCGGTCTGCACCTTCACCTCTTCCTGGGTCTGAGCCACCTGGGTGTTGAGGTTTGAGATTTCACCCTTGGCTGATTCAAGCTGACCCTTAGTGTCGGCGAGTTCAGACTCAAGTTTAGAGATTTTTGCGTCCTGCTGTGCTATGTGAGCCTTGAGTTGGGTGATGGTCTTGGCAAGGACGGCGTTTTCGTTGCCCGAAGCTTTCAGGCGCCCTTCCATCTCATTGAGGAGCTGCTTGTTGGCATTGAGACGCGCACGGATATTGGCAAGGTTGGCACGCACTTCGGCGCGGCGGTCCACATTGTCGCCACCCTGGTTGTAAAGGAGGCCTTCCTGCATGTTGATGGAATCGAGCCCGGTGTAGATGTCTCCCATCAGGAGCATCAGGGAGTCGTTGAAGGAGGTGGCTTCCTTGTATTCTGAAGTCAGGTCGGCGATTCTTACAGAGTCTGAGTCCAGCTGCTGTGCCTGATCTTTGTTGCGGCCGCACGAACCGGCCAGAAAGAGCGCTCCGAGAGCGATGAGTGCAAAATACTTTTTCATAATCTTTTCAACTTGTCATGAAGTTATACGTACCGAAAAGTTTCGGCTTTATCTAAATCGCATTATTCGGCGGCACGGACCGCGGCACTCTCGCGTGCCGGCTTGCGATCATACCTTCCGCCGATAATAATAACAATCTCTCCCTTGGGATTGTTCGCGTCGAAGTGCTCGGCAAGGCTTCCGAGGGTATCGCGCAGGGTTTCTTCATGTATTTTCGAGATTTCGCGGCACACGGCAGCGGGACGGTCGGCGCCGAAAACTTCGGCCAGCTGCCGCAGTGTGCGGGGGAGGCGTTTCGGCGACTCGTAGATTACCACCGTCCGCGGGTCGTCGGCCAGCATCGCCAGACGCGTGGCTCTCCCCTTCTTGGGCGGAAGAAAGCCCTCGAAGACGAAGCGATCGCAGGGAAGGCCGGAGTCCACCAGTGCGGGAACAAAGGCGGTGGCGCCGGGGAGGCATTCCACCCTCACGCCGGCTTCGCGGCACGCCCGCGAAAGCATGAAGCCGGGGTCCGAAATTCCGGGCGTCCCGGCGTCTGATACAAGCGCTATGTTTTCGCCTCCGAGCAGACGTTGCACTATACCACCAACGGCCGCGTGCTCGTTATATTTATGGTGGCTCATCATCGGGGTGGAGATGTCGAAATGCTTCATCAGCACCGAGGAGGTGCGAGTATCTTCGGCCAGCACGAGGTCGGCTTCACGCAGGGTGCGCACGGCACGTATCGTCATGTCGTCGAGATTGCCCACCGGAGTGGGCACCACAAAGAGGGTTCCTGCCATTGTCAATAGGGTGAATTAGTGAAGTAGCGTTCTATAAAGTGCATGAACTCGCGCACTTCGGGGTCTTCGGGATTCCATTGCAGGTCGCCGTAAAAGTAGGCGCAAGCCTGGTCGTAAGTACGCATCGGCACCACGATATCAAGCGATGCATAGAAGTCCTCCTTCGAGCCGTTAAAGAGAGTACGCGGGAATCGGAAGGTCTCGTTAAGCGGGAACATAGAGCGCAACGACGGGCGCGGCTCACGTTCCTGCTGCTCCTCCTTGGGAGCGACAGAGGAGACCTTAGGAGCGGAAGGAGCTATCTTAGGAGCGGGCGACACCCTTTCGGGAGCCATCACCACGGCAGAAGCGGGCTTCACGCCTCGCGGGGCGAACACCGGCGGCTCGGCGCCCGGCACCTCTGGAGCATGGTCCACATCCGGTTCTACCGTCGCCTCCTCTTCGCCGAAAGCATCATGAACGTCGCCGGCGAGGATTACGGTACGGTTCACCTCTTCCTCAGCTTCGGCCGGCGTGCCATTCGGAGGCACGGCGAGCGTCGACGGCATCGAGGCCGCTATCCGCGCTATCTGATTGCCCTTCTGCTTTATCATCGGAATAAGGACGGCTGCATCATGTTTATGCCCTTTCAGCATCCTCACCAATCCCTCAAGCTCATATATCGCGCTCAGTAGCGCCTGGCATGACTCTTCATTCATATTATAAGTGTGTTAGTCTATATCTTAACAGCGGCGGCCGGAGCGTCTCACTCATCCTTGAAAATTTCGAGAAGCATACGTTCCACATCCTTGCGGAGCGCCGAACGGTTCGACAGATTATTTACCATCACTACCACCACGTGTGTGGGGGCGAAGTTGTAGTCGAGTTTATAGCCGGCGTAGCACTGTATGCCCGACATACTGCCGGTTTTCAAGGCTATGTAGGAGTCGAGCGGCGTCCCTTTCAGGAAACTGCGGAGCGTTCCCTCCTGGCCGGCCAGCGGAAAGTACGAGACATAATTGACGTCTGAGGCCATATTCTGAAGCACTTGGCCCATAAATTTGGCCGTCAAACGGTTGGAGCGCGACAGTCCGGAGCCGTCCACCACATTTACGTGAGTCATGTCCACTCCTTGGCGCCCCCAATAGTCCATCTCCATCTTTGCGCCCTCTGCCGGGGTAGCCTTGCGGTGGTTCACACGGGCGTAGGTGCGCAGGAAAGCCTCTGCAAACATATTGTCGCTGCGGCGGATGCAGGAACGCATTATGTCGTCGATTGGCGGCGACACGTGTTCCGTAAGCTTGGTGCGTCTTCCTTGCGTCACCACGTTGTCCTCTATGCTGATACCGTTGCGCGACAGCGCCCGGCGCAGTTCGCCGTCGAAGGTCAGCGCCGGATTCATCACCGCGCGTTCTCCCTCGGCATTATTGCCGTAATTGAAGCCGTAGCAGCCGGCGCCATAGTCGCGGCGCTTGTTTCCGTCGGTCCACGATTCGGGATAAGCCGGGAGCGGGAAGCACGACTGGTCGAAGAGCAACTGACCTTTGATTGCGGTAATTCCCTTGCGTTTGAGGGCACGCACTATCTCATCGGCAAAGTTGGCGCTCTTCGGTTCACGGCGGCTGCCGAGCGACGGGTCGCCGGAACCGTAGACTATCAAGTTGCCATTCAGCACGTCACCCTCTACCTTACCGTCGTAGTATACACGTGTATGGTATTGGTAATCTATGCCGGTGGATAGAAGAGTCGTAGCTACGGTCAGGGCTTTGGTGATGGAAGCCGGAATGAGGGGAACCGACACGTTGTAACCCTCTGTCATGCGTTTCTTCTTAAGGTCATAAACGTAGACCGAAACAGACGAAGGATTGGTATTTCGAGAGGCTACAAAATCATCGACCGGCTTTGAAGCACCTGCCGACAGGGCGATGCACCCTATGCATAGAAGCATCAGAGAGCGGAGCAACGATAATTTTATAGCATGACTTAATTCTTTCATATCCAAATAGTTGAGAGAGTAAAGCATTAGTGTGCAACATAGCACATGCGGCAGCAACAGCCTTAAAAGCGTCTCGTAAATCGCCGCAAAATTAACAAAAAACGCCGAAATGGCCAATAAAAGAATGTTACCCTACCTTAATATATGTGAAAACCGGCAGAACAACCGCAAGTTGCGGAAGAAATCGGCCCTGAGCAGCCTCAACTCAAGTAGCTATCATAGCTAAAATAACCTGACAGACACATCAGCAAAGACAGCTGGTTTGACCCAAGCAGCCCGCTTCTGCGGCAGAAAGACCGTATTTCGGCTCCTGATGCACAAAAATCTTTAACAATATAACACATTGATAATAAATAAGATGAACAGAAAAGATAAAAAAAGTTTTAAAAAAGTTGCCGAAAAATTGTGCGTGAATGAAAAAAAAGCAGTAATTTTGCACGCTATCAAAAACGACCGAGGAAAGATGCCGGAGTGGTCGATCGGGGCGGTCTCGAAAACCGTTGTGCCTTTTAGGCACCCAGGGTTCGAATCCCTGTCTCTCCGCAATAAAGCCTGAGCAATCAGGCTTTTGTTGTATCCAACCATCTCACATTGGTAATTACAACACTTCCAAGAATATGGGGAAAGCTGTTTGCATCATTTAAGCGGCAACATTTAAGCGTGGCAAATCGTTGATATATGAAAAAGATTTAGTAACTTTGCCACACGAAACAATCATGATATGGACAAGACAATCGCCCAGAATCTAAAGAAATTAAGAGAGACTTCACGCTATACTCAGGATGAACTGGCACAGGCTCTTGGCATCACACGCTCGGCTTACAGCAATTATGAATCGGGCGACAGAGAGGTGCCTTACGATGTCATTGAGAAAGCAAGCGATTTCTTCGGATGCGATATGATGGTATTGTTTGAAGACAACGAGAATGTGGACGCCATGATTCTTGCATCCGCGTTCCGCATCGACGGAATTGCCCCGGAGGATGCGGGCGAGATTATGCGTTTCAAGGACATTGTAAAATCTTACCTTAAAATGGAGGCAATAGAGGCAAAATGAAAGCGTCATTATTGAATCTTGTGGAAAGTCAGGTCTCTAAATTCCGTCAGATGACTGGATTGAGCGACAGTGAGGCGGTCAATCTCAAAAGTCTGCTGCTGAAGCTGAACGTGCTGACCATATACCGTCCATTGTCCGATAACTTTTCGGGTATGAGCTTAAAAAACGGCGACAGGCGGTTTATGCTTGTTAATTCAAACCATCCTAAATGCCGGCAGCATTTCACCATAGCTCATGAACTCTATCATCTTTTTATCGACCCGAATCCCATGCCACACAACTGTATGGCTGAGGGTAAGAAAAGCGATGTTGAGCAATGCGCCGACGCATTCGCCCTTATGTTTCTTATGCCGGCGGACGGAGTGAGACAGATGATACCGGACAATGAACTTATGGCAGGTCGCGTGTCGTTGGCATCTGTATTGCGCATAGGACATTATTTTTCCGTCTCCTTCTCAGCAGTTCTCAACCGCCTGTATGATCTGAAACTGATAGACCGTGTCGAGCGCGACACATTCAAGGAATACCCGGTGAAGAAAACAGCAAGAGAGTATGGCTATGACACGGCTTTGTATGAGTCGGGCAATGAAAATCTTGTGATTGGAGATTTCGGAGAGAAAGCCCGCAGGCTTTTCGACGGGGAGAAAATTTCCGAAGGGCACTACATGGAACTGTTACACAAAATCGGCATAGATGACAACGAAGACTAAAATCGTGCTTGATGCCGATGTGATTATCCATTTTGTCAAGGCCGGGCAATTCAGTCTTCTTCTTGACATATTCCCGGAATATCAGTATCTGATACTTGATGTGGTATATGATGAAGTAACGGTAAACAGGCTGACGAAAACCCAGATTGATAACACTCTCCAATTCTTTGCCTCACGCATTGTAAATGTCAAGTTTGACCCGAAAGGAGAATCTCGGTTTGAATATGCACGGCTGCGTAACACATTACTTTTAGGCAAGGGGGAAAGTGCCTGCATGGTGTATTGCCGCGCCAACAAGGATGTGCTTGGCAGCAGCAATCTCAAAGATATAAAGGAGTATTGTGCCAATCATCAGATAACATATCTGACTACGATTGATTTTCTCTACTATGCTTTCGTCAGGAAGAAAATGACAAAAGAAGATGTAGCCGCCTTTATAGCGGAAGTCATCTCCAAAGGCAGTAAGCTACCCTCCGTCGATATTGAGAAATATGTCCCAACAAGTAGTATTTAAGATATGTCAATCAAATTGTTAGGAATTGCTAAATCGAACTCTCGGACTTGCGTAGCCGAGATAAAATGACTAAATTTGCATTAGTGATTGGAGAATCTGTAGAGACCGATTTTCAAAGCCGAAAACAAGGTCATGGACTTTGGCATTAAAACGGCACTATTAAAATTTTGTCAGTTCTAACTATTTGATAAAGCCGCATTTAGACAGTTTGGCTACGCCCCCTGTCTTTCCGCAAAAAACAAAAGGAGCTACCTCGTGTGGCTCATTTTTTGTGTCAGGAAGTTTCCTCATACAACTTTCTTTCGGGGGGCCGGGTTATCCCTGGCGGGACTGGAGAAATTTGTCGAGGCTCTCTTCTTTAGCGAGGCGAAGCTTGGAGCGCAGCCGGTAGCGGGCACTGTTGACGCTCGCGCGCGAAATGTTCAGGCTGGCAGATATTTCCTGAGTGCTGTGTTAGAGGAAGATCAGCATACAGAATACCATATCGGTGTCGGCAAGCGAAGGGTAATCGCGGCGCAAGTCGTCGACAAAACGCGGATATACGGCAAGAAAGGTTCTCCTGAACGGCCCGAGATTATTTTCAAGTCCCTGCGGACAATGGAGAATGTCGGCGTCAATGCTGCCCGACATCTCGTTTCTGATGGCTTCCATGCGCTCAAGCGCGGAATTGCGCTCGTCGAGGTCGCCGCTGTCGCGCAGTCGTCCGACAACAGTTTCCATCATCTCTATGCCTTCCTGCCTGCGCCCCTGCCGCCAGAGAGTATAGCCCAGAGGCCCCAGATAAGCGGTGAAATCGCGGTCGCCGTAAATCTGACTGCCATGGGCGAGAAGAGACGCGGCGAGCGCTAATGAATCGGCCGAAGGGTTGAGCGACAGTATCAGAATGCTTCGCCGGGGCGGCTGCAGTTGGCGAATATCTGCGTGCGGAACCGCCAGAGATCCGGCATTAGCATACCGCTGAGCCGACGGCTTGCCGACATGGCGGAGTCGCTGTATCCGATGGCTTTTCTCTTCATTCCGAGCCGTTCATAAAACTGGCTCAGATCGCCGAAGAGCATGACCGCGCTCTTCGAGGCGCCCTTCCGAAAAGAGGAAATAGGCCATCTGTTCGAGCGCGGCAACCGGATTCTCGCGGCTCTTTCCTTCGCGGACGAGTCTGACAGCCTCTTTCTGAACCGCAAAGGCCTCTTCGAAGGGCGCGCCGGTATCGAGCATCTACCACGCCTGACGAGTCAGGCTGTCTTCATACTCGACTACGGGAACAGAATCGTGGCGCGGGCGACGACATCCCGTGAATGTCGCCGACAGGAGAATTGTCGATAAAATCAATAGCTGTATAAAGCGCATAAGCCGACTGTGACGGTTTTGCACGCAAATTTAAATAAAAACCGCGATTCATGCGACCTGCCCGGGGCTGAAAGAGCGGCGAATCTATTGCGATTCTATCGAAAAATCGCGCGGGAAGACCCCCGACAGCTTTCAGCAGCTGAACGAGAAGTGCTTCCGGCGCAGAATAGCGATGGCGAGAAACACAATCGACATGGCGAAATTCAGCAGGAAGGCGAATCCCGTGACACTGCCCGCCCCGAGCAGACTCCGCAAAGAGTCGACAATCAGCGGGGCCGCCGATATGGCGCCATAGTTGGCCACGAGCACCAACGAGAGGCTCATTGTGTTCATCGACGGATCGGTGACAGCCTCAGGAGCTTTATTGTAGATTATAGGCTGATGTATGCCGTAGCCCGCCCCCATGAGGGCAGCGCCGGCCATCATGGCCCATTCGGCGTGGACAAACGAGAACAGCGCGAGTCCGGCCGTTATCATTACCGCGGCGGCTACGATGGTCATGCCGCGCGTCGCTTTCAGAATCTGAGGCAGAATGACACTGTGAATCCTATCGAGGGACTGGAGCTTTCCGACCAGCTGCATGATG